>Ga0182004_10003703_pt1 | contig 12199 bp, 8 predicted proteins | sample Sormic07211540_1_FD_120479 | JGI IMG/M metagenome (GOLD analysis project Ga0182004, IMG submission 120479) | Endophyte microbial communities from Sorghum bicolor roots, Mead, Nebraska, USA - 072115-40_1 MetaG | ecosystem: Host-associated > Plants > Roots > Unclassified | place: USA: Nebraska... | reverse complement strand
TCGGAACTAAAAAAATGCCAGAGAAAGGCAATACCAGAAGATGGAGGGATTGGGAGTAGTGGAGTCAGCAGAACCAGGATAACCTCGCGCTACCCGTCGCCGCGCGTTGCACTGCCCATGGGCCATGGCTGCCGGCGTTCGTCTAGCCGTCGCCTCCAGACGTCGAGCTGACCCCCCGCAGACTCTCAAGCCCTCTGCTACCCGGCTTCGACCTCTCCGTCCGCGTCTCCGCGACCATCGCGCCTCGAGGTCGAGGGCCGAGCCATCCTGCTGCGCCGTGTGCCCTGCTCTTGTCGATGGATGGATACAGGCCGTGTTTCATGCCAGGGCGAGCTTGGGCTGGGCCGCCCGAGATATTTGTGGCCCAAATCGATAATTCAGTTGACTCCTCACCATACAATCAAATTCAAAATCCACAGCATTTTTATTTGAAAAAAAAACTGCGAGGAGCAAAAAGTCTCCCATGTCATTAGGTTCTACCAGATGAATCTATCTGGACTGAAAAAAAACCACCATCCCCTCAATGGATTTCTCGGATAATGTGGAAATTCAATGGGCGAAAACTACAAAAATCGGCCTTCTTGTAACCGGGTTGAAATCGGCTAAGAGGGAATTATTTTCTTGGCCCTAAAAAAATTGCCAAAAAGTGTCTTTTAGTTTCTTTCCCTTTTCTTTTTGTCAAACTTAACTATTTGGTCTAGATTCGAGTTTGGCTTGATTTTATGGCCCTTCCGCCAGTTTAAAAAGGTAATAGAGTTAAGTAGTACATAAAAAGACTATTTTACCTCTGACGCTAAATGAAAAAGTGCAGTACAGATGCACTGTACTGGTTTTCCAGATGGCTTAGTATCAATAATTTCACAATATGATCTATAATAATTTTTTGAAGCATGTAATCACTATTTATTGCAGATCATATTGTGAAACTATTGATACTAAGCTATTTGAGAAAACTCGTATAGTGCAAGAGCAAAATAGTCTTTTTTTTTGGTACCCTGTTATCTCTTTAGACTGACGAAAGGGCCATAAAACCAAACAAAGGTCAAATCTAGGCCAAATAGCTGTGCGGCTGGCGCTGCTTCTCGCATGGTGCGCCTACCTGAGCGTGCCCTGGCTCGTCAAGTCCTACACGGTGCTATACCGCCGCCCACACCCGTGGCCAGTGCCAAGAAGGTGGAGAACGTGGGCTTCTATGGCTTCGGCGTGGCCGTCATGGTGGGCCTCGTCTTGGTCCTCCAGGTTAGGGACACCCGGGTCCTGCCGGCCTGCGCCGCCGTTCTCGCCGCACTCATCGTCGGCCTCGTCGCCTTTTGTTTGGATGTGGCTGGCTCGTACCTACATCGGTGTTAGAGTCGGAGTGGAGTGGTGTTGCACGTCTGCCCGTCTAAATTAGTTTAGGCCTTGTTTAGTTTCAAAAAAATTTGGTTTGGGACACTGTAGAGCTTTCGTTTGTTTGTGGTAAATATTATCTAATTATAGACTGACTAGGCTTAAAAGATTCATCTCGCGATTTACATACAAACTGTGTAATTAGTTTTTATTTTTGACTATATTTAATGCTTCATGCATGTGCCGCAAGATTTAATGTGACGGAGAATCTTGAAAAGTTTTTGGTTTTTGGGTTGAACTAAACACGGCCTTATATGGATTTAAGTAATTTGTTTTTTAGACAAAACTGGTTTATTTAAGTAAAATTGTAGTGTATGTATGAGATATCTTTTTTTTTTCTCGCTGCTACATATAATCTTCGTTTCTGTGCTTTGCGTCGTTGTATCTTTCCACTGGCTCCTTTGCCCGTGCGTTTGCAATGAATTTTCAGAGTGGTGTTGCACGTCTGCCTGCCTAAATTAATTTCCCTGGTTTAATTGGGAGTATATGTATGAGATATATTTCTCGCTGCTACATATAAATCCTCCTTTTTGTCCTTTGCGTCATTGTATCATTCTATTAGCTATTTGCCCGGAAGCTTCGCAAAGTTTAGAGAAAAACGACTTAAGGAGTGCCATGAAACTGGTACAGGCTTGGGTAGACTAACAGGCCGTGATTGCTTGTTTTCCACCCACCCAACGACTTATAACACGACGTAACGGGCTTAGCCCAAATACAACCCTAGCAGCTTACCGGTCCAATTTTTGGACATAAACTTTGACTACTTATCTTATTTAATTTTTTTTTCAAAAATAACTTAAATTTAACTTTGTTTACACACTTTTTTAATAAGACGAGCGGTTAAATTTGGAATAAAAAAGTCAAACGTCTTATAATTTGGAATGGATATACAAACATCACGAGATAACAGTTGAATGTAGTTAACTCTATTCAATATTATCTGGTGTTGTACATCACCGGGTGTATTTATACGGGTGGGACAGATGAAATCACCTTCTAAGCCTAACAGGGTATTTTGGTCATTTCTATAGACTGAACCATATCTTGCGAAGCAACTAAGGTCGTCCACAACGTGTGGCTTAAGTGCAGCCAAAAAAGGAGAGAAAAAATGGAACCACTCCAGCCCACTATGGGGGTAGTTCTAACTCCAAGAAAAAATGGAGCGGTGAAAGTTGTTGCGCTGGTTCCAATTGATTTAAAAAGTACATATGCTACAGACGGAGATAGGATAGTTTATTGGCTTTGTAGGTCCATCTCAAAGTAAGCACCGGTTCTATTTATTTTGACACACTGTGGTTTAACTAGCAAGTGCTCTATGTACTGTATTTGGACCCACAAAATTTTCTAGCTGCACTAGCACATTGTGGAAGGCCTAATATATGCGCCGGTCTTCACATTCCCGTAGGAGAGTCTTCAACCCCCACTCCATCTCCTACTCGGTCTTCACTAGAGTTGCCTTCACATTCCGTTAGTCCATGAGCTTCGTCCGGTCCTTGTGGTCGGGCGATCATGCCAAATGTTAACTAACTTTAGAGCATCTCTAAGACATTAGATAAAATTATATTCTAAACTATAAGATTTAGATATTGTGTAAAATAAAAAATTTACTCAAAACATAGAGTTCCACAACAGCCTTGTATAGGATAGCTAGTGAGGACGACATGCTATATATAACAAGCTAAAGTTTAGGAATAGCAAACGTGCTATTTTAACAAACCAAATAGCACACCTGTTAGATTTTAAATTTTACTTTAAAAATATAAAAATAATCTAGATAACATGGATAGTATATCTGGAGTTGCTCTTAGTGCCGTTGCCAAGTGTTAACTAGCTTTAGTGCCGTTGGCATTGGTTCTATCTTCGTGATCGTCTCGTGTCTCATGAAGACTTCCCTCTTCTTGTTTCCTTGGCGAAGCAACCCTCAGAGCCATGAAAAAAATTCTTCATGCCTGAAACCATCCAAGATTTTGAGTTTAGGGGGACTGTGTTAATCCCCAACAAATAACTAGTGTAGCTCCAAAACAAATAACTTGTTTAATTTCTTTTTTACTTTGACCAAATTTCTTGAACTGCCACCAAAAATAATTTCCTTCAAAAAGTTCATACATATGTATAAATTTGTCTTGAAATCTACTCTAATATCATGTTCATTACTCTCTCCATTTCAAATTACAAGTAGTTTTGATTTTTTTCAATGCATCCTTTCGCTGTGCATCTAGATATAATTTACGTCTAGATACAAAGCAAATTCGGTGTACCAAAAAGTAAAAGCGACTTAAAATTTAAAACGGAGTAGATATCACAACTATATTCTAATATGTAAGAAAAAAATAGTGGTCAATGTTTAAATTCAAAGGCTATCAACAACAGGGCCATATAATCGGATGTAATAATGTTTATCAGCGTATCTACAATATATCATTGGGGGCTGCTGATAACTTTTAGCTAATCCTTTGTAGATTAAATTCTTGTTCAGTCATAATTCTTAATAAAATATCATATCATAGTAGCTTCTTTGATGCTAACCCCGGTGCCTAATGTTGCTAGATTCACCCCGGTTAACCAGCAATAAGTCTCCCATTATACATACATATATTATTATAAGTTATACTCCTCCACACGAAATTATAAGTCATTCTAAGAATCTTGTAGAGTTCAACATCTCAAGTTTGACCAAATTTATATAGTAGGATAATAACATCTATGATATCAACTAAGTATCATTAGATTCTGTATTAATTATATTTTTATAGTATATCTATTTGATGTCATAAATTTTTATATTTTTTTCTATAATTTTGGTTAAACTTAAGATGATTTGATTCTCTAAGATTTTTAGAATGACTTACAATTTGAGATGCAGGGAGAAACTTATAAGAGAAAACAAATAATATGAAAGAAGCTTTTTTATAACAAAATGAAAAAAAAAGGTTTGAGTGTTGCATTCGCAAATGATAGGTACTGTACGGAGTATTGGAATGTGCCAGGATATTACGAGTGGTGTACACCTAGAACCGGACGCATCAGTCAGCCGAGCCACTCGAACCCACGGGCCACTACAAAACGAGAAATCGCCAGCTGATCGGCACCAGTCGCAATTCACAAAGCCGTATCGAGCACATCCTCAAGACCAACTTTGCCAACTATCCCAAGGGCGAGCTGACGGTGTCCATGATCGAGGACTTCCTCGGCCACGGCATCTTTAACTCCGACGGGGAGCAGTGGCTGTGGCAGCGCAAGGCCGCCAGCTACGAGTTCAGCAAGCGCTCGCTCCGGAACTTCGTCGTCGACGCCGTCCGGTTCGAGGTCGTGGAGCGGCTGCTGCCGCTGCTCGATCGGGCGCGGCGCGACGGCCGGTCGGTGGACGTGCAGGACGTGCTGGAGCGGTTCGCGCTCGACAACATCTGCCGCGTGGCGTTCGGCGAGGACCCGGCGTGCCTCGCCGAGGAGGGCGGCATGGCGGCGTCGGAGAGCGCCGAGTTCATGCGCGCCTTCAACGACGCGCAGAGCGCCATCATGGCCCGGTTCATGTCGCCGGTGAAGTCGCTGTGGCGCCTCAAGAGGCTTCTGAACCTGGAGCCCGAGCGGCGGATGCGCGAGGCGGTCGGCACCATCCACGGCTACGCCGACAGGATCATCCGCGAGCGCCGGGCGAGGGGCGAGGCGGCTGGGCCAGCAGCGTGCGGCAGGGACGACGACTTCCTGTCGCGTTTCGCTGCGAGCGGCGAGCACAGCGACGAGAGCCTCCGGGACGTGGTCACCAACTTCCTCCTCGCCGGGCGCGACACGACGTCGTCGGCGCTGACATGGTTCTTCTGGCTGATATCCACGCGGCCTGACGTGGAGGAGAAGATCGTGCGCGAGGTGCGCGCGGTGCGGCGCGCGTCCAGCGGCCAGGAAAGCGCGGGCGCGGCGCCGGCGACGTTCAGCTTCGATGAGCTGCGGGACATGCAGTACCTCCACGCGGCCATCACCGAGTCCATGCGGCTGTACCCGCCGGTGGCCATGGACACGCATAGCTGCAAGGAGGACGACTTCCTGCCCGACGGCACGTTCGTCGGGCAGGGGTGGCTGACGACCTACTCCGCGTTCGCCATGGGTCGGGTGGAGGACATTTGGGGCGAGGACTGCGAGGAGTTCAGGCCGGAGCGGTGGATCGGCGACGACGGCGCGTTCCGGCCGGAGAGCCCGTTCAAGTACCCGGTCTTCCACGCCGGGCCAAGAATGTGCCTCGGCAAGGAGATGGCGTACATCCAGATGAAATCCATTGTGGCGTGCGTGCTGGAGAGGTTCAGCTTCCAGTTCGTCGGCGGCGAAGGGCGGCCGGGGCTCGTGCTCTCGCTCACGCTGCGGATGGAAGGCGGTTTGACAATGAAAGTGATCACGAGGACGAACTCGGCTCTAGTCTAGACTTCCCAATTCGGACTTGTTTATCCACTCGATGCACGTGCGTTGCACAGTTAATTTTCAAACCAATCAATATAATCTCAATATATGTAGATTGAGATGAATACGAGTGTAGCTTAAATAAGCCCTTTGTGGCTGCCGGGTGTTTTTTTCAATGGTGTGATGCCGTGATCTGCTAGATGGTCAAAGTTACTTAGTGATAAGGATCTAGCTCACGAACCCGTATATAGACTTAATTTTGTAGCGATAAGAAAAACATAAGTCCACATGGTTCCAATCAACATTTCTGCTGAAAAGTTCAATCACTTGGCTAATACCTTTGATGTGCAAAGGGGGCTTTTCCCTTCACTTATTTGGGCCTTCCTCTTGGGATCACTAAACCAAGAATTGAGGATTACCTTCCACTTATCTCTAAGTGTGAAAGAAGACTCACTTCAACCTCTTTCTTAGGCTGGCAGACTTGAAATCACAAATGCTGTTCTAACAACTTTGCCAACCTTTCACCTGAGTGCCCTTGCTGAACCTAAGGGAGTTCTCAAGCAAATTGACAAATTCAGAAAACATTGCCTCTGGCACGGGCTGACATCAACTCCAAAAAGCCTCCCAAAGCTGCATGGGAGATGGTTACTGTGCTAAAAGATGAGGGTGGTTTAGGTGTTATTAATTTAAGGAAGCACAATAAAGCCCTACTTCTGATGGATTTTTCAACCATAGGGATATCCCCTGGATTTCCTTGGTCTAGAAAAAAAATACTATCCTAATGGAAAACTGCCAAGTTAAAAAAGGGTTCCTTTTGGTGGAAAGATATCCTGAAATTACTAGATTGGTTTAAATCCTTCACTACTGTCCAAGTTCAGAATGACAACTCTTGTCTCTTTTGGTCCGACATTTGGATTCAGCAACCCCTGAAGCTTGAATATAAGGCCATCACAGTCTCTAGCTTCTTCTCCCAGCAATGTTTGCCTGACCATTTCATGCTACCCTTGTCTACTGAAGCCTTGCAGGAGTCCTTCAGAGATCACTTTCCACTAACTGAACAGGATGACATTTGGACACCACAATGGGGAAAAACTTCAGCATCAAGAACCTACAAGCATCTTAGTGGTCACAGACAGATTTGCTGTTGTGAGCGCGTTGGCCCCATCCACGGACGCTCTGCCACGTCGATGGTTTTTGTTGCTTGGGCGAATGCTTTGTTGCCTGAAGTTTCTAGCGGATACTTTGCCATTGTTATCATCTGCAGCTTCACGTCTTTGTTGGCTACCATTGTGTTGAGTTCTTGTGTTAGGTTAGTTTGTTGGGGTAGTGCGGTGGAGGACCCCCCCACCCCACATAAATCTTGCTTTCATTTGTGTTGTGGGTATTCGCTAGTAATCTATGGATTACTTGTGAATCCTATGTACTTTACCTGTTTGCCGTTCTTTCAACGTCCCTTCTGCTTAAGGAAATACGCATGAAGTCGTGTTCTAAAAAAAATATTCCTTTGAACAAGAGAGAATGGACAAAAAGAGAGGCATAAATACATAATACCTCAGTAGTAACAAAAGAGACCATGAACAGTCCAGTAACAGCAACCTCTATCAGAGATGCCCAAACAAACAATAGGTCAGATCTACCAGAGCAATGGAATCATAGTACATGCATGGGTACACGCAAGATGATCTACAAAACATGACGGGCAGATGTCTCTAACGACCAAACTCCAGTAGGCCACGACCAACGGTCCTCTCCATGGTCAAAAACGTAGTGCTCACCATCTCCACGCCGTCCACCGATGGCTCTCTGACAGCGAGTAAGCTCTCCATCTCCTCGGGGTCACGCTGCATCCACGGGTGATGCGTCACTCTACTCAACCTGCCGAGCCTCTCAGTGACGTCTCTCATGGCTGGTCGGTTCTCGCCAGCCATCTCCAGGCATTGCTTGGCGAGGTCAGCGACCTCCTCCAGCATCCCAACGTTCTCTTCACCCTTGATGTGGTCATCTATCACGTCCATCAGCCTCCCCTCCTTCAACGCGCACAGAAAGCTCACAGAAAGGCTCCTCTCGCTCTCGGGCCCTTCAAGGTTGAGTGCCTTCTTGCCAGTGATCAGCTCCAGGAGAACGACGCCAAAGCTGTAGACGTCGCTCTTATCTGTAAGCTGGCATGTCTGCATGTACTCAGGGTCCAGGTACCCGCAGGTCCCTTGCACCAGAGTGACGAATTGGGACTCATCAGTCGGTGCCACTATGGAGGCTCCAAAGTCTGATACCTTCGCGGAGTACTTGTCATCAAGAAGTATGTTGGAGGATTTCACATCACCGTGAAGGATTGGCGGTGACGCACATGAATGTAGGTAATCCAATGCTAGGGCAGATTCATGGGCGATCTGTAACCGAGTTGAGAACGGGGCATCACAGCACCCACTGACACCATGGATGAAATGGAATAGTGTGCCGTTGGGGATGAACTCATAGACTAGCATCGGGACCTCTACTTCGAGGCAACATCCTAGGAGCTTCACGATATTCTTATGGTTGACCTGGGACAGAATGAGCATCTCCTTGCCAAACTCCTTCCTGCGCTGTTCATCTGTCATTGATATGCACCGTTTGATCGCGACCAGAATGCCGTTCTTGAGCGTGCCTTTGTAGACAGTTCCATGACCGCCACGACCAAGAACATTCTTGTCGTCAAATTGGTCTGTCGCCTCCATGAGCTCTGCTTCTGTGAAGATTGTGAATGTAGTGCCTTGCCCTGTGCTTATCTGCTCCAGAAGCAGCAGACCCCCATGTTGTCGAAAGTATCTCTCCTTGATGTTGGCCAGTTTCCTCCTTTCACGGGTCAAATATGAGCAAGTGATGGCTATGGCCAGTATGACAATAACAACGCTTATGCCTGAAAGTTTTTCATATGTTACTGGTACAGTTTAATCGTCTAAGAGAAGAGAGAAAAAAGGCCACTGGATATAATTGTGATTTACCAATAGATAGTATCATTGTGCCAGAGTGTGACAAGCCGCGGCGCCTGCAGTAGAAACTACCTCGTCTATTGACGCAACGCCCAGGGCATGGAGATGGACTAAGGGCACACTCATTGATGTCTGAAAAATGAAAATGGTGGCACAATCTCAGAAACCAGCAATTTGATTAGCTCCAAAATATTGAATTATGTATGACCTAATATTTTTTGTATTACGGACCTTGACAACCATCATGAAGGTAAGGATTGCCTTTGTAGCCTTCAGAGCAATTGCAAAGATAACCAAGACCACTGGTCGAATTGATGCACTCACTGTTGCTGCTACGGCAGGCATAGGAAGCTGCATCCTTCTTCGCAGCATCGCAAGTTTTGTTGCCCACGGCCCAGTTTAGAATAATTGGGACTTCACCATTGTGCTCATCCCAGAAGGTCGTCGTGTTCAGATACGCTGTGCGGAACTTAAATTTGTCAGCCTCCACAACCATGGCGTATCTGCAGTGCCTTTTGTCATCAATGGCACTTATGTTCCTGTCGGATGTACTATTACCGAAGGAAAATTGTTGGTAGGATACGTTGCTACTGAGCGCAACTTGGCAACAGCCCACACCGGTGCACCCCTCTACTGCTGCCAGGTTTTTAGGAGAGCTCTCCTCCGTTTGGCACCCAATCACATACTGCATAAATAGGAAAATACACTTGAGTCATTGGCACTATATTAAATATATCAATCTTAGTGCATCAGGTCGACACTTGTATTTGAGCAATTGGTAGGAGAACTTTATATTGAAGATAACCTGCAGCCAACAGCAGAATATAATGAATGTTCCTTTTTTTGTGACTTATCCTTTTTTCCCTTTGTGTGTGAGTGTGTGCGTGCATGTGGGGAGAGAGAGAGAGAGAGAGAGTACTCACGATGGCAGATTGCCTTGTGCCGGCCATTAAGCCAAGCGTGTCGACTCCTACGACTGTGAACACGTTCTCCTTCTCTGAGACCGTGAATGGCGTGCCAGCAAGGTCCAAGAAGGTCGTGGTTGAGCGGTTGTGGCACATGGAAGCAATGTAACTCATCACCCGAACCTGACCTTGGAGCAGCAATATGTTGGCCACCGGCATGTTAAAGAGGTACGTAGTGTTCCTTTGGCCATCCTGAGACTTGTTGCAGTGAAGCTCAAATCCCTCTTCCAATGCACAGCCAGGGCCAATCCCAAATGGGTACTCAATGTTGACGTCACCGCACTTGTTTGGGCAATCATGGGGGGGCGAAGATGAAGCACCTCTGACCACAGGCTGCAACAGAAAGGCAAAGCTGAAGAACAGCAGCAGATGCATGGACAACATCTCATCAGAGAGCTTCCTATGGTGGCCCATAAGGGTAGCGGTCTAGTGGACAGAGAGTTTGTTGTACAAGTTTCTGTATTGGTGCATGTTGGGCTGTTGGCACATCTATGTCTCTATCTATATACTCCATATGAGTTAGGCCCTTAAGTCTGAACTCACTAAATTTCTATGCACGTTAGGTGATGAATTCGTCATCTCTGAACGACTGGGCCAAACACACGCACAGTGGTTCCATTGCTGCTCCTCCATTTCACCATATGGCTCTTTCTAACGAACTGAAACTTGTACGGGACATCGTACATTGACATTTCAGCTAATTCTCCGGGAAAAAAAATGACTGATTCCATGCATCGAAGAAATAAAACTAGCAGCAAAAGTACAGAACTGGCAATAAGAGACCACCTTTAATCCAGCTATGTACTCTGTATTTGACTCGATCTAACAAGAGGCCGGCATTTCTTTAACATACCGAGTCAAATTACGCCCTACTGAATTTACTGAAAAGGTCCTTGGGGACAGTTTCTTAATTGCAGCTGCAGTTGTCCGGGTCCGGAAGCCCAAACAAGCACTAACCTAGGCAATGGGTCAACGCAGCACACTGTAACAACTAGCCTCAGGCTCTAATCGGGGATTGATACAGTATACCGCAGCAAACGCGACGAATCCGCTGACCATTTCGATTCCTCCCTGCAACCCGCCAAGGCGCCAAGGGATGGAGCATGGGAGACTGGTAGAGGTCGGCAGTTGGAACGCGCTTACCCTGCTGTTGTGCCTGGATGGTTCCACGGATGCCGCGGCGCCGCTCCGGCGCGCCGCGGACCTCTACCCCCGCTTCGTCTTCCTCCAGTCGCTTCCCCCACTGACCCACTCGCACTCGGTCACTGGCCCCGTGCAAAGGAGGTCGGGTTTGGCTAGTTGGGCCAGCGTTCATTCAAATGGACATCAGCCGAGGCTTATTAGCTTAACATTTGCTTATCTCATAAGCCATACTTTTTTTTTCTACTTCTTACAATAAATCAGCTAACAATACTTTATATCATGACTTATTAGCCAAACGAACAAAAAAAGATAGATATCTTGCAGCCAAATTGATAATTTAGCCATAAAGTTGCAGCTCCATTTGCTTATCTCATAGGCCGTACTTTTTTTTTTCTACTTCGCAGTGTTTTTCTCGCATAATAAATCAACGAGTGTTTTTTCTCTAATAATAAATCAGCGATCAATACTTTTGAACGAATGTCAGTATCCAAGTCATTTTTACAATTACAACCGAGTCTTTAGGTCAATCTGAAAAAGATGAAGGCTTCGATGGCCTCCACGTGAAACACAGCAGACACAGTAACACATCCAGTATATCTCCCGGTTTTTCAATCTTTGATAAGCAATACAACAAAGTTTTACTGTTAACCACAAATTAAAAAATTACAAAAGCTGGCGACCCACGAGGGTTACATTCTCCTGCCGAGCCATTAGAGCAGTAGCAATATCCAACATCTTGTAAGGACTTCAGTTGTGAATTTGCGGTTGTGGCTGCTGCTGAGCTGGAGGGCCATGAGGCGGCTGCTGTCCTGCACCTGCTTGAGGTGGTTGCTGAGATGAACTAGCCTGTGCCTGTGCTGGTGGTGCTAACATAGGCTGGTAAGGTGGATATTGTGGTGGGTAGGGCATGCGCGGTGGAGGCATGTAGCCACCATACGGTGGGGGAGGTGGATAGTATGGTGGATACTGACCATGGTAGTATGGCGGTGGTGCAGGATAGCCACCCTGTGCTGAGCTGCTTGATGGCTGACCTTGCCCGGCTTGCTGCAGCCCAGGTTTGCCTTCACTGTCCTGTGATTTTACTATAGCACCCATCCTCTGTGGATCCATGGATGGGTACAGAGTCCGCTCCGTTGCTGCTGGTGCTGGAATGTTGAAGTAGTACGATGCTGGTGCAGCCTGTTGCTGTTGGTCCTCCATCCCAGGGGGTTGAGGTTGGTCACTGCTCTGCTGCTGAGATATGACAGCCCTAGGGAGCAGTCCTCCATGGGAAACCTGCCCCTGCCTCCCAGACTCATCCTCCTCAGGCTTTGGAGCCTGAGGCTTGCCCCACATCAGCTTCAGGCG
>Ga0182004_10003702_pt1 | contig 12200 bp, 10 predicted proteins | sample Sormic07211540_1_FD_120479 | JGI IMG/M metagenome (GOLD analysis project Ga0182004, IMG submission 120479) | Endophyte microbial communities from Sorghum bicolor roots, Mead, Nebraska, USA - 072115-40_1 MetaG | ecosystem: Host-associated > Plants > Roots > Unclassified | place: USA: Nebraska... | reverse complement strand
TTTATTGAAGAAAGAGGTAGAAAAAATAAGACTCCAAGTCTTATTTAGACTCTAAGTCCACATTGTTCGAGGTAATAAATAACTTTAGACTCTATAATAGAGTCTGCATTGTGAGTGCCCTAACACAGGTGGTTTCTGAAATATTGGTAATAAAAGCCTTTTACACCTATAAATAAAACCGGCAGCAACGTCAAGAGGTCATCATTTTGCAGTTCTGTGTTCCAAATAGAGCCAAGAGCAGCTATATAGTTGAATTCTTGCGGAAACCAAGATCAACTGTGTATTTAATTTCGACAAGCAGTTTGATCAATGCGGAGTTGGATGCACCAGGGATCCAAAATAAAGAAGATGGCAAGAACTTAGAGAAGTATGCATTAGTATTGTGGGGGAAACATCCCTGTACGTGTTCAAAATTCTACTTTTGCAATCTATTATATTACTCTATTTGTAGAAGTTGCAAAAAGAATCTTAAACAAAATCCACCTAATTCAGCACAATGAATTTAAGTAAATGGTGGAGATCTGATCATCACAAAACATGCACATGAAGAAACGAGCACTGCCTTCTTAATTTTGCGACAAGGTTTCTGTGCAAAGAGGATTTTTTTTTTTTTGAAATGTGCAGAGTAGTGTTCAAGGGCATGATATACTTTATGTTTAACGAGGCATGATATCTCCGATTCATTAAAGTTTGTTATTTGATATGACTATCAAATTATGTATGGCCTCTATATATGCTTGCACGCACACAGCAGGATTACCAAGAGGTAATAAAATATTATCGCTTAGCACTTGCAAAACCAAATTACAAATAATATATACATTTATGATACATCTGAACAGCTCCGATGTCCTTACCACCGATATGCTCCAACAGTACACACTCGGTGGTAGACTGAATGCTGCGAAAAGCAAAAGAAAAAAGAAGCAATGGTTCTAGAGCATCTTGGTTTAAGATTTTCCATTTTAGTTTTCAGCCAATTCAGGCCTGGTTTAGTTCCAAAAAATTTTGGAAAATCGACACTGTAGCACTTTCGTTTGTATTCGACAAATATTGTCCAAACATGGACTAACTAGGTATTTGACAAATATTGTCCAATTGCGACCAAACTGTGTAATTAGTTTTTATTTTCATCTATATTTAATACTCTTTGCATACGTCTAAAGATTTGATGTGTCGGGGAATCTGAAAAATTTTGCAAAATTTGTTGGGAACTAAACAAGGCCTTAGTTAAGTATGCCAGTTAGAGGGAGAGGGAGAGGGAGAAGCCAAATTCAGTTATGTCCATTTTAGTTTTCTGCCAATTCAGTTATGCCAGTTATGTATGTTGTTGGGCATCTTGCATGAATTGTGATCTTGGCGTAGTTACGTAGTATGTAATAATATTGACTTAGAGGGAGAGGGAGAAGCCAGTCAAGGACTCAAGGTACTGACTGGACGGCAGGACTTGAATTCATAACTCGATCACTGTGCTACCATTGGTGAAGCAAATAGGTTTGCCACCTCAGAGCAAAAAGTATTAAGCAAATATTACAAGAGGAACAAACAAATAACAAAAATAATAGAAGCTGATCTTTATTTGAATATTTGATGTTTCTCTTGAATATGAATGACACAGAAACAAACTTACTATAATTCCTTTGTTCAGCAACCACAACCCTAAGCAAAACGCAACCTAACGAGGCCACAAGGCCGATGATTCGCTTGACTATATGATTGTTGGCGCTAACTGTGATGTGCCTTTATTCCTAACAAAACAAGGACACCACCTAATGTGTATATATATGATCGTTCTATTCTACTATATATGTATAATGTTTGCCACTTACGTGGGACTTTGCAGACAGCACACGCTCTTTTTAGTTGAAATTGGGCATCGTCCCTCTTCCTGGATCCAAGAGACTGGGCGTTTTAGTTTAACACGTCTTGTAGTAACCTTCTGGAGCATGCCAGTCCTTGTGGCACTGGAACTGCCCATCGCTTTGTTGGTCATGGGGCAGTCACTCATGGCACCCTGGCCATCCTAAGCTTTCGCCACGATTAATAAATGTATTCGGCACGTAATATGCATGATAAAGTACCACAAGTGTGAGACCGCCTTGACCAGATGAAGCAGTTTCTTTGATCAGTGGGCAAGACGCTAGTAATGGAAAACAAACGGGCATATATACATACCTGCAAAATCCAACAATTGTTTAGATATTTCATGAGACTAAAGGGTTTCCTCAATGAACCCCAATAAATAATTGAAGCTTGGAACTCAGTCGTAGCCCTGCATTTGATTACTAAATATACAGTAATTGCTATTGACTGCATCTCATGTCAACACTCAACTAGTTGAAACTAGCCTCTACCAAACCAATCCCAAACTAAATCGGCTTCGATTTGGTTGCAACCAATTACAACAGGCTATACTCAAACTCAACACTCACTGAATTCCACAGACACCAAGCCATTGTAACTGGTCTGAACTGAACCTCTGAACTGAATATATGCGCTAGCTGAACCAGCTGCAAACAGTTTCGACTGGGCTCAGGCCGTCAGGCACCGACTGACGAAGTCAAAACTGGGTTCCAACTAAGCTCAACCGACAACGGTAACCTATTTCCAGCAAATTCGGATAGTCAAAAACTGACAAGGTGGTTTTCATTCCATCTTGAACACTTGTGCCACAGGGCATCCTGGCAGAAACCTTGGCTGATGTTAGAAAATTAGACATATTTAATGTTTGATTTAATCCAGAAAATTACACATAAAATTGTGGTGGCATATATATGCACGTGTGCAATTTTATCACTACTCATATTAGAGATAAACATTGCAAATATTACTACAGACATACTGAAAATAAAAGACAATCGATTAGGATTGTACCCCGAGGAGGGACCAGTGCCGAAGGCACCGGCGGCTCCATTCACACTAGTCAACATAGTGTGTTGCTTGAAGTAATGGACCTCAGTCGATGCAGGTAGATGTTTGCAGTGCAGTCCCGCGAACGTCCACAAGGAAGAAGACGAAGTAGTCGCAGTCTCGAACGTCCACCAGAAATGGAAGAAGACGATCTCGCCGGATCCTGATCCGCAGGAGTGGAAGAAGACGATCTCGTCGGCGAGCAGTTGCGGAAGATGCTTCCCAAAAACCTGATTGCCCGCACACCCGAGCAGGTGTCTCGATGCAGGGCGTCGGGTTCCGGAGGCCTGCTCTCCCGATCTCTGTGCGTGCAGAGGTTCGGGACGGAGATGAACAGAGAGCAATCGACAGGAGAAGAGGAACGACTGATTGTGTGTCTTGCAGAAGGAAAGAATGACGCAGGTGGAATATATAGGCTCAGGAGGAAACGTCTGAGTTAATGGCAATCAATCGCAATTAATTGCCATTAATGACACAACGGTCAGATCCGGTCAGACCCCGATTTCCTCTCTTTCCTTATTCACCACACGTGTGCCACGTCACGTCTCGACCTCGTGTGTCACGTCTCGTCTCGCCTCACCGGCTCGGCGGCGGCAGCGCGTGCGCGCGTGTGGCACCCTCTTTCCCTTCCTCAACTTCTCCATAGGAGCTATCAAAGGCCACCTATTTAAGTTGAGTTAACACATGATCAATTATCAATACGGTATTAAACTGTTTTCATTATAGCATTCATTATGGGCCCTTGAATTAATCATCAAAATAGAATATGGACTAAAAGCCCACGTTATATTTAACAGCTGATAATGCTGCCTGACACTCCCATCCACGAGCCCCTCCAAGCAAATAATACCCTCATTAAGAATTTTTTTATTGTCTTGGAGCAAATTATTCAATGGTCAATGCATATGTACACCATTCAATTCAGTTGAAAAGAATGAATACATGGTTATTACCTTTTATGGATTTTGTATGACACAAACTGTGATCAAGGATTCCGACACCAAACCAATGTCTATGATGAAATGAAGATAATAAGACGGCATAATAAGGGCATAGTCACATGCTTCTCTGCAGGCAGTAGGTGAAATCAGTTATTTCACGGGTGCCACGGAACTACAAGATATAATCACAACCTCATGTAAGCTTGAAGATAACGTAGCACACCGCCTGGTTCATATCTCCATTTTGTTTTGTATTCGTAAGAGAAAAATGAGAATATTTGGCAGGGAAGAGAGAAAAAAAACATAATAGGAATCAGAGACATCAGGAACCCAAGTAAAGCAACTTGAGATTAGGAACCCAGATAAATCGACATGGCAAGAACTAAACATAAGGCTTGAGAGCACCAAGCTGGGGAAGCAACACAAATCCACTATTTTACATTATTTTACATTTGGGTATTCTCAATATGGATACATGCCGAAGTGACAGCAAACATCCAAGTAGCCACTCTGGTCTTAATTAGTTGGCTTTGGAGGCAACAGACAAGGAGGGTTTCTTCTGTGTGACCCTGATGCAATGTCTCTTCAGGGTACGGTTTGGTGGTCTTGTTTTTCACTGTAAAAGTTTGAATTTCACTCGAGCAGCAGACGTGACATGTGGCCAGCGACTGCAATGGCCATTCTGCAGTTGGCTGGCTAGCATGGAGGTGGCCAGTGGCTGCAATGGCCCTGCTGGAGTCGGCAAGAATAAGGTGGCTAGCATGCTGGAAATACTATATAGAACTGTGTTGTTGCTAGTAGATTTATATGAGTTTTATTCTTGATCATTGCCATAGGCAGTCCTTATATAGTCATTCGCGGTAGCACTCACCATATACCAAAAGGATGTGAAGTTCATGTTTCTCTCTTACAGCAGTTTATAGGTTTTAGAAATGGGGTCACCGTACCTCTAATCAGAGACCGGACTAAATTAGTCCGTGTCTCTATGAGACGTCAGCATAACAGATCTAGAGACAGGACCTGTCTCTGGTGTTTCCTATATCAGAGCTAGGATCACGGCTAGCTGACGCAGATAAATAAACTCACTGCACAGAACTAGAAGATGTAACATCCATAATTTCCCAGGAAAGCCTATAGTACTTATTGTTTCAAAGAAGCTTAAGGCCCTGTTTAGTTAAGGCTTTTTTTAATTAATCCCATAGAATGTTTGGACATATGCAGTACTAAATATAGACTATTTACGAAACTAAAAACACAGCTACAGAATAATTTGCCTGATGATTTTTAAGCATAATTAATCCATAATTGGATACTAATTGCTATAATTACAAATGTTCTACATGTACCTGTTAAACTTTAACATCTCCGACCAACATCCCCTAAGAGTTCTGCATGTTCATGTGTTTGCTATCGATCTAAGCTTTCAGCTGCTAGCTTGTTGGCCATGCATGGTCTATAAATCTATGTACATTGAAATTTTTACCACCAATTTGCATTGAGATTTTTTATTTTCTTAATTCATCATCACATCCGTGTGTAGTAAAATATGCATCTCAGATACGAGTGTAGCCAAAATGCATCTCTGATGACCTACATCAGATACATTGTAAGCAAACTCACGTCTGTAATGAATACTCACATCAGAGATACGCGTTGACTGTAGCCGTCTCTGATGACCCACGTCACAGACATGGAAATCACCATATGTAATGACTGTCATCATAGATGGGAGGAGCAACTGCATCTCGGATGTGGCCAGACACGCAAAATTGTCATATGTGATGAAGTTGATGCATGTTCTAGCATAGTGATAGCCAGTTACAAGCCTCCCCGCAACATCATAGTGTGTCGAGCATGTTCCTTAGTAGAAATTAGGGAAAATTTCCACTGATTAGGTTGAATCTTCGTACCGTTCATCTCTCTCTATATATCGTGTGAGGTGATGACCGTCGGCACAGGCTAACCAGATTGAGGCCTTGTTTAGTTCCCAAAAAATTTTGGCTTAGGACACTGTAGCACTTTCGTTTTTATTTGACAAAAATTGTCCAATCATAAAGTAACTAGGCTTAAAAGATTTGTCTCGCGATTTAGAGGCAAACTGTGTAATTAGTTTTTGTTTTCGTCAATATTTAATGCTCTATGCATATGCCGCAAGATGCGATGTGATAGAGAATCTTGAATTTTTTTTGGTTTTTTGGGTGAATAAACAAGGCCTGAAGGATGTAGCACGATGGGCCAGCCTCAGCCTAAGCGCTTGTCTGTGCACACACCACTATGGATAGCCCTAAGCTCTCCTTCTGTCAAGCACTCAAGCCACTCGCCCTTATATTTGGAACCCAACCTACTTGCACTTAATAAATTACTAGGCCATATATAGAGCATAGGTTGTTGGACTAGTGTATTGTGTCTCCAGCATGCTGTTGGTGCATCATCATTCATTAATTGTCTACTAAAGGGAGAGGTAGGAAGGAGAGACACATATAGCCAACTTCTTCATCCTCTTATATGTACATGACACTTCATGGCTCAGTCTCAGCTCCATACTAGCACAATTTGTTTGGTGACAATAGGCATATATGGAAACCACTGATTTTAGCATTATACAAGGGAAAGCAGTAAGCAGATCTATTTGGAATTAGAGGCACCTAGAAGAAGAAATAAACGAAGCAGAAGAAGTCGACAATGAAGATGCACGGCTGGTCAACTCATGGAGGCGGGCGCATGGCAGATCCACCGCAAGCATTGCCTACCATTTTAGGAAACACAGAGATGAAGGCAGCACGCACTCCAAATTAATGTGTTCACTAGTGGTGAAGGCCTGTTGAGCTTTGGCGGTGTAGGTACAGTACACGTTCTTGCTGATAGACCTAGGCCCTCTTAGCTCGCACGGTCCCACGCGTCTGCTTGTTACATACTGACTATGTGCACGTATCGTATTTTGTCATATGTAATACTCCCTGCAGTGTCACTACTAGAAATCAGAATACGTCCCCCTGTATGGAATTTTCAGGGTCAATTCAAAAAAGACAGGAAAATATATGGATTATGCAGTAGCAAAACACACACATGGAACTGACAGAACACACAAGAGAGTTATTGTTTTTTCTGGTGGTTATCACAAAGCACGTAAAGAGATAACGAGACACATGCATGTAAAATTTATGAATTTTTCCATGTACTTTGCTTAAACTGAAAGATAATTTATGAATTTCACTATAGGCATTGGTAGAACCAACAGGAAAATTCCCTATATGTATTGTCCGAGGCTGAGGCTGCCATTTTGCCTTTATCACCTATAAAAACGGAGAAAACTATTTTTTTTGACACTTGAAAGATCACTTGGTTTCTTATGACTGAAAAATAAATTCTCCCCTGTATTCCAATGGATTTGTTTTTAGTGTTCATGATTTAAATTGAAACTGTGCTCACTTCTGGATTCTTTGACATGAAAATGCACTGGGCCGGAGAGAAATGCTGACCAGACAATACTAATCAGTGCCGTGCCGTTTGATCTCCTTCATTCGCGTTCCATCTCTTTCTCATCACCTCCCATGTCTCCACAACCCTAGACCGATTGATGAAGATTGTGCACCTGGTCTTTAATGCAAGTCGACAGGTAGGACATTCCAGTGCAAATCCGGTCATCGGAGGGTGATGGTGGCAGCCCTTGTGGCATTGCCAGCCTGCACGAGCTGAGGCGGGCCCATACACAGTGAAAGCATGGTGCCAAAAGTGGATATATAATCGTCCTTGGCCTTGTATGGTGATTGTAAAACTTCACTTTCTTCTGCTTTGAGAGTATCTGATGAACGTCTATGGAGTTCTTAAGTGCTTATTGTTTTGTAGTATTCCACTGATGTAACACCATGACTCTTTATTCTACTGATAAAATATTTTCAATCATTTCAAAGCAAATTAATTGGTGAACCAAGTATATACCATGATCAGCAAAAGTAATGGGCATTTGATGAATTGATCTGGACCCTTCCTGTCATCTTAAGTATAGAGATAGGGAGCGGTACCACTATGTGAAAAAATGGCATTACAGATGTGCCTTTACTGATATCACAGACGATACAGAGTCTAATACTGACGCGCTTGTAACATGTGTCTGTAACTAAAACATAAACACACGTATGTAGTAAAGCGGCTCTCTCGCTCGGTCATGGTGGGGGCTCAGCGCCGACGCCCCGCTCTCTCGGACGTGGAGGCGGCTCAGCAGCGGCCGCGACCCGCCTAAACATCAGTGGTCTCGGCAAGGGCATGGCGACGGCCATATAGATGGATCCAGTGTAGGTGCCTTCCCTAGGTCTTGGTTTCCGTTCCCCCCCCCCCTCATCGTCTCCAGCTTGGAGCGGTGCGGCCGACTTTGATCCCTCTTGTCCATGATTTGGGTGTTCACCAGCTTGGAATGCATCATGGTACTCAAAACTCCTAGATCTGTGACTATACTCTAGGATTATTTTAGTTTAGTTACATACCTGTTTATGTATGAAGAATTAATATCCTTGTTAATATGTTGTGGAGGCTTGAGTGCTAACTATTGATGCCTGCTTTCAATAACAAGCGTATGTGATAATCGCTGTACTAGAGACATGTGTTAAGAACATGCGTCTGTGACCGGTTTTAAAAACAAGCGTCTAAGGTAATTGCCGTACTACAGATGTGTTTTAACAACACGAGTCTGTGATAATCACAGTACTACAGACATGTCTACAATACGTATGCCTGTAGTATATCACGCGTCTGCGATAATGCGAAAACTAAAGACGTCATCCTTCGACACGCGTCTGTGGTTAAACTTTCAGACGCATGTGTTATAGGCACGTATGCAGTTACTAGTTATTGCAGACGCGCCTTGACCCTGACTGACAAGGTTCGTTGTTCACAGACTCGTACCAGAAAACGTGTTAGTAACATAGCAGCACAGACCCGTGTTAGTACGATGTCAGTAAGTGGCGCTGGTGGTTTTGACCTTTTTTTACATGGCTCATTTTCTTATGTTCTCGTATATGCATGGATGATTATTGCAAACCCATGGACATTTATTTAGTGAGTAAAGGGAAGGAAAGATTGGAGTATATATGGACGATACTAGCTACTTACAATAACACCTACTACGAATAGGAGACATCAGGACTGAAAAATAAAGTGCAGCAGCTTAAGCTAGAGGGCACACTGTAGATCCACAGTGGTGAGAAGCTTCATTTTCTTCTACCTTTCAGAGTGCACGCCGTTCATGGCATGTCGGAATAATTATTGAGCACTTAGGGTGTCCCCTTTTGTTTCAATTTGCTTACAACACTTCAGGTTGTGCGTGTTTGTAGGTCGAGGTGTGCCCATTCACCCTGTAATGGATCATTAGCCTGTGCAAGTGTGCCTTGACGTGCCAGATGGTGGCGCACACAGTGGAGAGGCATGGTTCTTAGCCATTGCCATACACAGTTTCACTCATCGTCTACCATAAAGGAAATCTGTCTTTCCCTCTTACACCAAAAGTTGCATTGGTTGCCGTTTGGCAATACGGTAAATTGTGTCACTGGCCTATGAATCACGTGTATCTATAGATTGCAACTGAAAATAAGGTGCACATGATGGGAAGATGAAAAATGGCTCCATATACATGAGCAACTAAGAGCTGGAACTGGCTTCGAACTGGGCAGATATAGAGACCAAATTAAAAAAAAACAAGGTTTCTGGCAGCTCCTCCCCTGCTCATTCTTCTGGAGTTGAAAGTGGACACAGAATCTACAAAATTCAAGTCTCTGAATTTTTTTACATATTTATTGAGTTTAGGGAGTTTCTCAAATCCTGTGGCAGGGAGGTTGTAGCCCAAAAATCCTAGCCCCGCAATTAGCAACTCAGTATTTGGTTGAAAACATTCTATTATATTTATAACTAAGTCAAATGTAGAGCCACTATGAACATTTGTCCTCTTATATCCATCCCTTCATGAAAAAAATAGGAGAAATCACCTTGAAGAAACATTTTTTTCTAAAGAGAAATCATCTTATTTTAGAAAGGACTTAGTCATTTTGGAGGAGCTATAGCCTTACTCAGTTGAAGTACTAGCACATAGAACATAGGTTGGTTGTATCATTTCTACAAAATACATAGTCATTATATTGTGTTTCAGTATGCAATGGGCAACCCACGCATAAACCACTGATCAGAAAAATAATGGGTAAAGGACGAGGTGATGTGGATCCACCCTGTCGTTCATAAGTAGGGAGATACGGAGCAGTGTACATATATACAGTCCATTTTCTTATGATCTGATATATGCATGCATGGTTGCTTGCTCTATAGATCACTCATTTCTTCATTAATTGACTACTAAAGAGAGAGGTATAGGGAGCAGAGACACATATCACCTACTTCATCGTTCTCCTATATATATACATGGCACTTCATGGCTCATTCCCAGCACCATACCAAGACAACTCGTTTTGGTGACAACAGGCATATATGGGCACCACTAGTTTTAGCTACATGGAAAAACAGTAAGATCTGTTTAGAATGCGAGACACCATGAACAAGAAATGAATGACAAAGAAGGAATCACGAATGAAGATGCACGGCAGGTTAACTCAAGAGCAGGGTGCGCTGCAGATCCACACTGAGTTTTTCCCTCCATTCCTCGTAACAGCAGTGCATGCGTTGGACGAGTACCTAGGCATAAATTTTCTCTGTTGGTTATAACAAAAAACATAGAGACATAACGAGACACCCAGGAAAATTATGATTTTTTTTGTTTGTTTTAATAAAACCGATACAAAGAAATTGTGAATTTCCCAATATATGCCTAGGTACACCAACAGGACAAATTCCAATAAGGTGTGTAGAGGAACCATGTAGTAGCCAACTTGGACCTATGCTAAGGCAGCCTTCCAGCTGTGTTCACTTGTGTGAACCTGTACCAGCCAAAAAAGTGGAGATCATTCCTTATGTGCCTTTCAAAGATAACTTTATATGAACCTGAAAATTAATTTTTCCCTATATTATCGAGACTGGGCTTATTTTTTTGCCAATTTGAAACTATATATGTTCACTTCCATTGGTGCTTGCCGTGGGATTAAAAATAAAAGGACGAAAATTCAGCTGGGAGAAAAACAAGGACTGAACATATCTAGCGGCTGACCAGCCTAGGTTTTAGCCTGTTTATACAAGAGTCGTAGGGAAAGGTTTTTGACTCAAATGGTTTTTCAACAATTTCAGAACTGACTTAAGTCAAAAATAAATCCATATAAAACCACAATCCACCTGGCACACATTGCTGATATTAGAGCTTGAACAAGTTAAATTTGAAAGATTCTTTTTATAGTGAATCAGATATAGAGTTGGAGTTTGGCTTTTACGAGAAGTACATATTTAGCTTAAGTTAAATTCGAATGTGAGCTCGAATTCAGTCTTCACTACTTCCTATTTTTACAATAAGGTTCCCATGATTTATTCTTGTCAAAAACATGTTATGAACAGTTTTAATAGGAAAGATTTAGGTTCTTGAATCAGACTGAAGAGGGGTGTTGGGTACCATAAAAAGGGATACCCAGATAAGAGCAATAAAAATCGCAAAAGACAAAGCAAGACATCCGCAATCACCACGACGCGGGCCCCAGCACATCTATCTCCTCGATCTCGGACCCAAATCGTGGCTCGCCCGACCCCATTAGCCTCGGACGCAAGTTCCGTCTCGCCCGACCCCCTGGGGCTCGGACGCAGACGCCGCCTCGCCCGACCCCCTCGGCCTCGGCGTAAGTTCCGTCTCGCCCGACCCATCCAGGGCTCGGGCGCCAAACGCCGCTTCACCGGATCAGGGCAAGGCTTCCAACGCATAGCGCCCGTACCCACGACGTGACAGGTGCGGTAACTCCCATACTGCAGCAGGGCGTGGTGGCGACTGTTCCAACCACCCTGGTCACTGCAGCCTTACCTCTTTCACTATGCAGCCTTACCTCTTTCACTGTGGTGTACCGCCTCACAGTGGAAGGGGAATGAGAGAGGTTAATCAGTATCACTATTTGCTATCTTTTCCCACTGTTAACATGACAGACTGCAGTACCGCCGATCCGACTCCCACGACCAACAGGGCTCGGCAACCCCCCACAGGAGCAACCATACTGTCGACCATGCCTCAAGGACGGGATGGGCAAGCTTCTACAGGGTTGGGACTGTTACTCCTTCACTCAGCAGAGAAAATCTCCAAACCCTCATGTAAATACCTGCCTCCCCTTGAGGCTATAAAAGGGGAGCCAGGGCTCACGACCAAGACAGGTTCACGAACAAGTTCAGCCACGTAACACACACACACACTTCACAGCTCCAAGCTAAGTTCACTCATAGAGTAGC
>Ga0182004_10003701_pt1 | contig 12203 bp, 12 predicted proteins | sample Sormic07211540_1_FD_120479 | JGI IMG/M metagenome (GOLD analysis project Ga0182004, IMG submission 120479) | Endophyte microbial communities from Sorghum bicolor roots, Mead, Nebraska, USA - 072115-40_1 MetaG | ecosystem: Host-associated > Plants > Roots > Unclassified | place: USA: Nebraska... | reverse complement strand
TATATACCATTGCCGATACGAAATCTGAACTCGGCTTGAAATGACTGCAGGAGAGCTATGGCACAATGTTCCCTGGACTCGTCTCCGCTGCGGCGACCACCAAGGTGTACAGTTGTCCTACCGGTCGCGAGGAATGCTATGATGGGGCTATGCAGATGGTATGAATTGTTTCTTCGCAGGTGAAAGATGTGTGTTCTCTTGCTAACTGTTACTCACAGATGGTCCTTTCTCTTTTGCACTGAAAACGAACGACAGATGACTGTTGAGCTGGTGTTCCCCTCGCCCCTGGTGGCGGCTCGGAAATGCACGTTCGTGCGCTGCGTCAAGAAGCTGGAACAGGGAGCCGTTGCTGTCGTCGACGTGTCTTTGGACGACGGTGCCAGGTGCCGCAAGATGCCATCAGGACTAGTGATCCAGCCCATAAGGTACAACACCTGCAAGGTATGTATCACATCACATCCCAGATAGGGAAAAGCTTCAACTAAACTTCACCCTGTAATTAAGTATCTACATTGAGCATTGCATGTTTGATCTTGTTTCCAAAACTAATTCACAGGTCACCGCCATCGATCACGTTGTAGTAGATGGCACTATCACTCATGACCTCTTCGCTCCATGCCTGAGCGGCCTCCTCTTCGGAGCCAGGCGCTGGCTGACCAGCATGGCGCGACAGTGCGCGCGAATCAGAGATGTGTTCCAGGTCACCAACTGCACCCTCAACGGTAATGGCCTAATGGGCACAAAGATATATATGTCTGTCTGATTACTATCTGAGACTCTCACTACCTACTTGAATGAATCAGAGATAGATATCTATAAGCTTTTTCCTCCTGGCCTGTTTCAGTCACTTCAAGGGGGAGGAAGACCATCATGAAGCTAGCAGACAATCTGCTGGCCAGCTTCACCAGCAGCGTCACCGCCTACCCTGAGGACGCCTGGAACTTCCAGTGTGGGCTGGGCACGGAACAAGACATCAAGATCATGTACAAGACGCAAAACGAGAGCACCAGCAGCGGCAGCCCCACCGCTGTCGTGTGCGCGAGCGCGTCCTTCCTGGTGCCGCTGCACATGGGGAAAGCGTTCGAACTGCTCAAGAACAATATGCTGCGTGCCAAGGTACCCCGGTCTCTCTCCGTCGTCCTCAGGTCACATGGCATGGCAAAGCACAATCCCCTGTCTCTCTATTCACGTTACCAACGGGTGGTTTGGTGGCTGGCAGTGGGACGTCCTGGTGAACGGAGGCACCGTGAAGGAGGAGGTTCGTGTGGCCGATGGCGTCGGAAGTGGCGACGCTGTCTCCATTCTGCATGTCAAGGTACCAGAACATTACTTACCGAGCACTGATGGCACACTCGACGCAGTTTTCGTTCATCTCTGAATTGTGATTACACCTGCAATTTTCACATCTGACTTGAGTATTTGCAAATCCATCAGCATGGCCATGGCGCAAACAGGGACACCGTGATGATCCTGCAGAACACCTTCTACGATGCGTCTGGAGCGTTCATGGTCTACTCCTCTCTTGACAAACAGCTGCTGGAGATAATTGGTGACAACCAGGCAATGAGCAACATTAGCCTCTTCCCCGCCGGCTTCTCCCTGGTTCCCCTCACCGACCCGGCGGGGCACGATGGCGCCGGAATTGCACAGCCTGGGGCAACTGTGATGACTGCAGGGTTCCAGATTCTGATGAAGCTGGCCCGTGGGACTGGCCTTTGCTCTCGCTCAGTGACGTCGGTGATCAATATCATGACAGACAACATTGCCAACATCAAAGACGCTCTGTTGAACAGCCACCCTGTTTTCTATAAGAGCATCCAGCCTGTCAACTAGATAATAGCAAGGTACTCCTCTTCGTTGATGATTATTACCACTGTCAAAATTGACTAATGGTGGAGCCACCATTTTCTATATAGAGGATACTAACCCCTTTGTTGTTTTCCATAGGGAGAAAGGGAGGTCCAATGCTTGTGGAGGCTGCTATTTAAATCAAGAATACTGAAGCGGAATCCATCAGCTTTGATCGCCTGCATTTCTCCCGGCAATATTTACCCTATATAGTAAACTGAGTCCTCGTTCCGCCTACTATGTGGAACTGCTCTTGTATCAAGAGCCTGTATCAATGTTAGTGGAACCAAAGTTGTGTTATGTGAACCGGGCATCTGATAATGTATGCCATGTTAAAACCTCAATTTGCTTGTTAATTTGTTTTTTCATGATAAGTTTAGTGCTCATCTGCTACAACACCAGAATGGCAATTGATCAATCTGAGTTATTGCCTTATTGGTTTATATGCAAGAGGTCGATAGCAACAGAGCAATGTTGAAATCCTTATGCTAGTCACACATGGAGCTGGACGAAGAATTTATCACAGCCATAATACATGCATGACGCGTGATAACTGAAGCTGGTTTAGGAAGTCAAACTAATTTTTGAATGTTAGTGGGGAGTGAAAGGGTTGCACAACGTTTAGGGACAGGTGAAAAAATATATATCCCAAGACAGATCATTTTGTTTACCACCAAACCAAAAGAAATGCACTTCAGCAAGGTATTTCAAGAGAAACTCGTCATTGATCATTTCAGTATTATACATGGTCTGGAGTTCGAACCAGGTCTTACTGAAAACTAGTGCCTAGACAGGTCAGTATAGCTACAGAGTACAAAAAGTAAACATCCAGTCCTATAAATAACATAAAGAGCTTAAGTGAGCCAATTTATATAACCTTGGTACAAATTTATCACAGCTTTACTTTAACCATCTCTAAAGATCCGTAGTGCTTGCTACAGCTTTCTGAAGATGATGAATTCAATCGGACACATAACAGGTAGATAAATCAAGGTTGTGACTTTATGTATTGATACCAGCCCAATTTTTGAAAGCTACCAGGGCTTCCATTTTCCTGAAGTTTCGCTTTCTTAGCTTTGCCACTTTCAGTTTCTTGTGTGTTTCCATGAATGCTTGCTTATACCTCCATTTATCAATAAATATTTTGAACTCTTGCGCCTTTTCAATCACCTGCATCGCCATATCAAAGAACCCTCCTTTCACCAAAGCATAAAGAAAGGCATCAATCAATTCATGGTTGAATTCAGTCCCCTTCCTCCTCACTTCTGTCCACAGTATGAGCACATTAAAGTATTTCTCAGCTGAGACATAACCATTGATGAGTGAAAGGTATGTCTGATTATTTGGTTCAAATCTAAGGAATACCATCCTTCGATATGTTCTTCTAGCATCCTCTAACCTCCCGACCTTGCAGAAAGCATGTATTATTGAATTCCAATCATGTGTAGCAATCTCTATTCTCGGATCATCAACGACTGAGTCCAAGAAGGAAGCCATGAGGCCAGGCTTGTTGTTTTCTGTCAAGCCTGTCATTATAGTAAGATAACTTGTCCTAAGTTCTGGTAGCCTTGCCTCCCTCATGTCCTTGAAAAGAGCAAATGCAGACTGGAAATCATGAGCTGTCATGGAAGCATCAATAAGAGCATCATAACTACCAGCATCAAGCTTTAGCCCGGCTGCACTAATCTCTGCCACAAGCTGTGCAGCCTCTGCAGTTTTGTGCTCCTTGCAATAGGCTTTCAAGATCGAAGAGTACACACCAAGCCCTATAGAGGCTCCTTGAGCTGTCATTTCATCGAGTATGCTATGAGCTTTGTTCAATAGACCAAGCTCAACACAAGCATTGACAATCCCAAACCCAACAGAATCCTCAACTGACATAGATTGCTGAGTGAGCTCAATCTCATGTGCTTGGATGATCAACTGAGCTAGTTCCTTAATCCTTGATTGATCAACAAAGCACTGAGCAACCTCACTATAGGTTTCCTCATCAAATCCATTGTCATCCCCAACTCTGCGCTCCTTCACTGCACGAAGAATGATTGGTGAAACCGACTCGAAGTCACCAGATTTGAGGTACCCACTAACCAGATTCTTGAAAAAACCCTTCTTGCTGAAGCCCAGAGCATCAAGCAATGTATCGAGCTCATCAACCCGACTGCGAACACCTCTCCAAGCATACAGGAAGGCGAGGCACCCAAAGTTCTCTACATCTGGCGAGACCCCAACCGCCGACATAGTCTCCAGCACCCGCTCCGCATCTACCAGCGAACCTAGCCCGCGGCAGCAACCAGAAAGGATAGCATTGCAGGCAGCGCGGTCAGGGCGCATCACCGCCGCCTCAGCAGGGGACTTCTCCTCCACCACGAGCTTGCAGGCCTCGTCGAACACCTTTAGGAAGGCCGCAAAGGCGCCCGGGTCGGCGCGGGTGAGCTCGATAAGCGGGTGTCCCCAGACGGAGAACGCCGGGAGGCGGCGCCCGCAGCGGAGCATCGCGCGCGCGAGCGCCACCGCCGGGGCGGCGGACCCCGCCACGGCGAGCGCGGAGAAGAGCGCCCCAAGGGCTGGCTCCGGGACGGGCGCCGCGTGCGGGCTCTTCTCCAGCAGGAAGACAGCCGCGGCGAAGGCGCGCTTGAGGCCGAGCCGGTGCTGCGCGGCGGCAGCGGCGGCGAGGTGGGAGACGAGCGCCGCCGAGGCGTGGGGCGAGGGCGAGCGGGATGCCGCGGCCAGGGACTTGAACGCGAGCCACGCGTCGTCCGAGCGGCCCTCGGCGACGGCGGCGAGTAGGTCGGACTCGAGCGCCGCGGCGTCAGCGACGGGGAGCGTCTTTCTGGGGGCGGGATCATGGGCCCCGGGCGGCGGCGGCGGAGGCGGTTGGGGCCTGGGGCGCGGCGCGAAGATGGATGGCTGGAGGAAGGAGTAGATGGTGGGGATCTCGTGGGGCTCCGAAGAGGAGGACGAGGAGGAGGAGGTCCTCGCGATCAGGGGTAGAGATGGCCGGCACCGGAGGCGGAGTAGAGCGCGCATTGGTGGAGGCGCCTTGCCGTTGAGGTGTTCGACCGTTTGCCTAGGAAAGCAGGAAGCGAGGGAAGTGCCGAAGAACCGAAGCTGGGCCACAGGACGATGCTGGAGCGCTGTTGGCTCATCATGATCCGGGACATCGAGGGGAACCGTCCGATGTACAATTAGGCGGCCTAGATCTAAGGCCTGGTTTATATAAAAAACGTTTCAGATTTTGATACTGTAGTATTTTTATTTATATTTGATAATTATTATTCCATCATAGACTAATTAGACTCAAAAAATTCGTCTTATAAATTACAGACAAATTATGCAATTAGTTTTTTTTATATATATTGAATGTTGTGTGCATGTGCCGCAAGATTCGATGTGATGAAGAATCTTGAAATGTTTTTAGATTTTGGGATAAACTAAACAAGGCCTAAGGGGAATTGAGAGGGTACGTGATGCGCAACGGTGGCAATTTTAACTTCTAAGTATGGAATGTGGTTTTGGCGGAATAGAACGTCTTTAGCAGCATGCCTGTACAAGAGGCAGTTTTAACTTCTAAGGATGGAACGTGGTTTTAGTGAAATAAGATGTCCTTAGCAGCATGCCCCTATGAAGAAACAAAATAGAAAAGTTAGAATATTATTTTATAACATGGAAACGTAAGTGTTCTAGAACTAGGATGTTTCTGAAAACTCAGAACATGACCATTTTTTATGTGTTTAGTTGCTAAGAGTCAAGTTTTTAAAGATGACTCGACGTGATAGCTCATTTATATGTTTTGGTTAACGAGGAATGAGTGTCTTGTTTTCTATTTAGTTTAGAGATAAGAAAAATAGAATTAACTAGCCGATATGATAAACTCACTTGCTAGTCTTTCTTTCTTTTTTTCTTCCTTTCATTGTTTTGGCTTTTAGATGCACTCATCTACCAGAAGTCCAGAACCATGAACGCCATTGTTGAGTTGCCGTCCATGGACGCTCATGACAAGATAGAGCTCATGCGACGAGGCCAAAGCAGAGCTCGCCCAAACAACACCAGAGTCGAGCTCTAATCCAAAATGTCGGGCTCCACTCTATCAGCCTCCTCTCGCAACCATGGCCTTGGTCCTACGAGTTCCATTCCCGCTCGACAACCTCGCGAACTTCTTCAGCGCTCCATGGAGCCCTTAAACCTGTGCCGCCCTCTGCCACCCACGCCCTCCATGCCTCCACCCTCGATTGCACCAGAAGCTCCACCTCGACCCATGTAGCCGCCACGCATACTGCACGCCTCCTCTTCTCCCTCACACACATGTAGCGCTTGTCTCACCTAGGACAACCCTATCCGTTAAATTTTAAGATGAGTTGCACCCACCTCTGAAGCGTATATGCCAAATCTCGTCTTCAGCCAAGAACGAGCGCGTAGCTCAATGGCTAGCTACTCCATGTGTGAGTGTTGTCGCCCGAGTTTGATCCTGGTGATCACAACTCGGGTATCTCACCGGGTCATATGCCCTAAAATAAATTTTGTTGCCTCCTCATGTGGTGCCACAATGGTCAAAATGACGTGCCCGCCGTCTACGGAACCCTGATGACTCGGTCGATCTCAATATGAACATGATCTTCAAGCTACGTGTAGTTGTAGGTCTTAATATGTGCGTAGAGGTGTGAGTGTGTGCATGTGTATGGTGTGGGTTTGCGTGTATTTGTACATGTTCAGATACTACAGCTATACTCAATTAAGAGGCATAAAAAAATTGTCTCCTAGCCGAACACCATGTGAATGACATTAAAAAAAAAACACCATGTGCAAGTAGGACATCCCACTGGAACAACACCATCCTCCAACCAAACATTCATTAACACGATGGTACGTCGGCTGCCGACTCATTGCACTTTCTGTTTTAGCGTTTGTTCCGATAATGTCCAATCCGAAAAAATTGAGGACTAAGGGCTTATTTAGATTCGAATTTTTTTTTGATTTTGACACTATAATACTTTCGTTTTTATTTGATAAACATTGTCTAATCATAAAGTAACTAGGTTTAAAAGATTCGTCTCGTGATTTACAGATAAACTGTGCAATTAGTTTTTATTCTCATCTATATTTAGTGCTTCATGCATGTGCCGCAAGATTCGATGTAATAGAAAATCTTGAAAAGTTTTTGATTTTTTTGTGAACTAAACAAGGCCTAACAGAACAGATACCCAAGTCCTCTGCATCACAAGTTCACAACTTATGCAAAGCCTTTGGAATCCTACGAACTGCGCTAGCGCTACGGACAGAACTGCAGACGTATCCTCGCTTCGTCTACCGCCCTCAATGGCTGTTCTTTGCTGCCGCGGGAAGTTCATTGAAAATACGGCTAGCATACTTTCCTAGTCGGCGCGGCTGTTCGAGCAGAGCGAGCACTGACAGATCAAGATGATCACGTTTCCAACCGAAGTGTTTACCGACCATCGTTGGCTTTTCTGACACATAGTTTTATAAATAATGTATATCTAGATACAAAAAGCACTGGAACTTTAATTTTAAACGGAGGAAGAAACACAAAAGGCCAAAGAACTTGCAACAATTTGAAAAGTTGAGATAAAGAAACGCAAAATGCAGCAGCCAACTTGACATACAATGTACCAAATGCATCATTACAGCGCAAATGCACTGTTTCCTCCATGGAACATGTAGAAACATTATGCAATAAGCAGCAAACCAACAAGCACAAGAGCACACACGGCATAGATACCAATTTAAATATCCCAGCATCAAAGTACGCTCTTCATAAGGATACAATAAACTGTCCCACTCCCCCGAGCACACAAATCAGCTACTATAACCACATATTGTGTGATCAAAATTGCAACCATTACATGGTGCGAGCAAAACCCATTTAATTTAATACCTTTCCGCCAACCTAGCTGATACAGCCCTTAGCTTCGAATACACTTTGCCAGCAGGAGAACCCAAGATGAGACTGCAAAGCGAATCCCGCGCAACCTTGATGTTAACAAAGGATCCAAGTATATGGATCTTTGTATCAGCGATAACGATGCGGGTCCTGGTAGAGTTCTCAATGGCATACTTGGTCTTGCCTCCTTTCCCTGATAGGCGGCCAATAGCACGCGACAGATGCTCCCCTCGCAGGGTCTTCACGTCCTTGATCTCAAAGGAATCCACATAGAGGTCATCAAGACGCAGCAAGGCGACGGCATCAGCAATGTCAAACCCAAGCATAAAAGCATGCACAAAGTCAGCACACTTCTGAAGGTTGCTCACATCTGGTGTATCTTGTCTTGTCTTTAGCTCCACCCTCCTTGCCTGGAACAGAGGAAACGGTTTAATGGGCCTGACACTGACAGATATGATGCAGACGACACATTGAGCATTCAACATTTGAGTAATAAGCTTACAACGTATTTTAAGTAGAAAACATAGCAGGCAGCCATACATCTAAGCTCAGAGCCAACAGCCTAAAGTGACAAGGACAAACCAATTGAGTCCTAAGCAATTATCAATGCAGAAGCAACTATAATCTTGTGGTAGCAATGACTCAGGCAACATATGCAAAGTAGAGAGCATTCATGGCATCAAGTAGTTATTTTACTGAGGCCACTAGTATGATATTAAACTAGATGAGGGACCAATATATTCAATTGTGCATTACTTGCTTAGCAGCTTTTTTTTTAACCGGGGAGTTTCCCCGTTCCCACTCATTTTGAGCAGAAATACGCTGGGCACCGGGTTCAAACCCAGGTGGCTGAGCTCGCGGCTCGCGATGCTGACCAAACGAGCGACTCGCTCGCTCCCACTTGCTTAGCAGCTAAGATACTATGATCAGAATGTGTAGAATTCCTAGCTGGCTGGCTTCAACAAAATATTCATAAAGCTTTATCCAACAGACAAAACAATAGGATAATTCTGAATCAAATCTGTGCTGTCAATCTTATGCATCCATGGTAGCTTTTGATATCAAATGTAGCCACGAGAATGGAATATAGGAATATATAAAATGTCTATATACTTCGAATAGATAAAATGTCTATGTATCACTTCAGAGTCTGAAACCAGCTACACACTTCAGAAGCGAGAACACCCAAGCAACGGCAACCAAGCTCAAACAAAATAAAGCGTGCAGCGTTGACGTGAATAATTTCAGACTGGGCTATATCCCCTTACCTTGAGGTTCATGCGTATGTCGATCTTCATGTGCTCGTACACGGGCGTGTAGATTTCCATCCAGCATCGCTTGAGCGGCGCGAACCGGTGCTGCGGCACGGTCACTTTTCGGAACTGGGGCCTCCCGCCGCTCATCTCACTCGGCATCAGAGCATCGAATTGCGGCTTCTCCACGGCGCCCGGCCCCGTCGGGTGGTCCACCGCCATCTCCGAGGAGGAACCCCCCGTCGCGGAGGCCATCGAGTGCGTTTTCAGCAGGGATTGATCTAGTAAAGGGACAAGGGTCAAATAGCCAAATAGGTTGAGGTTAGGGATTGGGAACTCGGTTTCGCACAGCAGACAGGGAAGAGAAGGAGTGGGGATACCTGGTGGGCGCTCTTCGCCGGCAAAGTTATCGCCGAAGGACTCGTCACCTGGCGTAGGGCGGCGGCTCGTCGGTAGCCTAACCAGTCGTCGCAAACAAAGGGAGAGGGGCGAACGAGCGCACGGCGGCGGGCACTGGAAAGAGAGGCGGAGAGTAGGGTTTCTGCGCAGATATATATTGTAATTGGGCCTTTAATGGGCCTTCTCCTTCAAAGCGGAGACGTGTGTTTGGCAGCGGCACGAGAAGGTCCCCGTAAAAAAAAAAAAAAAGTCCCCTAATTTTTTTCCCCAAACTCTAGTTTTTTTTATATAAAAAAAAAACTCAAACTATAACATGTGGCCAGCTTGCACGTGCGTCCCCATGGGCCCATGTTAGGGTCCGACAACTATTGTAAGGAAGATGGTGGCAACCTCTCTCTCTCCTGCCTCTCCCTCTCTTTTTCTCTATCTCCAGCGATCAGGCCTTCTCTTCTCCATCTCTAACATCGAGGGAAAGTAGGCCGCCTAGGCGGTCGAGGCGGCGATCAAGTGGTGTTCAGGTCATGTCGGTGGTGGAGGTGGTTGACCTAGCTTGGGGCAGGGCGCCATGGCTAGAGCTCACCGATGTGCTACCCTAGGGTAGGGTAGGGCCGTAGGGGGCTCAAGAGGTGGAGATTTGTGCGAGGCGAGGACGAGGACAAGGACAACGGAGCTCGCCCGGCTACCAAAGGTTAGCGGTGGACGGGGAGGAGGAGCATGGGCAGGGGTGGGTGCACGTGATTGCTGCTAGCCGGGACAGCGAGGGAGGGAGACGGGGGTGAGGGAGGAAGGTCGTGTCGATGCGAGCCATGGGAGGAAGAAAACGTGGAGCCGAGGTTACGTGCTAGCTCCCAGCGCGCGTGATGAGTCACAGTATAACTTCATCCGATTAAATTCCTAAAAAGAAAGTATGAGAAAGGTCATGAGAATAAAGATGAAAGTTAGATGGAGGGAATTAATGTAGAAATTAGACTTTTAATCATAATAATTTTGTTTGGTTTGTGGAGGAAAATAAGGAGAGTTGAAGAGAGAATTTATATCTCATGCTTAGTTCGTGGTTTTTCCAGTGGAAAATTATACAAGTCAATGATGAACGGTGACTATGCACTCATCTTTCATTAAAATCATGATTCCCTCAAAGTACCACCCCTACCCTAGAGAATTGATTAATGAGAGTTGGCTCTGTAGATTCTCGTTCTTCTTCCCACCAAAATCCCACTCTCCCATGAAATAAACACAAAATTGCCCACCGAAAATCCCACACTCCCATGAAACAAAACACAAATATTTCTAACTCCCATTTTCTCCTTCCAATTACCTCCAACAAAACAATACATGCTAGGGAGGAAGTCCTTGTCGGTAATCCATGACATAATAAACATAGTTACCATCCAATACAATCTTCATCTCGCCTGCTCCTCTCGTCTTCTCAGTTCTGTCTTCTCTTCCTTGCAAGTCGCGATTCATAATTTCACACGAGACAACAATCTCCGCTTTTATGAGCAAGAAGAAAAAGACAACCAGCAAAGCACAGAGCACCAAGAACATAGAAGATCAACAACCAACACCACCAGGCCCAAACAATGCGATTGTGATGTCTCATCTCCATGGCAAGCCGCCAGTGCTAGCAACAGAATAACTTAATGTAGAGGAAGGCGCACAGAAGGAGCTGCGACAGCAGCAATGGCACAGCGCAGGGTCATCTATAGCCTATTGAACTCAGGAATCATGTTTTCAGCAAGAGCAAGAACCGCAGCTCTGTGGCAATGCCCATGGCCAAGCGAGCGAGTGGCATGGATAGTGCCAACAACAGCAAGTGGCGAAACCCTCTTTTTATCCATGGTGAACGAACACAAAGACGGATCTACGACAAGGTATGGCCGCTTCCATAACTACCCATCGGTTGACATCATGTCGCCACCTTAAGTGAAGCGCCTTGCCATCGGCTAAAGCTACCACTAAATCAGTGATGTGTTGATTTGATGACTATGATGAGATGAGCATGTGTGCAGACCAACACATGCACATCCTAGGTTCCATTACCTATTAGTAGGAGACCTAATGACTTATGTGGTAAAAAGTGTCATTTGAGAGTTGACTAGGACTTTATGAAATATACCACGCCAGGTAAGTAGGGAGATGATGAGTTTAGTTGGAAACCCATGACTGAGAAATTTAAGAGAGAGAGAGAGAGAGAATTTATTTTCTTGTGTATATAACTTTGATAAATTAAAGGTTTAATGAATTAATAATATATAGAAAAAGTTATTAAAAAATTTGTCACGTGTGTGTAGATTTTTTTTGAAGATTTATCTTTGTAACATTTTTGGTAAGGTCTATTTGACCCTTGAGCTATCATGTAACCTAATTTACCTTCCACAAGGGTCATGACTAATGTAGTGCCACATGAGACATCTGACAGTACTCATTCGTTTCATCCTATAAAATTATTAACCTCTTTTTCTTCATCAATGGTGCAAAATCGTTGCTTTTATTTAGGGAATGTTTAGCTTACCATGAAATACAAAATTCAAAATGCCAACTACTTTGGATTAATGAAATGTAAAATGCTAAATTTTTAGGGTTATGTTTAGTTTCATCCAAAATGCAGAATTTATTATCTTTATTAGCCTCTTGAGGTTCTTTTGGCCTTTTTTTACATCTCGAGACCAAAATTCAAAATAGAGAATGTAACACTCTCGTGTTAAGCGAACTAAAAATGGGACATGTCATCATGAGCATTGCATCAAAAATATGTTAAGCACACACTAATGCATTAACCTAAAATAAGTTTATTTTGGATGAATGTG
>Ga0182004_10003700_pt1 | contig 12204 bp, 11 predicted proteins | sample Sormic07211540_1_FD_120479 | JGI IMG/M metagenome (GOLD analysis project Ga0182004, IMG submission 120479) | Endophyte microbial communities from Sorghum bicolor roots, Mead, Nebraska, USA - 072115-40_1 MetaG | ecosystem: Host-associated > Plants > Roots > Unclassified | place: USA: Nebraska... | reverse complement strand
CCCCCCCCCCCCCAAAAAAAAAGAGCAAAATTGCGAAAAATCCCAACGCATACAAGAGGATACAGGAACAGCAGGCTGGGAATCGAAGAGTACCTGGAAGAATCGGGCTTGTCGTCTGGGTCGGAGGACCGTCTAGGGTCTGTGGTTGCGAGCTGAGTCTCTTCCTTTTTTTCGTCTGACCGCCGAGCATTTCGCCATTTATAAATAGGAAACCGGACGCGGGCAGTAGCGTCAGCGATGGCTGTCACGCGGGGCCTGCACCGTGTCCACCATGGTCCGTGCACTCGGCGCAGCCGGAATGGGGCCCACTTCGCGTGAGCGTCACAGTGGGAACGACGCGATGGTCAATGGCGACACGGTGACGTCAGCGCGTACGCGCCAGACGAACGGGCCTTTCCGTGTGAGTGACATGTGGGTCCAGAATCCATTCAGTTTGGGCGTTGGATGCCTGAATAGGCTCGGCTCACAACCAATGATTTTGCGTTGTTGATGCTCGGCTCATAACCGGTTCAAGGTTTATCTATGCTCCGCCCTCTCGTGTAAGAAGCCACAAATTATGTACGCCCCCTTCTCGGCACTACTTTAGCAATACTTTTAGTATTTTCTTCTCATAATATTTTAGCATAACCAGCAGCATAAGCTAAATTTTAATAAAACAAACAGACTAACTTGTGTCCTAAAAATATAATGTAAATGTCCATGGAAAAAAGTTTTTCTTTTGATGCGTGTGTCCTGAAAATATGGTGTAAATGTTTGATGGCTTCTCCATATTTCTAGGTCGTTTCATTGTTTCCAGATTTTAGTATAAAAACGGTTAACAACCAGATACCGTATACTTTTACGTTGCTCTTAGTCTTGTATTGAAAGAAAGCCCAACTTGTATGTATACTTTTTTTTTACGATGATCAAGCACAATGGTACCCACCGTCCACCTTTTTTAATGACCTTCATATTGTACTATTTATCACCAATGTAAAAAAAAATGGTACCTTATTAATATACTTTTGACATGGTAGATTACATCTATATCATTTTTTATGCAAGGGTGAAGGTTTACTAAAAATTATGAGAAGAAAATGTATCTCTCAACGAGCGTACATAAGTTATGCAAGGGTGAAGGTTTTCTTCTCATTACATCTATATCATTTCTGAGAGGTGGTGCATTTTCATCTCAACCAGCGTACACGAAACGTATCTTGTTCATAGTTACCTAGATTGTTATATGTACTCTTCTCCATAGAACAGTTTTGCTAGCTCAATGAGCCAAAATGATGAAACCCTCACTGATGAATATCTTACACAGAGGTTATGTAAAAACCCCATACTAACACCTTGATAACATAATCAACCCTCTAACCAATTACACTAATCGACTTAGGGTTCGGGAGCTAGACCCAACGAGTGCACTCGCACACCCTCGCTAGATACCGAGAAAGACCCGATGTGTCGAGGACAACCTAAGCAACAGGCAACCTCATCACTCATGAAGGACGTCTTTGGTTGGATTGGCGGAGACATCCCTCGCTCGGGGCTCTCGAGGAGCTCGACCATGTTTTGCAAGGGTCCCGATACCAACACTTGGGAGTGACCAAAGGTGGCTTGGTAGCAATAGGCTCATACCCCATCGTTTAGACCAACCCTTTGCCTGCGACCACGTTGGGAATCTTCTGTTGTGCCCAATAGGCATTAGGAGCCCGACAAGTGGATAGAACCGTAGAGCTCACAATCCTAGCTAGGCGTTGTTTCCTTGCCCCACAAGGCATTGTCGACCACTCCGGGTGAGGGACCACGACAAGGGCACGACATACACATGAGAGCTGGAGCATGTGGCCTGGTGGCACCAAGGAGAAGAAAGAGGCGTTTGACCCTATACTAGTCTCTCTTAGGAAGGTTCTTCTCTGTTGGCATCTGATGAACGCTGATGTGAAGACGTACTGGGGACAGAAACAATGCTACCATATGTCGTTGGTCGTTCGCTTCTTATCCTACTAGGTGATGCGAGAGACGTTTCCTAGTTATCGGCCACGACCATGAAAGGAGCATCAGATGCCCCTAATGACTCCAAGACCAGGAACATGAAACATTAGAACTTCATTAGTAGCCAAGGAAGCTACCCTACCCAACTCTCAGACACCCTCGCCCTCCGTAGACATAAGGCAGGGCAGGGGCTCTTATTGAGCACGAGAGGCCGGGAGAGGGCAAATCCCAAATACCCTAGATCAAAATTAGCTCAACGCTCTCCTACCCTCTCCTCTTGTTGTAAGAAACCGCTTGAGCATTTTAACACAAAAAACTCATTGATGAACATAGTGCTTCGAAGCTCAAACCAAGATGAATCCCTTGTGACTTGAGTGCAACCCACTAGAATTCATAACGTTGATCCACTAATCACCGTGGTTACAAACCCACACACTTAGCCCAGCTCAACTCTTAAAAACTACCATGGTAACTCAAGTATGCTTATTTTGGTTTGGGCCTGCTAAAGTTTAGTTAGCTAAATAGTTTAGTCCTATTTGTCACTTCAAAGTGACTAGAGAGGACTAAAGATCATCTAGTCCCATCTAGTCATAGCGTTTGAGAAAAGTGACTAAACGTGACTAAATGTTTCCACACATGCATTAAGTATTAAATATAAACTATTTACAAAACTAAAAACATAGGTTGAGACTAATTTGCGAGATGAATATTTTAAGCCTAATTAATCCATAACTAAGGGCAAATTAATCCATGGTTGCTATAGTAAATATGTGCTAATAGTAAATTAATTAGGCTTAATAAAATTCGTCTCGCGGATTGCGGAAGCATGAGCTCTTAGGCCAATATCAATAGAGTTTCTTAGAGTTTTATAGACATTAAATATACTTATGTGATATTATATTAATGAATAGAGATGATAAGAGTTTATAAGAGTAGAGAGAGTGTCATAAAAATAAAACTCTTTTGCACTATTTCTAAAACATTATTATATTAAAAATTAGGTTATAAAACTTTCACTCAGAATAGTCTTAGACATAAGAGTTGTCTCGTATATGCTCTCTTGGATCAGAGCCATCCATAGTGACAACTGACAACCAATGCGGAAGGCTGCACTGTGCTGCTTATTTGATTTTGTGCACATGGACGGCCACGTCATTTGTGATTTGCATAGACGTTGTGCGATTAGGACTCGTATTACCGAAGTACTAGTATTTTTTTTTAAAACGGCACGTGTTTTCACACAATCGTGTAGCCTTTTCATATTGACTGCGATGGCCCTTGTTTGACTCGACGGGCCATGATTTTGGGACCCGCACGAAGATAGATTATGCAGGCCAAAAAAAAATGCAGGCCCAGTAAAAGGTGTCTCTACCGCTTCTTGGCCCAGCTGACTATTGGGTCGAAATCGGAGGCTTGCGTGTGTGCGATCCGTAACTGCCTGTGGCAACCAAAGGTTTGCGCGTCCTGGGCTCCTAGCCCATGGCGCAACAAGCTGGGCCACATACCAGCAACATGCCGTATTGGCGTATTGCTTTCGTGCTATACCATCTCACAGTATACACTTCTCTCCCTGTACGGATATACGCAGGAACATGTACAATACAATGTACCGATAAGTACAGGCCAGTATATTTTTTTATCACAAGTACAGGCCAGTATTTGCTGGGTGAGGATGAGAGATCCTGTCGCAGAAAAAATGTAACGACCGGAATATATATATGCGGAGAATATTCCGGCGGCAGCGCGCAGTGGCCAGTGCATTGAGAGTGCCCGATTGGTACGCGCTCGACCGGAGACGAGGGCGGAGCGCGACGCGCTGGCGCAAGAGGGCGCGCCGCGACGGCGAGCGGTTTGTCCCCGCCCGCAACGGGCCAAATAAAGGCGCCGCCGTGTCGTCCACACCAATCCCACCCATCTATATATATATATATACATATATCCTCTGTATACTAGCTACTCTTACGGCTACGGAGTACGTGCCACACGCGACGCCACGACACGCGACGCCCATGGTCCGTCCGTGGATATACATACTATGCCGTGCAGTCGTGCACATAGGGTATGGATCGCGTCGCGTCACTGCCGCCCAGCCCAGGACATGCGTTCGGCCTTCGGCGGCCAGCCGGGGCCGCAGGCTACACATGCAATGGGACATGGGTGGCTGCGGGAAGGATTCGTGCGGGTGACGAAGCGCGTCCACATACGTAAGCATCATGATCACCACCCGCGCGCCGCACGCACGAGCGTGCGTGCGCCGCCCGATCCGTAACCGCGGACGTATAGAAGCGATTGGAAATCCGTACTACTCCAACGGACGCGCAACTCAAAAAGCGCGAGGGGCCCAGCTTCGCGCGTGGCGGGGCCCGGAGCACTGCGGCTCGCTGACCCGGCGGGCCCAGCCGAGCCGAGGGGCCACACGGCCTAGCCACGTTTCGCCAGGGCCGCGGCTTTCTCATCCCTGCCGCGCGCCGCGCCTCCTCCCTGCTCCGTCCGTGGCAACGGAAGGCCCCTCCAACTGCGGCCGCCGCTGCAACCGCATGCACGGCACGAACCTTTCTTTCCCTTCTTATTCTTTCTCAAATTCTCCTCCCGATGCGGCGGTGACGCGTGGTGCGTGCGCGCGCGCCTTTTCCCCTGCCTGGCCCCGTCCTCCTCTCCTTCTCTCTCTCTCTCTTGATCGGTTCCAGTTAACACTCGCTGCCCGGGAGTGGCCACGCCGGGACGGGCGCGCTTTCTCGCTGCCGCGCCAAAGCAGGAAACCAAGCAACGGCCAGGAAGGAGTCACGCGCGAGGCGAAAAGCGGGCGGGGGAGTAGGAGAAGCGTGGGTGCCTGGGTTAATGCTCCCGTAGTCGCGTAGCGAGCGAGCGATCTGAGAGGCCGGGGAGGAAGAGGAGAGGTCGAGGGATCCGATGGCGGGGAACGAGTGGATCAATGGGTACCTGGAGGCGATCCTCGACAGCCGCACCACGGCTGGGGGAGGGGGAGGAGGAGGCGGCGGCGGCGGCGGCGGGGACCCCAGGTCGCCGGTGGCGGGGGCGTCGCCGACGAAGGCGGCGAGCCCCCGCGGCCCGCACATGAACTTCAACCCCTCGCACTACTTCGTCGAGGAGGTGGTCAAGGGCGTCGACGAGAGCGACCTCCACCGGACATGGATCAAGGTCGTCGCCACACGCAACGCCCGCGAGCGCAGCACCAGGCTCGAGAACATGTGCTGGCGGATCTGGCATCTCGCGCGTAAGAAGAAACAGGTCTGGATTTTGCCTCGCCTCTTTCTCGGTTAATCTCTCGCTGCTTGTTTGTTTTGTTTTGAATTTTGATCGTCATCTCGCTCGTCTCTGAATTTGCGTTTTGTTTATTTAATCTCTAATCTCTGTTTGTTTTTTCCCTTTCTCGTACCTACGCCTTCTGTGATTTGCTTCCCGTTAGTTGGCGTCCGTACGGAACCGCCGGCTCGTTGATTTTTGTTTTTAAGTGTTTTCTGTCTGCTGGAGGGAGATGCATGATTAATGAAGCGCACAACTGCGCGTGAGCGATCCTTGAGTTTTAGTGTTTTCCGTTTGCTCCATGGAGATGCATGATTAATGAGACGTACACTGCATGAGCGAATAGAATATGTGATAAATAATCTAATCGTTTGCTTTATGAACTTGGTTTTGATTGACGTTTAAGCCTGATGATGAAGCGATGAACTGATGATAGATCAGGCATGCATGGTTGGTTGTGGTGCTTTCGGAATTCAGAACCGCACACTTAACTGAGATGTCACATCTAATGATCTAAAAGGGAACTTTAGTTGATCTGCAGTGTTTCACCTGTGTTTCAGTCATTTTTTTTGAAAGAACAGCGTTCAGTCATTCTAGCATCAAGGCAGACACGGTATACTCACGGTTTTAGTTTCCTTTCCTTCACCTTTTTTTTTTAAAAAAAAAAAAAGAACATCTTTTTTAAAAATAAATAGAACACTCTGAACTGGACCTGGTAGGATTCACGGTTTTGTCCGTGACAACAGAAAGTTGCATGTTCGTGCTGAGATTCTCCCTTCGCTGATGTTTCTGAATTTTGTTTGAGCAGCTGGAGCTGGAGGGCATGCAGAGAATCTCGGCACGCAGGAAGGAACAGGAGCAGGTGCGCCGTGAGGCGACGGAGGACCTGGCTGAGGATCTGGATGAAGGCGAGAAAGCGGACACCCTCGGCGAGCTTGCGCCGGTTGAGACAGCCAAGAAGAAGTTCCAGAGGAACTTCTCTGACCTGACCGTCTGGTCTGACGACAATAAGGAGAAGAAGCTTTACATTGTGCTCATCAGGTCTATCCATTTCCACATTGTCTCGTTCTATTCCTATAAATATATTGCTATAGTGCTAATAAAGAATATATATATATCGCTATTTCTTCTTTCTTCAAAATTGTATAGTTTTAAGAAAAATCAAAAAATATATAGTTAAATCTCTGGAGTTTCACAAGTTGTTCCTTTGTTGAGTGCAGTGTGCATGGTCTTGTTCGTGGCGAAAACATGGAACTAGGTCGTGATTCTGACACCGGTGGCCAGGTAAACATACTAATTATTTGGGAGAAGTTCCTTGTGACGAATCAAAGTTTTCATGGTCGAGTGCGACTGATCTTTGAATCTCACAGGTGAAATATGTTGTCGAACTTGCAAGGGCAATGTCAATGATGCCTGGAGTGTACAGGGTGGACCTCTTCACTCGTCAAGTGTCATCTCCTGACGTGGACTGGAGCTATGGTGAGCCAACGGAGATGTTATGCTCCGGTTCCAATGATGGAGAGGGGGGCGAGAGTGCCGGAGCCTACATTGTGCGCATACCGTGTGGGCCACGCGATAAATACCTCAAGAAGGAAGCGCTGTGGCCTTACCTCCAAGAATTTGTCGATGGAGCTCTTGCGCATATCCTGAACATGTCCAAGGCTCTGGGAGAGCAGGTTGGAAATGGGAAGCCAGTACTGCCTTACGTGATACATGGACACTATGCCGATGCTGGAGATGTTGCTGCTCTCCTCTCCGGTGCGCTGAATGTGCCCATGGTGCTCACTGGTCACTCACTTGGGAGGAACAAGCTGGAGCAACTGCTGAAGCAAGGGCGCATGTCTAAAGCGGAGATAGATTCAACCTACAAGATCATGAGGCGTATCGAGGGTGAGGAGCTGTCCCTGGATGCGTCAGAGCTTGTCATCACGAGCACAAGGCAGGAGATTGATGAACAGTGGGGATTATACGATGGATTTGACGTCAAGCTTGAGAAAGTGTTGAGAGCCCGGGCGAGGCGTGGGGTTAGCTGCCATGGTCGTTTCATGCCTAGGATGGTGGTAAGTATTCAGATCTCTTGTTGTCGATACCAAGTAGTAAGGACTGTTCAACATCTGAATCTGAATCATGAAGTTAAAAAAAAAATTGTCATCCATTTGATCTATGTCTGTGTTGATTAGAGAACTTTGTTGGCAGGTGATTCCTCCAGGAATGGACTTCAGCAATGTTATTCCTGAAGACATTGATGGGGATGGTGACAGCAAAGATGATATCGTTGGTTTGGAGGTTGCCTCACCCAAGTCAATGCCTCCAATTTGGGCTGAGGTTGGTGCTTGATCCCAAATTCCTTTGTAGCCTTCACGGCCTGTTTGGCAGGTCTCCTCTTCGACTCCGGCTCTGGCCCTGGCTCCTCTAGAGAAGTCTTCCCAAACATTTTTCTAGAGAAGCCATTTTTTACTAAAAAGCAGAGAAGCCGGAGCTGTTTTGTTGAAGCCATAATTTGTGGCTTCACCAAAACGGCTCCGGCTCCTCTGGAGGAGCCCTGCCAAACAGACCCTCAGTCACAGGGTATCACAAGTCTTAAGGTCGCTGCATGGCAACTTTGTCGCAGGTGATGCGGTTCCTAACCAACCCTCACAAGCCGATGATCCTCGCTTTGTCAAGGCCAGACCCGAAGAAGAACATCACTACCCTCGTCAAAGCGTTTGGAGAGTGCCGCCCACTCAGGGAACTTGCAAACCTTGTAAGAAACAGTTAATCTGAAGTATACTCACAAATTTCATCATTAAATGTTTTATAATTTGTATTGTCAAATAACTAGTGCTATCATGATGTAATGGAATTTCCCCCTTTTTCAGACTCTGATCATGGGGAACAGAGATGACATCGACGAAATGTCTGCTGGGAATGCCAGTGTCCTCACCACAGTTCTGAAGCTGATTGACAAGTATGATCTGTATGGAAGTGTGGCCTTCCCTAAGCATCACAATCAGGCTGATGTCCCAGAGATCTACCGCCTCGCGGCCAAAATGAAGGTCTGCTGCTTACCACGACCCTTCATCGAGCTTTGACAGCTCACACTCAACCATAACTGATTGCTCCCTGCAGGGCGTCTTCATCAACCCTGCTCTCGTTGAGCCGTTCGGTCTCACCCTGATCGAGGTCAGCTTCTTCTTGGTTCTCTACCTAAGCCTTTTTAAAATTACATTACCAGCTATATATCATTTTCAAAAATTACACTAAATTTCACTATGAAAAATGTGTGGCTTTCAGGCTGCGGCACACGGACTTCCAATAGTCGCTACCAAGAATGGTGGTCCAGTCGACATTACAACTGTGAGAAACCATATTTTGAACATTCAATGTGTGAGAAACCCACTGCAATTCACTTGTGAAAACAGTGGATAATTGTGTGCGTGCATCATTCTGGCAGGCACTGAACAATGGACTGCTCGTTGACCCACACGACCAGAACGCCATCGCTGATGCACTGCTGAAGCTTGTGGCGGATAAGAACCTGTGGCAGGAGTGCCGGAGAAACGGGCTGCGCAACATCCACCTCTACTCATGGCCGGAGCACTGCCGCACTTACCTCACCAGGGTGGCTGGGTGCCGGTTAAGGAACCCGAGGTGGCTGAAGGACACACCGGCAGATGCTGGAGCTGATGATGAGGAGTTCCTGGAGGATTCCATGGACGCTCAGGACCTGTCACTCCGTCTGTCCATCGATGGTGAGAAGAGCTCCCTGAACACTAACGACCCACTGTCGTCGGACCCGCAGGATCAGGTGCAGAAGATCATGAACAAGATCAAGCAGTCATCAGCGCTTCCGCCGTCGATGTCCTCGGGCGGTGACGGTGCCAAGAATGCAGCCGAGGCCACAGGCGGCACCATGAACAAGTACCCACTCCTGCGCCGGCGCCGGCGCCTGTTCGTCATAGCTGTGGACTGCTACGAAGACGATGGCCGTGCTAGCAAGAAGATGCTGCAGGTGATCCAAGAAGTTTTCAGAGCAGTCCGGTCGGACTCCCAGATGTCCAAGATCTCAGGGTTCGCGCTGTCAACTGCGATGCCGTTGTCCGAGACACTCCAGCTTCTGAAGCTCGGCAAGATCCCAGCGACCGACTTCGACGCCCTCATCTGTGGCAGTGGCAGCGAGGTGTACTATCCTGGCACGGTGAACTGCATCGACGCTGAAGGAAAGCTGCGCCCAGACCAGGACTATCTGATGCACATCAGCCACCGCTGGTCCCATGACGGCGCGAGGCAGACCATAGCAAAGCTCATGGCCAGTCAGGACGGTTCAGACGATGCTGTCGAGCTGGACGTGGCGTCCAGCAATGCACACTGCTTCGCGTTCCTCATCAAAGATCCCAAAAAGGTTAGGAAATTATTTATACTTAATGCGTATCTTTAATGCCTACTTATAATGTATGAAGTATGAGTCTGAATTCTGTTTGTCTGATTAGGTGAAAACGGTCGATGAGATGAGAGAGAGGCTGAGGATGCGTGGTCTCCGGTGCCACATCATGTACTGCAGGAACGCGACAAGACTTCAGGTTGTCCCCCTGCTAGCATCAAGGTCACAGGCACTCAGGTAATGTCATACAGAATCTAGCTTGAAGCTCTCGTGGAATTTCTGACGACAAAAAAAATATGTTATAATTAACCTTGCTGCCAATCTGTAACAAACAAACAAAAACCAATTTCAGGTACCTTTTCGTGCGCTGGGGCCTATCTGTGGGGAACATGTATCTGATCACTGGGGAACATGGCGATACCGATCTAGAGGAGATGCTATCTGGGTTACACAAGACTGTCATCGTCCGGGGTGTCACCGAGAAGGGTTCGGAAGCGCTGCTGAGGAGCTCGGGAAGTTACAAGAGGGACGACGTCGTCCCGACTGAGACCCCCTTGGCTGCGTACACGACTGGTGAGCTGAAGGCCGATGAGATCATGCGGGCTCTGAAGCAGGTCTCTAAGACTTCCAGCGGCATGTGAATTTGCTGCTGGGTAAGGCTGATCTCTAATATATATCCTTGTTGTTCATAACTCAAAAGGCAGACTCTTTTTTGTTTCCTTTTCTTCACTACTACACATAAATAATTTGTGAACAGTACCGCGGGTGTATATATTGCAGTGACAAATAACTAGGACACTGCTAATTCTACTGGTGGCTCACGACTGTGAACAGTGATTAATAATATACGACTGTCTTGTGAGATATAGCCCGAGCATACAAGATTGTATGTTGTATTTCTCAAGTAGTTTCAGATAGATATACTTTTTTTTTAAAAAAAACCTTTAGTTTACTTGGTAGCAGTGAAAGTCAGGGTTTCAATTTTGGTGTTTGAATTTATCCCCCACACTACCAAATTGGTGGAGTTCTCTTAGTATTTTTAATTAGTAGTAAAACACTACCACTAGTCATAGTACTAGGGAATCCTCACTAGGAGACATTTACTAAGAAAAGTCTGTACTAAATTTTGAATGTTAAAACACTAGTAGAAGCCCATATCACTAGGAGAAGTTGAAAATTTTGGTTGTGCCAGATTCATGAAATTTCGTCACTTTTGTTTAGGACATCAGCAAAAGGTATGATTTCTAAATTTTTATATCTAAACAACAAGTATGTTGAGTAGAAGAATATGTGACATAAAAACAATATAAAATATTATTAAAGCAATATATTTACAATAAAGCATGTGCATTAGTGTAATACGAAACTTTGGATTTATCTTTTAACCACACTCAAAATTACCAAAATTTGAACTCTCAAGTCGCCATTGAGAGTAGAACTATGTTTTGTAGTCCCTTTGGCACCCCTTTCCCCTTTTGATTTCCGTCCTAGAACTAGAATGCACGGGACAAACCTTTGCTAAACTCTTAGCAAGTCATGTGAGTTGATTTTCTTTATCAAAGAAAGGGTAATAATCAGTTGTGCCAAAGTGACTGATTGGAGAGAGCACCGCCGAAAAACACGATTGTTCCATTCCTTTCAAAGGAACCATGGGATTAGGATGACCAAAGGTCGCTGAGATTATGTGGATATCTTGAATACCATATCGGCTTTTGATATGTCACATGCAATTGGTCCATTGATTCCATGATGGACATGCGTGCCTAGCAAGTTCAATTCGTACGTATACGTAACGGACATTTTTATCTTTTTTTTCTTTGTGATGAGAAGCTGATCACCACATCGTCTAACAAAATTTGCACTAAAGTTTTTGCCGTCCTTTCCAAAATAAAGAAGCTGATCACAAGTGGAAAAAAAATCGCAAGATTGCTGTCAGCATCACAATAAAACTATAAAATGGCATATGCAGCAGATCTAAAATCAGTAGCAGGCATGATGTCGCGGCTAGCCAGTGACTACAAGGAACATGAGTAATATTACAACGAATATGACGTTGCTTTAATTAGAGGGAGATGATCCAAATTTAAATTTACAATTTACAAATGGTGGAAGAAACTAAATAGTTTGTGAGAAACTTGGTACTGCTTTTATTAAGAAATGAAGCTCATCAAGATGGAATCGAAAGCTACCTCAATTTTTTTGACAAGGAAGCTACCTCAATTTGGTCTTGGCAAAAAAAAATACAACTAGGGATATGAGTGGGGAAAAAAGAAAGAGGAGAAAAGGAAAACAATGGTTTCAATTCAAAGATTTTTTTTATGGTATGAATATAGTGCTGGCACATGGAGAGCAAAGTTATAATCCAACATATGACAGACCTATTTAAAATGTATCCAAGTAACAGAAGAGTTAAATGCATCAACGGTCCTCAAACTTGTAATGGTGTGCCACATACACTACAGGAAACGCGAGATTTGCCTGGTGCAAAATGATTTGCCTGGTGCTTTTTATCGGACACCCGGTAAATAATTTATTTGCCTAGTGCCCTACCCAGAAGAACCCGGCAAACAAAAACACCCGGCAAAATATGATTTGCCTGGTGT
>Ga0182004_10003699_pt1 | contig 12204 bp, 11 predicted proteins | sample Sormic07211540_1_FD_120479 | JGI IMG/M metagenome (GOLD analysis project Ga0182004, IMG submission 120479) | Endophyte microbial communities from Sorghum bicolor roots, Mead, Nebraska, USA - 072115-40_1 MetaG | ecosystem: Host-associated > Plants > Roots > Unclassified | place: USA: Nebraska... | reverse complement strand
TCGGCAGACTTTCTTATCTAGCCATCGGCACCATATTACTGCCTGTGGACTTAGTCACGTTCAACTTCTCCCTCATCGGCAACCATCCTCATCGGCAACCCACTTTGTAAACATCGTACTGCCTTCTTATCCTGCCATCCTAGACACGTGCCCAAAAACGGTGTCAACAGAACGAATGAACTGGTAAATTTTTTGTCAGGAATTCAATATTTCATATCATTTTCAAAAGTTAGAGGTCACTCCCTTATCGCTATTTAACTGTCACTGTGGGAAGCATGTTGATCAAACATTTCTAAATATGGCTAGGTTTGTAGAAAAATATTATCAATATTTGTATCTTTAATTAAATTAATTATGAAAATAGATTCAATAATACTAATTATGTCTTATAAATATTAGTATTTTTTTATATTTAGTTAAATATATGTCTGTTTGATTTCCTAAAAAACAAGAACGATGGTAAAAATGGGACGGGGGCAGTATGCATTTTTAGGGCTCTTTGGTTCATAGGATTTTTAAAGGAAAAACGTAAGAATCGGCAATCCTATGGGTTGAGCACTATAGGGGCATATGGTTCACGAAATAGTGGAAGAGAAAACCACATGAAAGTTTCCTATCATTCAACTTTAGTAGGAAAAATGAAGGAAAAAAATTTTAGTGAAACCTTATTGTTTTAGTTTCCTATGCTTTTCCTACACTCTCAATCAAACAACCATTTAAACAAAATTCTTCTGTTTGTCATTTTTCTTTTTTTTTTCTCATGCATTCGTACTCTATTCCTTTAATATATTTGTCTGTCTCTATGTTTTTTATCCTGTGTTCTAAAGGGGGTCTTGGTTTTTTTTTGAGTGGACTAAAGGGGTGTCTTTTTTTTTTTGACAAAGACTAAAGTGGGTCTTAATTGTGAAACAAGTATCTCTCCCAGGCCCTCGAAGTGAGGCCCACAGCGCGCCAAAGCCCAATCTGAGAACCAACCGACGAAATCCGAGCAGCAGAGCCTCCGCTCCGCCTCCCGATCCGGCTGGATCCCACCCCGAGGATGCGAGGCATGGCCACGCCGCTCGCTCGTGCGCCGCTCCCGCGGGCCCTACCCCTACTTCGCCCCGCTCCCGCCGTCCGGTTGGCCTCGCGCGGCCGTTCCCGTGCCACGGCGGCCAGCGGTGAAGGCGCGGCTGCGCAGGTGCTCCGCACCTGCAAGAACTGCAAGCAGCAGTACGACCCGTCGGGGAACCACCCCTCCGCTTGCCGCTACCACACCGCCCACTTCGGAGGTGAGACAAACCTCCATGATCCGAGTAATTCCAGTGCCTGATTTGAGCAGAGTAATCATTTGAATTATGTGTGTAATTTGGGGTCCAATGTTCTGAATTGGCTTCGCTGGGGTGTCAAAGAAAAGCAATTGAGGAAACATGTTAGGTTTTTGGTGGGAAGATTATTCAGATTCAGTTAACTTTTGGTTCGACGAGTTGCCCAAGGGTGAATATAGGACAAGGTGATCAACTTTTTGGTTCAAAAAAAAAAAGCAAAAAGATTGGCTCACTTGGTGTGGTTTGACAAACTGTTCTGTGCAATTGTGTGCACACGCACTTTAACAGTGTTTGGTTCGAGCATTGGATACGCAAACGTAAAGGTAATCCAATTACAGCTTTAAAGGGATACAATTACAACTGAGGACGGGCCGGACCAGATTTGAATAGCTCGGTATCCATTACACCGTAATGAAATACGGCCAGGCTGAAACAAACACCTGTAAACGATATCTCTCTCCTCTCCATAATGCAGTTACTTTACATTATGTGAACCAAATGCTTCGTTATAGTTCGAGGTCAGGGCTTTCCAATTTGAATAGAAAAACAGGTGATTTTACATGCAGTGTACTCCTAGGTCCTAGTTCCAAACTCTGACCACCTCACACAATTAGAACACTTAGAATGAAACTCCTTGATTGTTTTTGCCCGAATCTATTTATGTCCTCATGAGACGGCTTGACAACCTGATCAGCAAGAGATGTTTGTCACAGAAACATTTGAACTCGTTAAATTCTCTGGTAGTTTTATCTGTATCTAAATGACCAGTTTCTGCCATGGCAGGAGAAACAAAGAGAAAATTTGAGAGCGTTTATGCTGGTGGGACCATGGATACTCCAAATTCAGGCAAAGTGTTCCAGTATTGGCATTGCTGTGGGTCTGAAGACCCATTTGATGTGGGCTGTACTGCTTCTCCTCACTGTTCATATGACGATTGAATATCTCATGCTTGCATTATGTTCTAGTGGATTTGTGGTTATACTTATTAATTGATATTTTCACATGAATATTTGTTCCCAGGTTGTTATTATTTCTTACATGTCAAAGTGGATATATACATTAAACACTTCTAAACTATAGTCTGATGTTTAGATTTAGCGTTCTTATCTATGTTTTTACGGCGGCCAGGCGAGCTGCGGCGTTGGACCACCTTCCGGACGCCTAGGCGAGTTAGGCGCTCGGCGAGGCGACGCCATACAAACATCTTAATATATAATAGCACTAGAATTTTGAAGCAAATCATAGCACATAATACCATAATAAATAGTGCTGCTAGAGCAGCAGTGCACAACATACATAGCAAACTAGCAAATATGAAATCTCTCCTCTCCCAATAAACAACAAATTAGACTCTAGTGAGATAACATAATCTAAGCATGACCATTCAAGCAATCTCTCATCTCCATTCTAATTGCAGTGGTAGTTTTCATGCATGCTTTTGTGTCTCCAAAGCCACCAGCCAGATGTTTCTTCACCCTTTTTATACCTCCTCCATAAAATGAGACACCACACAGGGAGCAGGCTATTACATCTATGTTTTGAATATTTGGCCAGTAGGCATACTTCCAACCTGGATCCTCAACATTTCCTTTCCGAGCTGGATCAGTCTTCGGATCATAATCACTGGTGATGCAAGATGAACTTGCCATCGTGCTATCTACTGTAAAACAGAGCAAGCAACAAAGAGAGAAGAGGCTCAGCAGAGCTGAAGCAGAGGAGAGGAACAGAGCAGTCAGAGGAGAGCGGTACAAGAAGGAGCAGAGGAGGAACGACAGGGGGAAGAGCAGAGGAAGAAGGGGGAGGAAGAGCAGATCCGCAGAGTAGCAGAGGAGGAGGAGGGGGACCTACCAGTTGCGCGGAGCAGAGTCGAACGGGCGGAGGCGGACGGGGGCGGACCGAGCAGTCGAGCAGAGGACGGGGGCGCGGCCTCGCGGTTGAGCCGGTTGCGCGGACGAGGCCGGCCTCGCGGGGACGACGGTGCTCGCGTGGAGTAGTCTGCGGACGGGGAAGGCCCCGCTTGGAGCAGAGCCGCGCGGGGAAGTCGCGTGCGCCGGCGTCGGATTTTGAGGTAGCGCCGCCGCCCTCTCCTCTCTTCCTCTCTCCTTCCTCTCTCTAGCCCCCTCTCTGTCGACTGACTCCACTGGGACTCGGCGGGAGCCTTTGGCGGGAGGTCTACGCGCGCGCCGCATCCTTTCCCGCACGCGCCGCATCCTTTCCCGCGCGCGCCAACAGCCAGTTTCCCGCGCGAGCGCGCCGCGCGCGTGGGCTATTCCCCGCGGATTCCCGCCCTGCGGCGTCCGCCGAGGAGAGAAGGACGCCTAGGCGACGACTTTCTACTCGCCGCGACGCCATAGGCCGCTAGGACTGGGCGACCCCGACGCCCTGATTTGAAAACCGCCTGGACGCCAAGTCGTCGCCTAGGCGACGCCTTAAAAACATAGGTTCTTATCACTCAACCCTTAAATGTTCCCTCTGGATACATTTGATCGCTTTATTCTTTGATGTGTTTACTAAAAATACAGTTTACTCAGTATTCTTACGATGATCTAGCGGTGGGGTTGGGGGTGTTGCCTTTTAGAGGGATCATGTGGAATATTAATGTCCCTGCTGAAACTCAAAATCCTTCTAAGGTTCAATATATCACAAATACCTTTCTTCAGTTTGTGCCTGTTACGATTTAATTCCATCACCAAAGCTGATTCAATCCATAGAGGTTATTGTCAGATTCAAACTACTAGTTTATTTGTGGGTTAAGTGCTTGTGAGAGTGCCTCCCTACACACACACACACACACACACACACACACACACACACACGCACACCGTGTCTCTTTTTCCTTAATTTTGTTGAAAAATTTGTTATTGGAACTGCTAGGTGTTTGAATGAAACGTTTTAGTGGTACATAAATCTCGTTAAGTATAGTTTTACATCTAGAGGTTTAGCAAGGGCAGCAATAATATTGGCCAGCTTCAGATTCTGTACTTGTAATGGAAGAGATGCTTCATCAATGTTAACATCGACATAAAGCAGCAGTTTCACATTCAGTGGCACCTAGTGAATATCAAAACGTGGATCCTACAAAATTAAGTATAGTTGGCATTCTATTTGAGCTGTTGTTTCAAGAGTTTTACCGTTTTCACTTGGTACTCTGTTTTTTTTTTTGAGAGGACTTAGTCCTCTGTTTTAATTTACAAATACTCTGTTGAAATCTAAGTTCTCCTATCTAAGCTAGTTTAAAGATATTAGACAATCATAAGTATGATGGAAAACGGACTCTTTGTTTACTTGAGTTTGTAATGATTTGAGGAATTCCTGTTTGTAAATTTAGTTTGACATTTTTTGGACTATATGTTGGTTTCTATTATGTTTTTTTCAGTGTTATATGCTTTGCCTCTCTTGAGCAGAGGAGCCATTGCAGCATATCATTACACGATTGAACAACAGAGCATGGAAACGATCTCAGGATACTTCCAACTTAGAAACTACTCCCTCTGTCCTCAAAACTTCAACTTCTAAAGTTGTTCCCTTGACTGAATTTTTTTAAAAATGCTAAGATTTATAGTACCAATAATATTATTAGATTTATTATAAAATAGATTTTCTTAAGATACTCATTTTATGTCATAGATGTTGATGCTTTTTTCTATAAAGTTGGTCAAACTTAAAAAAGTTTGACTGGCACAGATTGTAGGAGTTGAAGCTTTTAGGGACAGAGGGATTTAAAATGTTAACTAATCAAAATTGTGATGTGGCAAGGGAATTAAGGGGGGGGAGAGAGAGAGAGGTGGAAATAATTTTTATGGATAAGAAATATGTCTACATGGGAACTAAGCTTATTCAACACTGCTTTTTAGTTATAGAACAGAATTTTCTCATAAAAAATCAGCAGGCCCGGCAGGGCCATAATAGGTAGATGAGGGAGAAAGAAACCGTATGATTGGGCAAAGATTTTTTCTTTTGCGAAATGGCAAAGATTTATTTTAAAAAAGTATCCATTGAAAATATGTCACACGCAGATATAAAAGAGCATATGGATGTCAATCACATGTACACCAGGATCTCAAATTCACACACATGTGATGACATCATCAATGGTACAAAACACAATTTTTAAAAGAATAATAGGTATAAAAGTACGATTATTACAAGCCTTTTGTTCAGAGTGCGGACAGAAACTTAACACAAATCGTTCAATAAACAAATATGATAACTAAGTACGCTGACACAGCAGGGACCACCTCGCCACATAAAGGTCGACGACGGGAACACACGAGCCTAACACCCAGGTGACTCAGGATAATCCTCAGGGAAGTCGAAGTCGTTATCTTCATCGTCTAAGCAACCTTTAATGTGATTATAGCAAGGGTGAGTTCATGTCGAACTCAGCAAGCACAAACGGAAAGTAATGACATACAAAGCTTAAAACAAAGAAATAGCTGACACGGTTTGACTGCGGGTAGCATTTTAGTTGGTCACTTTTATTATAACAACCAATTACTATTAGTGAGTAATAAAAGCCTAACCTTTAATTAATGTAAGTAATTATTAACATATTTTAAAAACTACACTATCAGTTATTGTAAACCGGGGTTAACCCCAAAAAGGTATAAAGGGATAGCCATCCCAATCAACACGAAATAGCTACTCCCCCAAAGCATAAGGTAGCAACCTCAACCAAGTTCCTTGTCCAAAGTTCATGTGATTCCAATTTGCTCATCATGTGAGGATCCGGGCAGCTCGTGACTGTGAGCACGACTGATATATTAGTTTTACACTCTACAGAGGTGTGCACTTTCACTCCAAGTCGTGATTCCCATTTGCCCAGGGTCATGACTCCTCAAAACACTACCAAGGTGAGCAGACAGGGTTTCACTATGAGACCTTTCACATAGTCCAACTAATAGGATGTCACTCATAAGTTTTGGTTGAGGCGCTCGATAGCCGTGCCCATAGCCATGGCGCACCGGACAACCGATAACTTAATATCCACTACCCAAGTTACTTCCTTACGCCTACCCAGAAAGTAACACCCTACTAGTGGATATCCTGATAATTAGTCAAGCTAGAGCCATATAGGTGGCCACTCCATGACTAAGTCCTTACGAAGGGTAGAGATGGGTACGCCTGGCAACCAGGCCAACCACCAATACCTGTCCCCCTGTCACCACCACCATCACGTTGCTTGCAAGCATCCAACATCTCCATCACCGCAGTGACCGTTATCCAGCATGTATTAAGCATCAAGTTATTATTCCTTTATTAAAATATGTGTATTAGGTGAGTAGAGCAGCTAAGCGGAACTAATGTATCCTAGTCTACCCATACACATAACCCCAAGTGTCCAAGGAATGATAAGTAAAACTAGTCAGGTCCTTAGGGTTTGCATTTAATAGGCACAAGCAATGAAAGTAAATGACATTAAATGTATAGGAGCAAAATGATGAAATGGTGTCTGTATTGCCTTGATCAAACTTGGGTTGCTCAAACTTAGCGGGCTCCTGCTCTTCTTCCTTCACAAATGTCTCGTTGGCTATACGCGACAAACATCACACAAAGGAGCAATACATGCAAAGCAAACAAACTCTAATTGGGAACAGTACACCAATACAAGTGAAAACAGTAAACAAGTATATAAAAGTAATCTACACGTCGAGACAAACCATAGGAACAAGAACCACCTAAATCAGAGTTAAAACGTGAAAGTTATGGCTAAAATAAGTTAGGGCGGTAGTTATGCAATTTAAATAAACTAATTTCATAATTTAAATAATTAAAACTAAATTTTAAAAGTATTTTGGACTAAAACTAGAAATACCAATAGTGTCAGGGGCTAAACTACTAAAAATAAGACTTAAATCTAATTATTTTTAAACTACTCAGGACCACGAGTTGATTTCTAACAAACACATGAGCTTTTCTGCAATACTGCAAGGGTTGTGGCCGGCTGACCGGCCATGTGGTAGCTCTGAAGAGGCCGGTCCACCGGCAGTGCCGTGGACCGAGAGCAGAGGCATGTGGGCGCTGGTCCACGGTGGACGGTGGAGGGGGGGGGCGCCAGCGGCGGTGCCATTGCTGCTCTGGCCGAGCTCGCCATGATGGCTCAGGAGGGCCCGACGAGCCGCGCTGAACGTGCGGGTGGGTTGCGCGCGAGTAGGCGGACTCGGTGCACATGGTGGCAGCAGCGGGGCATGGCCGAGACGCGCAGGCCATGCGAAAGGTGCGAAGCGGCGATGGCGGTGGAACTCTGGCGAGCTCATGGGTGCGATAGGAAGGAGAAGAAAGCATGCTGAGGGCACCGGCATACTCGTCACGCCTTTGCGAAGCCAAGACCGGGCTCACCTTGGTGAAAATGGCAGCGAGGAGGTGAGCTTGACGACGACAGCGAAGCTTCGGTAGTGGCGCTCCTGATCTAGGGCTTTGTGGCACAGAGTGGCGGCTAGGGCTTTGCTAGGGGGTGCGGGTGCGGTACCTCAGGGCGTGTCCGCGGGTCCACGGCGCCGAGAGAACATGGCGACGATGCTCTCCTTCTTCAAAACGGACGGAGGAAGGAAATGACAGGTGGGTCCCACCCATGGGACGCACTCGTCAGCGGGCAAGCAAAGGGAGAACGGGGAGATGGATGCGGCTCGAGCGCCGACCGGCTTGCGGGCTGCGCGCGAGGGGGGGTGGGTCGAGTTGGGGGTTCGGCCGACGGCCCACGCGGGGCGAGCAGTGGTGCTGGGCCGGCTGCTGTGCCGCAGGCCAAATAGGAGAGTGGTCGACCCAAGCTTAAAGGAAAGGCCTTTTCTTTTTATATAAATCTAGTTTTGGTTCAAAATTGATTCAAACAGATTATGCACAAGAAAGAAACAAACTAGTCAAGAAAAAATGCAACCAAGGTTTATATATTATATTTATTTTAAGTTATTTTTAAATCATTTAATAATTACTAAAATGCCAAACTCTGATGAATTTAAATAAAAATTAAATTCAAAATTTGAAATTCAAAATTGGAGTGTTATAAAATATACATTCTATATGTAGTGTCTTCATGATTTTGGCAGGTATAGAAACTATGTTATAGTTTTTTGGGTTAAGATTGCTCTTAGAGCAAATTTAATTAAACTCCTTTACCCTATCCTATTTTAGATGGGCAGACATAAAAGTATAAAATGGTCCAACCGGCCTCCAGGAGCCTCATCAGTGCAGATGCGGCTCCCGTCTGCACAAGGACGGCGCACAGTTCTGGCCACTGGTCACACCACTCGGCAACCGGCAGAGAGCCAGAGAGGCCGTCTGCATAGGGAGGCTTTTTCCTGTGTGCCATTAAGAAAGATGATCACTTCCTCCATGCCATTGAAAAGTTAGAGCGGACTTGTATGCCATGACACTTTCCGTTTAGTTTCTACCGTTTAACCGCTTTGACACGTGGGCCTAGCCAGTAAAAAAAGTCCAAAATACCCCTATCTCTCTCTGTACCTTATCTCTTCTCGTCTCCTTCGCAGCACCGACGACCATGGCGGGCTAGGGCGCAAGCGGCCATGGTGGCCGAAGCTCAGGGGGCGGGGCTGGAGGTGTCCCAGCCTGCCCTTGGCGAAGGAGGCTTTTTTTCCCCATGTGCCATTAAAAAGATGGTCCCTTTCTCCATGACACTAAAAAGTTAGAACACATCTCTATGCTATGACACTTAACTTTTTTGCCTTCCACGCCATTCTGTCTACTTTCACCTGTAACGGTGGCTAACAGCGCTGAGAAAAGACTTAAATGCCCTTATGCTAGAGAAGGGCGATAAAATTCTATTCTCTATGTGCCACTCTCTGGCTAGTGTCTTAGCACCAAACTATTTGTCTTTGACCATTGTTTGCACCAGATTGACCTCAAATGGTTGTGGATGAATATATATATATATATATATGTGGTGGCCAGATTTGAATTATATATTGCATGCTCTGGTCAGATTTGTATTCATATTTGATTTTTTTTCATGAAAAACAGATGTAGGGGCGGCTGTAGATTGAACCGCCCCTACAAATAGTCACTTTAGGGGAGGCTGGTGACCCAGCTGCTCCTAGAAATACCATTTGTAAGGGGAGCTTGGTCACCAGCCACTTTACAAATGGTATTTATAAGGACGGCTGACAACACCAGTCGCCTTTACAAATGTATTTGTAAGGGCGGCTGGGGCACCTGCCCTTACAAATGCTTTATTTATAAGTGCGAGACCGGTGGGGCGGCTGGGCCAGCCGCCCTTACAGACGGTTTCCAGCCGTCTCTAAAAATGAATTCTATAGTAGTGACGGTTGATGGGAAAAGATGGCAGTCATTCTGGACTTTGTGGCTTTTGGGCCTTGTTTAGTTCACCCCAAAAACCAAAATTTTTTCAAGATTTTTCGTCATATCGAATCTTATGGCACATGCATGGAACATTAAATATAGACGAAAATAAAAGCTAGTTGCACAGTTTGCCCGTAAATCGCGAGATGAATCTTTTAAGCCTAGTTAGTTCATAATTGAACAATATTTACCAAATAAAAACGAAAATACTATAGTATTAAAAAAAAATCGGAACTAAACAAGTCCGTGGCCTCGGCAAGACAACGCTTGCAAACCAAGTGCACACTAAAATCAAGAATGAGTTCGAATGTTCCACGTTTGTGTCAGTCTCTAGAACTCCAGACATGTCGAAGATTCTAAAGGACATATATGTCCAGAAGCTTATAAGATCCTTAGAGCACAACTCGCAAATAAGAGGTACTAGGTGAATTTCCCGCGCGTTGCTGCGATATTTTCTTAAAAATAAATCATTATATACATAGTATTATTATATGGTATTCAGTCTATTATATATATGTATACATATAAATTTGACTTGCATGTATTTTATTGTATTAGATCTAGTAAAAAATTGCTAAGCTAATAGAACAAAAACTAATATTTGGTTACATTATAGAGGAATTAACTGGTGATAAAACAAATAGTATATGTACATGACTTGTATGTTAATAGATTAAAGATTTAAAGTATTTCACATGATATAGATGACATGATCATTTTTTGTAATTAATATGGGATGATGATATGGATTTAATGGGGAATAATGTGGACACCTTGCATGAAGAGATATAATATTTAGTGGGTTACTTAGTGGGGAATGATGTGGACAACTTGCATAAATAGAGAATTCAACTAGTGGGGTTTAGCTTTATAAGAGTTATAGATATGCTTATCTAGGATTTATGATAAGGTATTTGTGACAAAAAAAATGTATTTTCTATTTCTAGTCGCTGGTGGTACAACTCGGAACTTATAAATAAGAGCACAACCCACGCAACTAGCAATATGTGAACTTGCCAAGTTTTTTCTATCTTAGTATCGATGGCTATCTTGTTTATTCATTGAGTAAGTCCATTTAGTTCATTAACTGTTTACATAGTGAGACTTTGTTACCAACAAATAAAAGATCATTTAATAACATCACAAAGTTAAACATTATGAGTTCTTATTTTATTATTATTCACATAGATCTTTTTTGGTTCAACTGGTTTATGGGTTTTTTGTTCTTTGGGAATGTCTTTTATTAGGTATCTGCCCATGTACTAAATTGGAAACATACTAACGGAGGAATGGATAGATGTGTATATCTCAATGTTGTAGAACTATATCTCAAAAGGATATTTGACACAGAGGATGGGTGTTCAGAGCAATTTATAGTGATTTCAAAAGACCTTAGAGGATGTGCAAAAAATGTGAGCGGTGCGTACAAACTAGAAAAGATGAGCATTCTGAACAAGTTGGATGAATTAGATAAAAAATCAGAGATCACCTTACTTACTCAAGATGAACTGAATATCAAATATGTGCTAAACCAGAGACTAGCAGAGTTATTAAGGGAAGAGGAACTTAAATGGTACCAAAGGGCCAAAGTCAAACATCTCCTAGAGGGAGATGCAAACACAAAATATTTTCACTTGTTAGCCAACAGTAGACACCGTAAAACTCGTATTTTTCAGCTCGAAGATGGTAGTAATATAATTACTGGTGATGCCCAACTCAAAGAGCATATCACCAGTTACTTTAAAAACCTCTTCGGACCCTCAGAGATGTCTCCCGTTACGTTAGATGAGACACAAATTGAGGATATCCCGCAAGTTTCTCAGATAGAAAATGAGTATTTGACAGAATCTTTTACACAAGAGGAGGTGAGGGTTGCAATATTTCAAATGAAACATAATAAGGCCCTAGGGCCGGATGGTTTCCCTGCAGAGTTTTATCAGGTGTTCTGGAATATAATAAAAGAAGATCTGATGGCTCTGTTCACAGATTTCCATCACGGAAATTTACCGCTAAACCGCCTTAATTTTGGAAATCTAATTCTTTTGCCAAAAAAGAAAGATGCGAAAGTCATTCAACAGTACAGACCGATCTGTCTACTAAATGTGTCTTTCAAAATCTTTACAAAAGTTGCAACCAACAGGCTGTCTACCGTAGCACAAAGGTTAATCAGAACCGACCTAGACGACTTTTTTGCCAGGGAGAAATATTATGGAGGGTGCGGTAATCCTTCATGAGACAATTCATGAGCTTCACTCAAAGAAGAAAGATGGAGTCATTTTTAAAATTGATTTCGAGAAGGAGTACGATAAGGTTAAGTGGAGTTTTTTTACAGCAAACGCTGAGAATGAAAGGATTCTCGGAAAAGTGGTGCCATTGGATACAAAGCTTTACGGAAGGGGGTAATGTCAATATTAAGGTCAATGATCAATTAGGTTCTTACTTCCAAACTAAAAAGGCTTGAGACAAGGTGACCTACTATCCCCCATACTATTTAACATAGTAGTCGACATGCTGGCCATCCTTATTGCCCGAGCGAAAGCAGATGGGCAGGTCGAGGGGGTTATTCCAAACATAATTGAGGATG
>Ga0182004_10003698_pt1 | contig 12205 bp, 10 predicted proteins | sample Sormic07211540_1_FD_120479 | JGI IMG/M metagenome (GOLD analysis project Ga0182004, IMG submission 120479) | Endophyte microbial communities from Sorghum bicolor roots, Mead, Nebraska, USA - 072115-40_1 MetaG | ecosystem: Host-associated > Plants > Roots > Unclassified | place: USA: Nebraska... | reverse complement strand
TCCCCAATTGTATAAGGTGCCGAGCTACCCTCTCCATGCTTTGTCCAAATCAAGTAATCCTTCATAAATCCTCGGCATACCAGATGAGAAATGATTGCTTCAGTATCTTCATAAATATTAATAATTCTGCAGTCGATGCATGGACAATATATGTGCTTCTCTTTGTTCTCAAAGCATGGTTCTTAGCAGCATCAACAAACCTATGGACCTCAGGTATGTATGATGGATCTAGTCTTGATAAGTTATACATACAGAAGGACCGCTCTATCATTAGCTGTGCAAAAATTAGTAAATTAATTGATCTCAATGCAAAACAAGTAGTTTAGGAAAATTGTCATTTAACCTTTCAAACACCAACTTGTGAAGATGAAAACCTCCAACTTGTATATCTATCAAATTTGTAGACCTCGGAGCTAACATTAAAAATAAAGACAAAACCTAAGTAACAATAAAAAAACTAACAACTAAATCAAATTGACAAGGTAGAAAAACACCATTGATGGAATCAACTAAATATATACCTTGATTCACTATAATAAATTTGAGAAGAAAATATGGAAATGGTCAGAAGAGAGACATCATCTTAAGCAACCTAAACATATTGCATAATTGAATCAAATTTTACATAAAAAATAACATCCTAAACAATAGAAAACTTATCTTTCTCTTTCTTCCCAAGCCTGGAAACACCATTCATGGAAAGCACTACATATATATTTCTTGGATTCACTAATTAGAGAAGAAAACATAGAAAAAAAGAGAGGATAGACTTCATCTAACCATCATAAGCAACCTCATTTGAGCAAATATAGTCCATACTTAGCTATTCCACTCTCTCTCTCTCATGGTGAAACCCTAGATCCAAAAAGTAGCTCTAGTTGAGCAAGAGGGAACAAAAAGAGCCTTTAGAGGCATCAACTAACCTTTCTTAGCCACCTCCTTCTAAGAAATGAAGATCAAAACCCCCCTCTTATATTTTGGAAAAAACTGGACCTCCAAGATGTGCTCCAATGGAATGTGGCTGCGAGCTACAGTTCTGCCCGAGGAGGAAGAAGGGGGGCTGGGGGTATTTATAGAAAGAATAGCACAGGCGGTTTGCTTAAAAAATCGCCTGTGTAAATAGGTCTTTACAGGCGGTTCACATAAGAAAACCGCCTGTGTTAATGCTCAATTTACACAGGCGGTTTCCTTATGTGAACCGCCTGTGTTAATACATTAACACAGGCGGTTCACATAAGGAAACTGCCTGTGTAAATTGAGCATTAACACACGCGGTTTTCTTATGTGAACCGCATTTACACAGGCGGTTTTTAAGCAAACCGTACAAATTTATACCACAGGCGTGTTACAACTAAAACCGCCTTTGAAATTTTTTTTCCCCCGCCGGCTTAGAGCATCTGTGTACTAGTAAATGCTACAGTATCCAGTAGCCAGAAACTAAAATTTTTGTGAACTAAACAAGACCTTGGCTGTTGTATTGATCCATTGCTGACTTGGCTTGGCTTATAGCCAACCTTATTAATCTTGCTCTAAGTCGTCTCTAAGCAGTAAATACTAGCAGCAAAAGAACGCAGATGATTAGGAGAGAGAGAAAAAAACATCTTTATCTCCATCCATGTGCTTGCAGCCGGCTGTTAACTAGCAGCCCATTTTCTTCACTCTCTTCAATTCTCTCACCTTCATATATAACATGAATGGTCTTACAGGCTGCTGAGTAGGACTTATTATACTTGCTCTAAAGAAACTCAGACGCTAACGACGACGGTTTCCATGCTAGACGATTTATAGTATAGACACTGAGGGCACCTCAGCTCGCACACCACACGAAAGTTTAGGACGTGTGGCTTTGCAGTGTGTGTTTTTTAAATCATTGTTGGATGGATGAATTGTTGTTGCTACCTCTTCAACCAACGTCGATAACCAAACGTGGATATAAAATATGCATTGCAATAGTCACCAGAGTGAGTACAAAATAATTGTATTAGTCACTTATCACAACGGACTTTACATAGTGGTAAGGAAGCAAAGCGATAAATTGTGAGTTGGATCTCGGTAGAGGAAAATCACTGATCTAGGTAGAGGATTCTAATATCATTTCCCAACCCCACTTCTATGTGTAGTAGTGTGCACGTGAATGTGAATTTATCTTTATTTGCCTCTCTATAACTCTCATGTTTTATATGACATATTGGACAAGGATTTTTAAGATAGGACTTGTTTAGTTGCTCAGAAATTTTACAAAAATTTTCAGCCGTCACACCGAATCTTGCAGCACATGCATGTAACATTAAATATAGATTAAAAAATAACTAATTACACAGTTTATCTATAATTTACGAGACGATTCTTTTGAGCCCAATTAGTCTATGATTGGACAATATTTGTCAAATACAAACGAAAGTGTTATAGTGTCCATTTTGCAAAAAAAAAACTAAACAAGGCCGTAATCTACATAGTTACGAGTCCTAACCTTAATAGGTCTCGCTAATTTTGAGTAAGTTGAATAAGAATCCTAATTCTAACCCAAATAGAAAAGATACAAGGACAAGAAATCTATCTCTACCCTAATATTAAAACATGACAAGTTTTTTAGTTTGGTCCTTTTTCAATTTTTTTCTAGCACGTTGATTTTTTTACTTTTTTGCCGGGCCCCGTAAGTCAGAGGACACTAGGATAGGAGAGCCGCGTCCTCATCGGCCACGAAATGTCTTGATTTCTTTTCATGAATGTCTTTTTCCGATTTCATTATTTTTCAGTTCTGATTGTTCACTTACGTCCAATTTCTTTCTCTCTTTTAATTTTCCGATTCTGGTTTAGGTTCAGTTATGTTTTACTTATTTTCTTAAATTCAGCTGAACATGTTTCCATTCTGATATTTTCACATTGAAGTAAACACGAATGTGAAAATAGAAATAGGTAGATGAATAATAACAATAAAAATAAAGTATAAAAACAACATAATATATAGGCTTTAAACTCTAAAACTTTGACGGAGAAATAATTATTTTCGCCACAAAGTTATTAATGTAATATTAATTAAAAGCAAAACTCGTATTACTATAACCTGATTTTACCGATAGTCTAAAACAGCAAATTGTGAAACCAAATGTTGAAGTAGTTTGTTATCCAACTCAATCTAAATAAATGTGCCACTTGTATATATGCACTAGTGCAACCCTGACAGTGGAACAATGTGGAAAATAAAGAGTGACCATCTCTCCTAATCATTAGACGAAGTAGCTCTTGGCATCCATAACTAATTTCACACTAACTTGAGTTATAGATTTTTACGTATCTTCAAAAGAATTCATAAACTTGATATATATTTAACTATACAAATATATGGATAAAATTGATCTTAAGAGAAATCTATTCGCAAATGTTTTTGTGCTTACCAATGTGAAAAAAAAAATCTATTGGATCTTATTTTAATTTAATACAAGCTTAATTATGTATTGTCATATCAATGCCAAAATTTTCTTATACTTTGGTTGTCATCACAAAATAAATTATAGCTCTCAAACCTTATAAAAATAGGGAAACATAAATAGTTACATAATATTTTTTTTCCTGTTACAACGCACAGACACGGTTACTAGTAAGATATAAAAGCTGGTATGGTGTTAGTGGTTTCATCATAATTGTTATTTCTCATCCACCAACGATAACTGTGGTGCCAAAACTTTTAGTCTATGGATACAAGATAAGAGTGACTCGGAGAGCTTAAAGCTGTCATTTTAATACTCGTGTAATGCGTAATGATACTGTTAGATAGTATATTATGTCTATGTGTTTAAACTAGAATTTCAAGGAAGAGTAAAAAGTAGGTTGCAAACCTGCATAGCCCAATTAACAAGCCCAGTTGGGTTCTATGTCTTAGTGGGCTGCTCGACACCTAGCCGAGCCGGGTGTAAAATAAACGTCGTCGGACATGGATCCCTGCTTCTCCAGAGGAATCTTCCGGTGCCAACCTTGGGATGGGAGACGCCGTCCGATGGTTTCCGTCCGTATTTTTCCCGCCTGAATTATCTCGATGCGCACTGCAGTCGATGGGAGGCCACGTGCATTTTCTTTTCTTTTTGGTTTTCTATGTTTTCTATTCTTTTTTTATTCTTTTCTCTATTTTTCTCTTTCCTTATTCTTCTCTCATTTTTTGTTATCTTTTCATTTCTTTTTTTCATTCTATTTTTTTTTATTTTTGTGCTTCATTTTACATTTTTATTTTCATATGACTTTTTTATTCTTTAATTTTATATTTTATGTTTATTTTTTATTTTTTGTTTTTCCTTATTATTTTTTATGTTCACTTGGTGTAAATATGATGTTCTATTTTCATTTTTTCTTATCTTTTTTATTTTGATTTTCTTTTATTTGTTTATTTTCTAACTATGTTTTTCTTTTGATTCGTGTTTTTTATATTTTAATCTTTCTTTATTTTTTTATCTTTTTCATTTTTGTTTTCTTTTTATGTTTTTGGTTTTTATTTTTATTTTAATTTTTTACCTTTCTTTTATTTATTTTATTTTATTTTATTTTCATTTTTTATGATGTTCTATATTGTTTTTTACATGATGTTCAATGTTTTTTTATGTTCAAGTATTATTTATGTGATATTTTTTTTATGTTCACATGTCTATCCGTATTTTGCGATGTTTTGTGTAATAGACATGTGATGTTCTATAATTTTTTTACTCTATAACGTATTTTAGTGATGTTTTATGTAATATTTTTTTTGATGTTCTATAATATATTTTAATGATGTTCACATAGTACACATGTGGTGTTCTATGATGTATTTAGTGATGTTCACACAATATATATGCAATAGAATGTTCTATAATTTATTTAGTGATATTTTATAATGTATTTAGTAATGTTCACTTACTACATATATGATGTTCTATGTTATTTTTTAGGATGTTTTAAAAGTATCCATATGATGTTCTTTTTCATTTCTCTTTGTTACGGGTTTTTATTTTCCCCCATGCTTTGCTTTAGTTATTATTTGTATTACATTATATATTTATTTATTTTTAGGTATATTATAGTATCAATTTCTTATGAATATAGAACATTGTATCTGCTCAATAAAAAAATGTTCTATTTTTATAAGAGAAATGTTTGTTAATAAAAATTTATCTAAATATATTAATGTGAGATCTTGTTTTGAAGGATTTGCTACGAGAAATCTGATGATGTAATCGAAATTTAATTTGGATGTTTAGTTTGTTAGTTATAACTTTTTTAATTAGTTTGAAAATTGTAGATAAGGTGAGCCCTAGGCTGTAGATCTTTTCCCGTGCCCTGCCTGCTGCTGGCGCAGAGGTATGGATGGCTGACAGCAAAATTTATTGACGCGTGTATTGTTCGTACAGATTAGTAGTGGGAATTTTTTTTGGCGTGCTCGGTGCGTTCTTTGGCGGGAAACATCTGCCGCACGGTGGCTTTGGTCCGAACAGCCGGACTCTAGCAGCCCCGCTTCTCCACCGGCAAGGCGGCGACCGCTCAAGCCATTGTCGTCATCGACCTTGTTTGTAGCAGCCAGGAGGCGAGGTGAGCCATGGCCATCAGCCATGGGGACTAGAGCATCGAGCATGGAAGGATTATTGGTTGGAGCATTTTTTGGCTGGGCCTACCGCGCTAGCAGACCGAAACGTCCGCTGTCCATACCCGTCGGTTGGGCACGCCTACGAGGTTGACGTGGAGAATGAAGTGGCGGTGTCGATCCATTATAAGAGAGCAGCGCGCGTAGGAGCGTTTGAGGAAGATGGTGGAAGGAGCAGAGGAGAAGATGTATTGCATGGGCTAAACCATAGATTTTAGACTCTTATTTTACATAATCTCTTGGAGTTGCTCTTACCTACTAGTAATAAAATGGCAATATTGAAGAGGTGTTGAGAAAGAAGGGTTTTGCAGAGTTGTGGATTGAGTGGATGATGAAGGCTGTTTGTGGGGGCAAGTTGCAGTAAATCTAAACAGTGAGCTAGGATAATATTTCAGGAGCTACAAGGGTCTCAGACAAGGCGATCCTTTATCCCCTTGTTGTTCAATCTTGTTGCTGATGGTTTATCAGCAATCTTGGATAAAGCTGTGGAAAAAGGTGCCTGAGTGGCGTTACCCCTCATTTAGTTCATGGTGGGCTCACTCACTTACAATATGCTGATGACACTATATACTCTTCATTCAGAACACATATAGTAACATTGCAAACTTAAAGTTTTTGTTGTTCTGCTTCGAGGAAGTCACAGGTATGAAAATCAATTACAGTAAGTTAGAGGTGTTCACATTAGGTATAGATGACGTGGAGACTGCGAGAATTGCTGATGCCTTTAATTGTAAAGTCGGTAAGTTTCCAATGAAATATCTTAGCTTACCTATCAGCTATAAGAGATTATCAAAGGAAGAGTTGTCCTATGGTGGAAGATCAATTCTTATTAATTCCAGCCTCACTAGTATACCTATGTACACTATGGGTTTCTATTGGCTGCATGAAGGTACCCAAAAGAGGTTAGATTCTGCAAGAGGTAGATTTTTTTTGTGAAGGGGTTGGTAACAGAAAGAAGTATCATATGGTGAAATGGGAGGCCCTGGCTACCCCAAAAGATTTTGGCGGTTTGGGTTTTGTAGATACAAGAGCTATGAATACAACTCTGCTAGCAAAATGGTGCTATAAACTTGATAGAGGCGATGATAGTATGGCATTGCAAGTTCTAAGGAACAAATATCTGAAAGGTCAAAGTATATGTCAAAGCAAAATTAGAGGTGGCTCACAATTTTGGCAAGGGATTATGCATGCTAGGGAATGGTACGAGAGAGGAACAAGATGGATAGTTGGCAATGGAAGAAGAATTCGGTTTTGGCAAGATGTGTGTCTAGACAACTGCCCTTTAAAGATCAGGTTCCCGAGACTACACAAGATCAACAGGCAGCAAACCTAGTCAGTAGCAGAGATGTTTGCGGTAGATTGGGAGCTTGACTGGTCAGGAGGGATGCTCGGAGTTAATTGATTTGCAGGAAGCATTAGAGGTGATACAAATAAAAAAAGAGGATGATAGCTTAATCTGGGCTCTAGAATCTTCAGGCAGATTTTCAAGCAAGTCACTGTATAGACTTATGGTGAATCCTGGAGAAGTGGATGTAAGAATGAGAGATATTTGGGAAATTAAGCTTCCTCTGAAGATTAAAGTTTTCCTTTGGATGTTATGGCATGATAGGGTGCAGATTGGAGAACAAAGAAAAAAGAGGAAAAGCAAACACTCAGAGCTTTGCAAATATTGTGGGCGACTGGAAACTAGAGATCACCTCTTCTTTAACTTTAGTATAACTCAAATAATTTGGGTTTGGGTGCGGGTTAGCCTAAGATGGAATAGGAGGCCTACCTCGATGACTAACTTCCAATATATGCTTAACGCTGGAGAGATTGAGAGATCCAAGAGTATTAACTTCTTTGTGTTAGCTAGTGTTGCTTGGACTATGTGGAAGTCCAAAAATGACTGGGTGTTTAACAACAAACTCATCAAAACTCCCAAAGCTTTTCCTCACAAAGTCTTGCCTCTGTTGAAACAGTGGAAGAAGATTCTCAAGACGAAGGATCAAGAGGTGATGGAGGACACTCTGTTGAAGCTACAAGAGGGATTGTGAGCATGCTGATCAAAGGCTACTGAAGTGTTTGGCTTTATTCAGTCGGTGGGCGTGGCAGGCCTTCCCCTTTTTTTCCTTCAATTTAGCTCTTTCGCAGTTTGCTGAGTGTATTCTGGACAGCCTTTATTTCTGAGACTTTCGTAGTTTTGTGCTGTTCTTGTAAGCTGGAATCCCCAGCAGATCCTTTGCTTTCAATATAAGCAGGGCCAGAGTATCTTTGGTCTAAAAAAATAAAATGGCAATAGAGAATGTCTGCCCTAACAAGCCTGTCATAGTGTCGCTGCGATCAAGCACTGAAGCACATAATCTCGTGGCATAGTGATATTAATACTAATCCTCCAAGCATGGCACATGAGTCTCAATGTGGGTTAAATTAAATAGGCCTCGACCATTGTTAGGTGTGTCCTCTTATTTTGGTATAATCTTGTAATTGTGTCTACCTATCATTGAAATACTTCTGCAGCCTATATTCACTAATATAAAAATAATTAGAGGACCCTTGCTTGCATCATGGACTGCCATATAAATAATTTTACAGGTGACTGCCACTAGAAATCAATTTTTACGAAAACATTCCTTGTTTTTATTGTAGAAAAAAGGGCAAGAGCTATGCAGTTAAATTAAAATAGGAAGAATGAAATTAAACGTTCACAAAAAAGTAAGAATAAAAAAGCAACATAGACTGACCACAGAATGCCATCAACAAAGAGCAAAAATAAACAGGGGCTTAAGAAAAGAAAAAAACCATGGCAAGTAGCAGCACCAATACTTAATTAATTTTGTAGGAAAACACATCTTCTTTGTTGGATATCTTCTAAAAGCAGGTACAATAATGAGCGAATCGACCACAATATCGGCACCATGCATACCATGGAGGAATATTTCTCTAAATGGACGAGGAACAATGGGCTTGAATGGGCCTGACCTAAATAAGCATGACACTAGCACGACATAGTCATGGGGCTCATAGTGCCAGTGCCGGCATGGGCACGGTCTAGGGCCGTGCTTGGGCTACAGGTTCGGCCCACAGTGCCAGCATGGGCACGCCATTGTAAATAGGCCGACACGATGCTGCCCCGATCTTTTCTAGCCCTTGGATGGCCTTGGAGAATTTAGAACCGTTAGATCAGACAAGTAAGTATATAAATGTGGTGAACCCTAGCCCAAACACCAGCTCCTTATCCCCGCCGTCTTCTCCCCAATAAAAGGTCGTGGCTCCCTCCCTCTTGCAATGCGAGTGTGTGCCGACTTTTGAGCCCTCTCCCTCCCATGGCCTCTCAGCCGTCTCCCTCGCAGCCTCCATGTGATGTGAGAGGCGCTCTCCCTCCCAGCCTTGGTGTGACAACCTTACCGCGGAATCCAGGGCTCCCTCTCGCATGGCAGTGTAGCGGGCTGTGCAGGGGGAGCCGGCTCCCTCACACGCGGAGGCCTTTTTCAGGTGACATGCATTAATTTTATCCTGATTATGTTCTTGCCCAACCTGGGAACTACCTCTTCTTTACTTAACAACTATATCTATTCATGAGTATTACTTATTATGGTCTTAGTGGGTTTGCATTTCAATCTTTCTTGTTTTTGAGTACCAAAGAAACAAAGATCACTTTCTAATTCTGATGAGTTCTATATCAAACTTCACACCTTTAATCTAGATAGGAGCAGGTAACTCAAAGATGATTATTGACGAAAGCTGTGGTGTCCACGAAAAGGTACATCGCTCGGTTAGGAGTGGAGAAACATAGGAGGGCAAAGATCCATTTTTTGTTGTCATTTGTAGCTTGGATTTGTTGAATATGGAAGCTCTAATAGAGTTCCTAGGTCACTATCATCAATCCAGGGCCACCATGCCATGCGTCCTGCATTTGTGGTGTGTATTTTCAGTGCTGGATGCAGGGATCCCAGTAGTGGAGGTGCCATCACGGTCTGTTGACCACATGACATGTGCCCCTGGAATTATGGTACTGGCGTAGGTACTCGGTTAGAGGCTATACATATAGTCAGCAAATTCATGGTACTAATGTCATGTGCCGGTCTCACATGGCGACTGCAAAGAACTATGCCTAATACGCATGAACTGGTGCAATCCTTCTTCACGTTGCTGGTTATCCTAGAATTTTTTTGGTAGACATCGGCGCGTGATGCTCATCATGGTGCCCTTTTAGGATCATGTATTCTTCTTTAGGTGTGCTTCTTTGCTAGGCTATAGTAACTAGTATAATGCCCGTGCTAACGTTACAACTTTATTTTTAGAATGTCTCTTAAAACAATTAAATTATTTTTGCATAGTCTAATTTTTATACAATTGTATTTGAGTCTATATATAATTCAAAAATAGTTTTGCATATAAGAATGCATAGTAAAGTTATTTCTAATATTATAACCATCTAAGTTACATTCTATCTAACTCCTTAATCATGTATTAGAGATCTTCAGTGATGTTGCCGAAAGATTCGTTTGCACGACTCATCATCAGCCAAGAATTCCATCCTTAGTGAAGTGAGAGTTGTGCAAAGTATAGATAATATAATAATAAATTATTATTTTTCTAAGTAGTGTAAAATATATAACTAGAGATTATATATGCTTACATTGTTGACTAGTGGCAATCTTTAACCGTCCCATAACTTCATGAAATTGTATACAAGAAAGCCTCCCAGTTTCCTGCATAAGACCAGTTGTTTATTTGATGTACATAAATGAAATAACTATTTTTTTGTGATTTAAGAGGTGACATGTATTACAACTGTTATTATGTGTAACCTTTGTTACACATGTAGGATATTCTTTCTTCTAATCATAAATATTGCCGTTCCACTTAGAATTAGACTGCCCCATGGCGAGACTGTAATAGTGTGGACTGTAGGTATATATGTCATTCTTTGATCATAATCTTTGAAAAATACACCATCTTTAGGGGGTCCATAGTGTGCATGGTTTTGTTTTTCATGTCCATTATGAATAAAGTGTACAGTATGCTTTGATAATATGGTAGTAGAATCTAAAAACAAACATAGAGAATATAAGTGCTAAACAAAATAAATTAATTTTATACAGTACTACACATAACATAGCTTACATTGTTACAATCTTTAATTTTGTACTCCATGTCCGTCCAACACTCAATTACTTTTCTCAAATTCCCGTGGTATACCTTGTCATTTAAGGCACAATATCGTGAATTTCATCCGAACCCAATTATTTCCAAACGATTGTGCAAAAAAAATATTTTTTAATTAATTATACAATCATTGTAAACCTTTGATAAATAATAAATTTATATATCAACTTACAACAAACTTCAGGTCTATGAAGTGGTATCTTTGTTTCTTTTGCATCATGTGTTGGTTGCACGCAGCTATCCGAATAGCCATATTTGAGCATTCATGATCCATCTCTAGATCCTCATTTAAAATATTTTTAATCTTGCTAAGATTCAAAGAAATTAGGTACGGTCAATACTTCGTACAAACTCTTTGCTATAAAACAAGGTTAAGGAGCAAATTAATTTTTTGTAGGAATTCTAGAATGGACAGCTGAAATATCTAAATTAGAACAACACAGTTTTCTTTAAAAATGACTTACTGAACCAATGTTTTGTCACTGGCGATGAAATAGATGTTTGTGCATATTGCGGCCAATATGTGTTCCCTATTTTTCTACTTTAATGCACATGTCAACTTAATTTCACCCGACATTATAATATCCAGCTCATCGAGCTCAATGACATCATCATCTACCTCATTGTGGGTCTCATACTGTTGCCCATTATGCGGCAACCCTCCTGCTTCATTTAACGGGGAGTTATACATGATTGTAGGTAGTTTGAATGTGAAGTTACTTATATCTTCATGAAATTTTGAGCAAGTTTTGATATATATTAACCAATCCAAAAGAAATGATTATCTTTAGAAATAAATGTTTATAGAATTACCTAGGTGACATAGCCAGATAAAGCAGTTCCGGTCCAATATTCTATATTATTAATCAACCATAAACCACAACTACAACTGTGCCTATTCCAAAAAATAAATAAACTGTGACTTTATAGAGGTACTGTTGCTGGTGAGGCATATACAGGAGATGGAAAGAAGGTTTACCCATCTGTTTGCATTTGTTCGGTGATCTTATGTTTGATCTCCCAAGATGACACTTCAATATTGTGTAGCCATTTAGTTTGGTCCAGTCATTTAGATTTCAGTGCATGCTTTATTAGTCTTTCCATTCCTATTAACTGGAATGACCAAAACACCAAGGTGAACTAAGAAAGAGATACTGAAGAATTTTAAATAAGTTTGTATATCAATTGTTAAGCTGTACCATATATTTAAGGTCTTTCCAGTTTTTCATATTTTGTCTGAAGGAATCCAAAACATGTATTTGACCTTCATTTGCATTCAGGACCAGTAGGTACTAGTGAAACTTTTTAATATTGATAGGAAGAAAGTGTTGGGAATATGCCCTAGAGGTAATCATAGAGATGATGATATTACGATTGTATCCATGACATATATTACGAGTTCAGTGAATATCCATTATAGACAAACTTGTATTGATTAACAATTATGTG
>Ga0182004_10003697_pt1 | contig 12205 bp, 8 predicted proteins | sample Sormic07211540_1_FD_120479 | JGI IMG/M metagenome (GOLD analysis project Ga0182004, IMG submission 120479) | Endophyte microbial communities from Sorghum bicolor roots, Mead, Nebraska, USA - 072115-40_1 MetaG | ecosystem: Host-associated > Plants > Roots > Unclassified | place: USA: Nebraska... | reverse complement strand
CTCTCTCTCTCTCTCTCTCGTCACTCATGCATGTGTTGCATATATTCCTGGAGAGATGAAGCACGGATTGTTATTCGGACTGGTCCGGCGAACAAGTAACACGATCCTTAACTCGGATCGGCAATTCTCTCATCACGACATGGCCATTAACATCTGTAACGAACTAATCATGAAGCCAGCTAGTCTCATCAGGAACCCGGTCGGTCCGCCCGCCGGCTAGATCGAATCGAATAACTCGATGACGGGACGAGATGCAGATGAGCTGATCCTCTTGCGAAATTGAATGCGAAACCCACAGCGGCACACTGATCGGTCGACCGATAGGTGAGACGTTGCGTCACATGCATGCATGCGTACCTCCACACGGAAAAAAGGGTCCTGGTCTGGTCTGCGCGGGGGCCGCCGGCGGTGAGCCCGGCAGTGCCCGACCCCGTCGGCACCGATCGAGAGGCCGGCGTGGGGCACCCGCGGGCGCGGGCGGGACGTACTCACGTACGCTCGTGTCGGAACAGTGCACCTCGCCGTTGAGACTGGCGCGCCGACGCACGTACGCTGCTGTCTGTGTCCGGACGTATTGCCAAAAAAACACAGCGTGGTGCTGGTGCGCCGCGCGCCGCTGCGCCCTGGAACCACTAGTATTTTCTTCCCAGCTCGCTGAAGATTTGGAAGCGACATGCGAGCATGTGAACGTGTTTAGTTTGGTAGCCGATCATCGAGTGTTGCGGATGGGCGCCGCGCGCGCGACTGTTGGACCGGACGTGCACGTACACGGGACACGGGACCAAATAAAGCGGCCGGGGGCGGCTCTGCTGGTGAGATGCGCACGAAGGTGATAGATCAGTGAACCGTGCAACGCTGCATATATTATAAAGTGTTTCAATGATATATTCAGTTCATGGTTCAGTAGTACATTGCATACAGTATATATGTACGATCGAGCTGGGCTAGCCCAGCTCAGCCTAGCTACCGGTACATCCGTCTCGCTGTAGGTGGTGCGTACCTAGCTATACGTACGTAGTACTCATTCCAAATTATAAGTCATTCCATGAAATCTTGAAGAGTCAAAATATTTTTAAGTTTTACCAAAAATATAGATAGAAATATAAAGATTTATGTCAAAATAGGTACACTATGAAAATATAATTAACAAAGAATCTAATGATACTTAGTTGGTACCAAAAATGTTATTATTTTACTATATAAATTTGGTCAAACTTAAAAAACTTTGACTCTTCAATATTCTTGGAATGATTTATAAATTGGGACGGAGGGAGTACTATACTAGGCTTGGAATAAGTGCAATGCGTGCTTGCTGGTATACAAACCATACCGATTTGGATTAGCTAGCTGTGCATATGAACCCATGCAGTCAGCTTTGGCTTTGCATGATCGATCCCTCTCTAGTTTTATTCTGCAAATATCTGCGTGCATACGCAATAAGTATAAACGAATAGATAATTGGATGGACCTCGCAAATGACTTGGTATTGGAGGAGTACATATATATGCAGCCAACTGGCGGACTCTTGTCTTAGCTTAAACACCTACAATCACCAATATACACTACTCGATCATTTCAGGTACGTGTACCCAGCTAGCTTCGGTATCCAGGAATATGATTACCTCGCCAACCAAATCCAGAAAGATATTCATCCTACATCTTTATACACTTCCTCTTTTTTCTTTTTCTGAGATCCATCTTTATACACTACTAGTTGTGGATCATGTGTCGAGATCATTTGAGAACCAGCCAGCAAACCCTCGATTAATGCAGAAGCAAATCAAACTTAGCTCACGCCAGTCTTGTTAGAAGCTAGCTAGCTCCTGCAGGGCACGATCAAATCTACGTAGCTAACTGTGAATCATCCTGCCGCGACAGAGAATCAGAATTGAAGCCGAGCCAGTCTGGAACGATCGAAGCTATGGTTTCGATCTCCAGCCGGCAGCCGATCGACGGAAGGCGATCGAACCGCCAGCGACGGATAAGCTAGTCCATGCAGTAGCAGTCGTACATTTATGCGAGGAGCTATCACGTCCGGTGGCGCATGCATGCATGCAAGCGTACAGGTAGAGTCAGCTCGCATAGTTGCATACTCGCATGTGAGTACAGCTCGGCACCAGCGGAGTGTCCTGGCCCACGGGTGGGTCCACGACAGGTCACGCCGTCTCGATCTCTATCATACATGGCATCATAAACACCATCATGCATCTCCCAATTCGATAATAATGCATTATTAGCGCTCGTAATCTCGTCCAACTGTCGTATCGTTGTTGGTATGATCGACCCGTCGCTAAATTAAGTCCCCCTTCATTCTCTCCTTAATCTAGTTCGTCTTGGTGCTGCCTCTTGATTATGCTTTCGTTTTATATGATATAAACGACGAGATCGACGGTTTATGGTTGCTTGGCTTTGTTCACCTTTTAATTTGATCGACGTGGACATGTAGTACAGGCTCGGCAAGGACAAGGAGTACGTGTATGGTATAGTACCACATTGGAAACACCTCTTGTCATCGGAAAGACACTCGTACAGGGTTACACGAAAAGGGCAATTTAGTTCCCATATATTACTTGAAAATGTTGGAGGTTAGTCTATGTTGGTTCAGTTAAAACATCAAGGTCCAGACAAATCGCACCGCGCGCGCGGTCAGTATGGAGTATGGGGTTGTTTGGTTTGCTGTGTTAAAGTTTAATACACACCGTAGCATTTTCATTTTATTTATTAATTAGTGTTTAATTATAGATTAACTAGACTTAAAAGATTCGTCTAACAAATTATTCTCTAGCTATTTTTTAGTTTTATAAATAATTTATATTTAATAATTCATGTATGTGTCCAAACATTTGATGTGATATGAGTTAAACTTTACCGGAGGAAACCAAAATAGAGTCTGTATTTTCAGAGGGCTATGGCACGAGCCAAATTCTACGCGAGCACATGCGTGTCCTACTAGCGTCCAATTTTGTCCACCAAAACAAATCGTCAGGCCCGCCCAAACCACCAGTTTGACGCTTTGCCCTCAGATGCCACACCGATCCGCCAGTGCAGGCAGGACGACGCACGGGCCGGGGCCAAACCCAAACCAGGACGCGCGCGGCCGCGGGCCGCGGCTACATATAACCGGGGACGGAGCGCTGGCAGCTGCACATTCTCATTCGCTGCAAGCGCAAGCGCGGCAGTCGAGCGAGCGAGCCGAGCTCGCGATCACCGGCCGCGCGCTCGCCATGGACCCCTGCGCGTTCGTGCGCCTCACCGTGGACCAGCTCCTCCTCAAGCTCCCCGCCGTGCCGCGCCCCAGCTCCGGCGCCGGGGTGCACCCTTCCAACTCGCCCTGCTTCTGCACGCTCACCCTCCAGGACCACCCCTCCTCCTCGCTCTCCCGCACCGCGCTGCTGCCGCTCGCGTCCGCCTCCGCCGCCTCGGGACCCGGCGCGGCAGCGGCGTACGCCGACCCCGTCGTGCTCAGCCTCGACGCCGAGGCCGTGCGGAGGCTCTCGGCGCGCCCCGCCGAGCTGGTGGTGTCCGTGCACGCGGGCCCGACGGGGAGCAGCTGCGGCGTGAGCGCCTCTCGCGCGCTGGGCCGGGTGCGCGTTGCCATCGACGTGGCGCGCGCCGCGGCCGGGGAGACCGTCGTCGCCCGAGACGGCTGGGTTGACGTGGGAAAGCCCGCGTCGTCGGCTTCTTCGTCGGCCGTCTCCGTGCGCGCGCAGATCCACATGGTCGTGCGGGCCGAGCCCGACCCGCGGTACGTGTTCCAGTTCGGCGGCGAGCCGGAGTGCGGGCCCGTCGTGTACCAGGTGCCCGGAGGAGCCGCCGGTGGAGGGCAGCAGCGGCAGCCGGTCTTCACCTGCCGGTTCAGCGCCGGCCGGAGGGCTGCCAGGAGCAGGTTGGTATAGCTTCGCCTGCCGTTTACGTGACACATATATTTATGTTGTGTGCCACTTGCAACATCTTCATCAATTTGCTTGCTCATTCAGTTATCCTTTGTCTTCGCGCTGTCAGTAATTTGTTTGATCGTCGTTCATCGTTTGAATCTGATTTCACAGCTACTAAGTGCTTGTATAGTTCATAGTTGCAGACATGCACTGGACCAGGACTGCTAGCTAGACATTAGGGGGCAAGGGTGGAGCATTAACTGTTGGTCCAAATGAACAGATGGATACAATTAAGTGGCTTAAGATATTGATATAGAAATCCAATAGTCAAAAGTTTAAAACTCAAGGATAAACATATAACTCTAAATTGGACAAACAAAATAAGTTTACAATAATGGAGTTTGGTCATCAGATAGCGGATGGAAATTTATAAATAAGCTAGTGACAGTTGCCATGAGCTAAACAAATGAAGTGTATATATCTGCCTGTAACTAGTTTGCATAATTCTATTATGTCCTTTCAAAGCATCCCACCTTTCTTTTCTATTTTGATTTTGATTTTTTCTTCACACCTTTTCATGATAGGATGCCAGCTCTTAGATACTTTGTTGGTTATCATAGGAGTACTACAAGCATTATATATATATTGGCAAAGCCTGCGTTTAATTTATCTATTCGCCATGGAAGCTAGCGTTCTCGTTGGGATCAAAATGAATTGGTGAACACATCACTGTCTACAGAATTGTTAAAAAAAAGGAGTAAAAACACAAACCATATCGATCAAATTCTCAATAGCCTTGCAGTCTGAGCAGTCTGGTTCTCTAGAGAAACCTTCAGTGTCAGTGCTGCTCAGATCCCCATACATCCAGCTAGCTAGCTCAAGATACCAGAAAAAAAATTACTTATAGGTAGCATTGATCAATTAAACCTGAACACATCCGTCATGCTCAGACAGACTACAGACACCAACCGTGCATGTGATGGGCTTATACCAACCTAGCTGTGTTTTTAAATTTGCTCAGGAGGCTCACATAGCTGGCTTCAGAATCTTCCATATATCACGTCCAACTAAGGAGCACGACACGAGGTCGCATTACCATCGCCATTAGTGCCTGCTAATCTTGTCGCATGCACACTTGGCGCCACGCCATGATATCTGTGCAACACTTTACCGGATTCACCAGTAATGCATCCATGCACCTGCACGTTACGTCCATGTAAACTAATCTCGCATGCGCGCTGCAAATTTTGACCAGATCGCTGACGCCGCAATCGTCCATGACCCGGAGCACCAGCCGCAGGCTGCGGTCCTGGCTGAGCAGCACCCTCCACGGCGAAGGCCGCGACGGCGCGCACTCGCGGCGCGAGCAGCGGAAGGGATGGACGGTGACCATCCACGACCTGTCGGGGTCCCCCGTGGCGGCGGCGTCGATGGTGACCCCGTTCGTGCCGTCCCCGGGCTCCGGCCGCGTCTCCCGCGCCAACCCGGGCTCCTGGCTCATCCTCCAGGCCACGGGCGCGGGGCCGTCCAGCTGGAAGCCCTGGGCGCGGCTCGAGGCCTGGCGCGAGCGCGGCCCCGTCGACGCGCTCGGCTACCGCCTGGAGCTGGTCTTCGACTCGGGCCCCCACGAGTGCGCCGTCCCCATCGCCGAGTCGTCCATCAGCACCAAGCGCGGCGGGCAGTTCGTCATCGACCCGGCCACGTTCCCCGAGGCCGCGGCGGGCGCCGCGTGGCCGTTCGCCGGCGGCTTCGTCATGGGCTCCACGGTGGAGGGCGAGGGGCGCGCGAGCCGGCCCACCGTGCAGGTCGGCGTGCAGCACGTGACGTGCATGGGCGACGTCGCCGTGTTCGTGGCGCTGTCCGCGGCCGTCGATCTCTGCATGGACGCCTGCAAGCTCTTCTCGCAGCGGCTCAGGAAGGAGCTGTGCCAGGACCAGGACGAGTGAGAGACCGACCCGAGCGACGACGTGTATTAGTGCTCTTGGGTTTGGCTCCTGTGCTGTGAATTGTGTGATTAATCTAGCCGGGTTAGCTGTTGCTATGATGTCTTGTGGAGGTGATGGCCCTGTGGCTGTGTTTTAGTGTAGGCTGGGTCGGATCACAAGAACAGGACGGGGTTTGTACGTTCATGATTCTTTCGTTGCTTCATTCAATTTATTCGATTCTTTTAGACATCTATCGTCTTCTTGTTCAATTCGAAAGATACAATCGGCAAAGAAATCGCAGGACAGTATCGATCAGTATGCTACCAGGCCACCAGTGCTCTGTTTATGCCTTCAGCTCCGGGCTGCTCTTCTTCAGGCCTTCCAAGAACTCGTCGAACCCCATGTATGACGACCCACCTTCCTTGAGAGCGTCAGCGGCCATCTTCTTTGCCATCGCGAGCCTCTTCCTAAGCTTCTTCCCTTCATCGGACTCCATGACCAGCCTCACCTTTGCTTCCACTTGGTCTGCCTCCACCAGTTCCTTCTCGTAGCCTTGAACCGCCACTCCAACCTTCATCTCCTCGACCATGTGCACCTTGTTCATCCTCTGCTCCGAGTACAGCGGCCAGCAGATCATCGGCACGCCGGACACGATCCCCTCCAACGCCGAGTTCCACCCGCAATGCGTGATGAACGCGCCGACGGCGTCGTGCCGCAGCACCTCCATCTGCGGCGCCCAGTTCTTCACCACCAAGCCCTTCTCCCTAGTCCGCTCCAAGAAACCATCCGGAAGCAACGCCTCCAGATCCGGCTCGATTGATTTGCTGCTCTGGTGCTCAGGTGGGTTCCGCACGACCCACAGGAACCTGTGCCCCGAACTCTCTAGCCCGCGTGCCATCTCTCTCAACTGCGGCTCCGAGAAGATGCCCATGCTGCCGAAGCTGAGCAACACCACGCTCCGGTTCGGCTGCGTGTCCAGCCACTCGAGGCAGGCGTGCCTCTCCCTGCTTCCTCCCGTGTTCCCGGGCGGTACCAGCGGCCCAATGCAGTAGACAGGCGGCGTTGAGCGGCCGGGCGTGCAGAGCCCAGACCTGAGCGCTTTCAGCGCCCGTGCTTCCAACCAGTCGAAGCTGTTCACGAGAAAGCCTCTCACTTCAGGCATGCGCGCGCACTGGCGCAGCCGTGCTCTGGTGATGTCGCTCTCCCTGTCCTGCACCGTGGTCACCATGTCCATCGCGCGGATCGGCGGCACCCCGGGGAAGTGCAGCATGGTCTCGGGCATGTCTTTCAGTGAGACCGCGGGGAAGTTGTACGGGAGGTGGACGTTGACGGCGAGGTGGCCGAGCGGGGATGTGAAGAAGAAGTAGGCGGGGATGTCGAGCTCGGCCGCGACGTCGAGGGCGTCGGTGCAGAACATGTCGACCACGACGGCGTCGATGGCCGGGAGCGTGCGCAGGAAGCTCCGGAGCGCGGGGTTGGCGACGCGAAGCACGTCGATGGTACGCATGATAGGGTGCGAGTACTTGTCCTTGCCGGTGGGAGGGACTGGGAGGTGACGGAACGTGATGTCCGGGTTGGCGGTGGCGAGGCGGCCCATGGCGTCGGGCGAGTCGACGACGGCGATGATGACAGACAAGCGACTGCGCAGGAAGACCTTGCCCAGCTCAACCATGGGGTTAAGATGGCCCACGCCCAGCGAAGGGTAGAGGACCACGGTCTTCATCTGCTTCTCCATGGCAATGGGCCAATGGCTGCTTGTGCTTGGCGATCGAGCGAGGGAACGCACCCGAAATTGTAGCGAGACCTTGTCCCAAAAAAAGGGAATAAATTATCAAATAAGGAAAGAAGACACGCTGTTAAAATGCGTTGGGAGTGTCGAGAGGCCCGGAAGGCATGCGTCTATATAGCATGGGCTGCTCGCATTGCTGTGTATCTTTATTGTTGCAGCGAATCACATGGAACTGTCCACAGCGTTCGATGCTAGAAACAACATTGAATCATGGATGCACCATTTCAGCTTTAATTTAGCTGCAACGTGTTGCATGAGCCTTGTGTCTGACAAGTCCTTCCGCATATGTTGTCATGTAAAGCATCAAGTAAAGTAGATGCATCCATGCTAGGAATCCATCTTTCACCATTCTCGTATTATAGTGGGTTGCATCGAGGCTAAAAGGCAAAATTAGATTTCAAGCATCGATAAAAAAAAAACTCACATCATGGACAATCTAATAGACAATACTCCCTCTGTCTAATGTCAAACTTATGCGGTTTGAACCCGCTGGGTTCCACGACTTCAATGGTTTGCGCCTAGCCAGGAATGTTAGTGTGTGTGTGAGAGAGAGAGGGGACGGAGAGAGATAAGAGAGAGAGGGAGATGAGAGATCTAGAGGAGCGATGGCGGGGAGAGAGAGAGAGAGAGAGAAGAGAGAGAGAAGAGAGGAGCGGTGGCGGGGCAGAGAGAGGGAGAGAGAGATGATAGAGGAGCAACGACAGGGGAGCTAGAGAGAGAGGCGACAAGTAGAGAGATGAGAGATGAGCGGTGGCGGGGGGAGAGAGAGAAGAGCAGACCAAAGATAAGTTGAATAGAGATGGAGAGAAACTTTGTAACGACCGAAATACTCTTATGTGGTGAATCGATTGGAAGAGGGAAGCAAGTGACGAGGTACGCATCTCAAAATCCGAATTTCGTATGGTCCATATAACTCTAGTGTCCCAAGGGGCATGTGGAATTTTCGCTTTACAACCACCTTTGCGTCTATGCGGGCAAAGTGCTTCACCAAGTAGGATCGTGGTTGTGTTGAAGGGTGCGTGGGCACAACGACCGCATAAGCTCACCTTCGTTGGGTACGAAATAGGATTGGAGCAGCAACAATTGGCATGAGTAGAGTTGGCTTTTCTAACTCTAACTTTCACTCATGTATAATTATAATGGCACACAAAGGGATTTAAAATATAAATGGATGGTAACTAAGAGAACCTATATTTTGGAATGCCACACAAGGTATTAGTTATTGCTATAGCTTTCAATGACATAGAATAAATTTTCTCTGCCGTATTCCGTTCATTCCAAAATATAAGTCATTTCAATTTTTGGAGTATCAAAACATCTTAAGTTCGACCAAATTTATATAGTAGCAAAATACTAACATTTATGACACCAAATAAGTATCATTAGATTATTCAATAATTATATTTTCATAGTATACCTGTTTGATTTCATAAATCTTTGTAATTCTATCTATGATTTTTGTCAAATTTGAGATGATTTGATTCTAAAAAAATTTGAAATAGCTTATAATTTAGAATGGGTAGAATACATTCTAGATATGGAGAACAGGCTCAATGTAAAATCTTAAAAAGGTTTATTAGTCAGATGCATGAATAGATGAAATCTACCTAGCCTAAGGCCTTGTTTAGTTATAAAAAATTTTGGGAAATCGACACTGTAGCACTTTCGTTTGTATTTGACAAATATTGTCCAATCATAGACTAACTAGGCTCAAAAGATTCGTCTCGTCAATTCCGACCAAACTGTGCAATTAGTTTTTATTTTCGCCTATATTTAATACTCTATGCATACGTCTAAAGATTCGATGTGACAGGGAATCTGAAAATTTTTACAAAATTTTTTGGGTTCCAAGGGTTCCAAAAAATTTTACAAAATTTTTCAGATTCTCCGTCACATCAAATCTTTAGACGCATGCATGAAGTATTAAATATAGACGAAAATAAAAACTAATTGCACAGTTTGGACGGAATTGACGAGACGAATCTTTTAAGACTAGTTAGTTAATGATTGAACAATATTTGTCAAATACAAACGAAAGTGCTACTATACGTATTTTGCAAAAAAAAAAAATTTGGAACTAAACAAGGGCTAAAATTCCGCTACGTGGAGTCGCCACTTGCATCCCTGCATCCATCGTAGCATGCTCTACAGTGAAGGCCGATTAATGCGCACGGACCAGCCTGTATGCAGGCGTATTTTTAAAATGTTTGGACGCAGGTCAACACTGTAGTCTCTCCCGCTCCCATCCGAGCAGCTCAGCCGGTTGGAGGCAAACTACATGCACCCATCTAAAGTTCCGAACACGCCCCAAAGTCATATATGGATAAAATAAGGTATTGAGCTGAGAACAAATTGAAACAATTTTGCCGTTCATAAACATAAAATCAAGATTCAGTTGTAAATAAATAGACGCACATTCAACTGGGGGTCATACATATCCAAGCAAGCCTAATCGAAATCGATTTTCTGGGGAAAATCCAAATACCGGTAGTTGGGGTTCCTTCTCTGCCGACTCTGATAAATACACTGCAAAATCATTAACAAACGATCGAAAGGACAGATCAGGGAAGCTACGCGGCCTTCCTCATCTTCATGGGCGTCCACCCCAAGTCACAGTCGAGCCGCTTCCAGGAAAGCGTGGCAGCGGCATGGCGTGTTGTTGTCTCGCGCGGGCTCGAGTCCACACTCAACAGGCTCCTGGCCAGATCACTAGATCAGGGCTAGGCCATCATCCCTTGTCGCTCTCACGGACGGGCGCTAGCTCTCCGCCCGCCGCCCGCGTGGCGCTGGGGCGTGCTGCGAGTTGCGAGACACGCGCTGGTGGTGCGAGCGGTGAAGAGGAAAAGGAAATAAACTGAGGGGAAAAGAGAAGCACACAATGTATTAAAGTATAAGAAATAAAAGAGCATTTGTGTCGTTTTCATATGCTAAATTTGTGAAAAAGAGAGGGAAATAGATTGAAAAGATGAAAAATGTCATTTGTTCAAGCAAATGCATGTTTTAGGAGTTATATTTGCCATGCTAAAAAAAGTTATATTTGCAAATTAAGCCAGTGCTTTGGATGTCAAATATGTGAAACCACTTCTTATGAATATGACCCCAACAAATTTCTCATGAGGAGCCTATAAAGATGACAAATGATGGTGCGATCTAGTTTCTTAGGATGTAACAACTTCTGAGATGCAACCAGTGGCGAGGAGGCTAAGTCTTAGCGTTCATGGATCCATACGTCCCCAACCACAGAGGTGGGGCGCCATGCCTCGTTTGTGTTTTGACCTCGTGCATGGAGCCATGATGGGCTATAGCATAGCGGGCATGGAGGCTAGGTAAATAGGCCTCGTCTATGGCTCTCTTCTCGCTATCGTTGAGTCCTAGGCCGATAGCTACTGCAACTTCTAAAGCTAGCGGTTGGGGAAAGTGCGGCTAAGCAGGAGAGGATCCGAGGCGTATGTAGAGGTGTGGCTCGGGGCATTAGGGAGGGAATGAAAGGTGGGGTGTGGTAGAGATGTAAAAGAAAGGAATGAGGTGGTGATGATTGATTGACGAGGGCAGGGATGGACATTTGGCGAGTGGTTAAAGATTTCCTTGGTGGAAACCTATGCGTGGAAGGGACCATAAGGCCAGTCTCAATGCATAGTTTCATGGCACAATTACTAAGACTATATAAACTAGATAACCGAGCCACATGAGTTTTATGGGGATGAAACTCCTCTCTCATCTGATGAAACCCCTCTCTTATCTGATGAAACTCCTTCATTTAATGACCCTGCCAAAGTCAGCAATTTTGCTTGCTTATGTGACACCCTATTTAATGTGCATGACACTCTCATGAAACATGCATTGAGACTAACCTAAGTGAAACGAATGACACGAATGCATAAGAAAAGGGCAAAATATATGGATCAAGTAATCCATAGGGAGTATGTCTATAGCCCATTCCAGTGCTACAACACTCAGATTTCCTCCTTTTTACCTTCCCTCCTTTGTCCCTAATGCCTCCCACCACCCAACACGACCGCGCTAGGCCGCAGAGCTCCGATAAAACCCTAGCATGACCACAACGTCCTCCTTCTCCCCCCCGATCTTTGGTTTCTGCGGTGAGCTTTGCCCATGGCGCCCTGCCCCTCGCCCCTATCACCGCTAGGGCCCCTAATCGCTTAGCCTCCATCCCCATCGCCGCTACCTCCCCGAACCCACTTCTATGCCATTAGTCTTGGAGAAGAAGAGGGAGAGATGCCATATTTTCTGTAGAAAACAATGAGTGTTGCATGCTTGAGAAACACCAAGCGCAAGATAGCATTACTAGAAAAAAACAACCTTTGTACATTTGTAGACAATCTTATGTTCACCCACGTGTAGAAATAGACAGCATAGAAGAGAAAATATAACTAATCCAAATTGCAGTGACATCATCACATGTGCCGGTTCAACCACATGCTTGTTTGTCTCTCAAACTTACAAATATACTTCTTCCGCAAAAAGTTATTACAAGTTTAGATAAATTACATGTATATATGTGCTCTTGTGCTTTTGGCTGTGTTCTACAGGAAAAGAGAAAGAAAAAAAGAAAAACAAAACGAAAATGCTAACATCAATCAAGTGTTTTAGGGGACAGT
>Ga0182004_10003696_pt1 | contig 12208 bp, 14 predicted proteins | sample Sormic07211540_1_FD_120479 | JGI IMG/M metagenome (GOLD analysis project Ga0182004, IMG submission 120479) | Endophyte microbial communities from Sorghum bicolor roots, Mead, Nebraska, USA - 072115-40_1 MetaG | ecosystem: Host-associated > Plants > Roots > Unclassified | place: USA: Nebraska... | reverse complement strand
CGGTTTTGTAGTATGATAAAAATCATGTAAGCCAAACAGGTTGCATTTGTGCAGGGCCGTGTGACATGCTTCACAATTTGGCCCATGCAGACAGATTAGTCTTCATGTAGCAATTGCCAATTGGTCAGAGCTTAGATTGGCAAGTTCATGGTCCTATGATCCTATCACTTGCCTTTGAAAAAAAAAGACGCCAATGTGTCCCAATATGTTGTCTTCATACATGCTTTCTTTCATGGGCCCACAACTGTCGGACACATCAACACATTTACAGTCTGTATTCCTCATTCTTAGAGGTCTATTGTGCGTGTTTTGTGTCAATTCCTACTGAATGATAATCATGTCCTAGATACAATAGAATGGGAGCTCATTGTCTACATGCAACTCGGATGCAGAGGTAACCTTAATGATTGTGTTGAGTTCTTTTGTGTTAGGTTCAATTGGTTGGGGCTCTGCGGTGGAGGATCCCCCACCCCTCATTTTTCTTGCTTTCGTTTGTGTTGTGGATATTCGCTGATAATCCATGGATTACGTGCGAATCCTATGTACTTTACCTATTCGTCGTTCTTTCAGCGTCCCCTCTGCTTAATGAAATACACATGAAGTCGTGTTCTAGAAAAACGATATTCACCAATAACAAATGGGGTGAGGACAAAACTACTCATTTGCAGGCCCTAACAAAAGTAGAAAGGGGATAAATGGACAACTCATGGATAATACACTTCACAATGACATGAACAAGGTTCCTCTACAATCTACATACTCCTTTTTCCCTAAAAAAGACAGGAGCAAGGTTGAAAATAGGCAACTAACATGATACTTCCAACACAGATGGTAAAGCAATTCATCACAAAAGAAAAGAAATATAAAAGACAACTCAAGTTGCAGCTCCATGAAAATAATATTCAAAGAACAATAAATTGTTGCTACTACAATTTTATAACCTCTATTATGCTCGAAAACGACATTGAAGGATGTCAATTTTCAACAACAAGAGCTGAATGAAACTATCATTGCCTGAAAACAACACTAAAGTGTGGAAAATTAGCTGCAAGAGCTGAACAAAACTATCATTGCCTATGAACAATTAAGCAAGAAGGATGAAAAATTCAATAGAAAGAGATGAAATAAACTATCATCATCACCCCAATCTATATTTACAATAACATATCATAGAAAACCCTCAGCAGAATCAGGCTTATTGGGACTGTTGCTAGAGTTCCTGTCAATAGTGGACATGGTGACCGGAATAGTGACAGGGCTTCCTGGGACATGGGTCTTTGCAAATTCATCTTCGGGTTGCTTATGCTCTCGCTCACTTTGTTCAGTCATTAGAATGCTATCATGAGCATTGGCCTTGGATACTTCACTCTCGTGGCAGCTAGGATTCTCAGCTGTCTCAGTGTTTTCTTGCATGTGGGCTACTGCAATTTCACCCTCGTGATTTTTATTCTCCTCTACATTAGTCATTTGACGTTCACCCACTTGATGCTCATTCTCCTGACAAGTCATTTCAGGACTATCTACAATGAAGTTGTTTGTAGAATCATCTTCATGACGCTTGCACTCTTCCTCATCCGCTTCGGAGCTTTCAAGCGAATCAACCTTTGCGGTTTCACCGCTATGATTGGCTCCCTCCCACTCAGCCATCACCCTTTCCTTTGTCTTCGTGCTAACATCGGTCGTAGTGGTTGCAACCTTGTTGTAGGCATCAGTTACCCATGCTGCACCTGTAAGGATATATCTGTTACTCATGATGGCAGAACTAGCAGTAGAGACAGTCTGTTCAGCCGCAGCTAATGCTGACTTGGTCTTCTCTGCAACCTGGTATTTCTCATCCATTTCCTTCATTTTCTCATTCACCACTAAGGTCCCGGTGTTGAACTTCTGGCTTAGTCCCATTGTCTTGTCAAGGGAAGCGACTTTGGCAGTTGCAGTTGATGTGAGCTGATGCTTTTCATCAAAAGTCTTTGCTTTTTCAACGGCATCCATGCCAAGAACAAACCCTTTGGCTAGCATAGAACTTACGATATCCTCAGCCTTCTGAAGAGCGAATTCCATGCCACCGGTATTTTTTGACTGGTAATGCAATTGGTGGTATTAGGAGTCTTAGCTTGTTGAAAGCAATTTTGCTAATGGGAGATTTGAATATGACATGGTTCTACTACCTCTAGATCAGCTAAAACGGACGCAGGTAGCTTGTAATCGGTGGCTGGTGTGATGATGACAGCCATATGTTCAATAGTCGCTCCCTGCATTAAAGCATGGATTTGAGTAATAGAGCTCATAAGTGTAGAAAGGTTATTTTTAATACAAAGGAAAATTTCCTAAAAAAAATACAAAGGACAAGATATTTTGTTAGGTAAAAGACAAGAAAATCAAATATAAGATGGAAAATATAGTACTTAGAGACCAATAACAAGAACACATCATACAGACATACATGGCAGTTTCATGGAAGAAACCATATATGCAAACTGTATATTCATATTCAGTTCAGGAGTCAAATCTTGAAAAAGTGTATTAGTAGTAAATCATTGCTTTCATTCAACAAAATTAGTGGAGTTTGAGCTTAGCCTCGCAGTTTGTAAAGTGTTTGTTTTCCTTGTTTTTTCTCTTTTTCCTCGTCTAATAAAAATCCAGCAAATGCTTTTTGCCGCCGTTCGAAAAAAAAAATCAACAAAATTAGTGGATATAATATTAAATTTGCAGGCACTTATTTCATAGGTAAAGTGTATGAAGATGATCATCATCATAAATAATTCATAGCAAAGACTGTGGAAACTAATGCAAAAACCTATACCGTAAGAAGCATAGCCCTCTCTGCTCCTTGATTATCTCTGAACGTGATGTAGGCAAACTGTGACCGCTCGTCACAACTGCAAAAGCATTCCAGGTCAAATTATGCATGTATTTATACTGATGATATATAATGAAGATGATATGACACTAACCTTTGCAATTCTACATGTACTATCTCACCAGAAAATGAAAAGAACTCACTAATTTCTTGCTCTGTTGCTTTAAGTGAGACATTGTGGACTTTTACTGTGCCGGTCATGGTTGCCTTAAAAAAATTGGAACGAAAAGAATTAATCGGCAGTTTGATTGACCATGCCTAGTAAGTGGGACGAATACACAAGGAATTTCCATAAGAATATAGGCTATATGTAAAATTAAAAAAAAAAGAAAGTAATCGACGACAAATGTTTCTTTCAGAAATAGCTAGTAGGCATCCAACTACGGTCAATAAATGAGTCGCTGATGAAATGTTGCACGCTTGAGCAGTAGTATAACTGTATATAACCTAAAGCATAGTCCATGACACGAACCGAACAGAACATACAAACACAGCTTTTAGGAAATCTAAAATGTCTGAATCTACCAATGTACATGGTTGAAAAATCAACGCATTGGCAAACAAAGACAAATGAACAAGACTAATGTCAGACAAAGTGCGCCAGGATCCCCTAGAGCATCCTCGATCAGCTGCACATATCGATCCGCAAACAAGCTAATCCCCAAATGCAACATAATCACGAAAAACCAAAGAGAATAACACTCTGAATTTTGCTTCGGATCGGGGGAAAAAAAAGGGATAGACACACTGAATCGCAGAGAGCAGGAATTCCAAAATCTGCGTTCTCACCTCCACGGATGCGATCCCAACGGCCTCTCGCAGTGTCTGGGAACGCGATCGAGATGGGGTGACAGAAATGGAACCGCCTCGCGCGCATTTTGCTGCCGGTTTCGTAGGGGCTGGTAGGAGCAAAGCTGATGCCTAATTCTGGAGAGCGATGATGCTGTGGCTAGGAACGCATGCTCTGATGCTCCTAGGCCGTAGCCTAATCATGGGCCGTCAGCCCATTTTCTCATGCAGGCCCAGTGGCCTCCCTCTATTCCTTTCGCTTTGGACCACGGCGGCTTTCGTTCGGTGAGGTGAGCACGGCGGCGGAAGGATGGCGAAGGGTGGCGCTAGCAGCGGGCTGATCTGGACGACAGCGGGGGATCTGGCGCGGAACCGGCCGGTGGTTCTGTCTCTGTACCGGCAGATCCTTCGGGCGCTAAACTCGCCGGAGCTGCCGCTGGGGCACGCGGCGCGGCTGGCAAAGAAGGCGGAGTGCCGAGCCATCTTCCTCTTCGGCGCCGAGGAGAGGTCGCTCCACAACATGCGTGACCTCGTCGAGGCTGCGCGCCACACGCTCGGACTCCTCAACCGCGGCCGCCTCCCGGAGTGAGGAGACTGAGGGAAAGAGTCTCGCGAGCCTAGCTGTTCCCAATCTTCATTGGTATCTCTTATCTCCCAGCTTCCTTTCTATGCCCATTGTAATGTTTAGGTCTGCTGCGTGTTGGTAATGGCTAAATTGGTGTCATCGGTATTAGTTTAGTAAGCTGTTACTATGTCTGATTTATTTCTGTTTACAGACTGCAGAACACATATAATAGTGTAACTAGCTAATTGAAAGAAAGAAGTTTTTCAGTATGAATGAACTGCTACTTGAATTAATGAAAAACTGCTAGTGGTCTTCTTGAATTTGAGGTTTGAAATTGGGATGCATGGTTTTTGGAGGTGTTCTTCGAGATTCAGTAAATTGTAGCATTCAGGAATGGAACAGTATTAATAGCATGCTTTTGTGTAACATCCAAATAACTGGAGCCTCGAACCATTGTAGTTTGCACTAGTATCTAGTTCTTGCCATTTCTGCAACCAACTGCATTTGACATACCAGAATTCTACAGCACTGTCTGTGCTAACATAACTGGAATGTATCATAAGTTACTATACTAATCTTGCAGCCATTGCTTGGGATGTTACTATGTTAGACTCTTATTAGGCTCTAGCCTATAGCATAGGGCAGACGCTGTGATAGATTAGCTGGACATTAGTACTTTGGATTCAGATACAATGCATTAGACGCTGTGATCTTATTAGGCTCTCGCCATGGGCTTTGAAGCAGATTGATAAGCTCCGATATCTGGTGTGGTGACCAGTCGATTACAGCTGGAAAGTGCGAGGTGGCCTTGGTCACTGTCTGCAGGCCTCGCGACCTTGGTGGTCTTGGGGTCGTCGACCTGAGACGGGCTGACATTGTGCTCAGGCTTAGGTGGGGAGTGGAAATGCCACACTGAACGACGCTTTGACTGGGCTACCGTGCACCGGAACAAGGAGAAGTCTGTTGTTGCCTTCTTCCGTGCTGCAACTGTGTCTGTGGTTGGAAGCGGCGATTCAACATACTTCTGGACTGATAACTGGCTTCAGGGGTCCAGCATTCAGGCTCTCATGCCGGCTCTCTTTGCCGCTGTCTCCAAGTGGTGTTTGAAGTCACTTGTGTGCGAGGCGTTACCTGGAAATGCTTGGATTCACCATATCACTGGTGCCCAAACAGTCTAGGTGCTGAATGAGTACATTGTGCTGTGGCAGCGAATGCAACTTGTTCAGCTAGTGCCGGGTGTGCCGGATACTTTCAGTTGGCGCTTCACAACTGATGGGGTGTACTCCGCGGCCTCGGCTTATGGTGCCATGTTCCTTGGCGCATCTACACCGCTTGGGGCGAAAGAGGTTTGGAAGACACCAGCACCGGCCAAGGTTCGCCTGTTCTTCTGGTTGGTCATGCACCATAGGTGTTGGACTTCAGATCGCTGCTTCCGCCATGGCTTGCGTGACTCCCCCACTTGTATCTTTTGTGATCAGCTGCCTGAGACGATGGACCATATCTTGTTGGGCTGTGTCTTTAGCAGAGAGACCTGGCAGCGCATCCTTGTCCGCTTTCACCTGCAGGAGGTTGTCCATGTTCAGGAAGAGGACTTCATGTCCTGGTGGCTTCGATCCAGAAGGCTGGTGGATAAGCAGCGCAGGAGAGGATTTGACTCCTTGGTGTTCTTAGTTGGCTGGAGGCTGTGGAAAGAAAGAAACTCGCGCACTTTCGCTTTGAAGTCGCTGCCCGTTGCTGGCCTTGTCTCCGCCATTCTCAACGAGGCCGAGGATTGGTGTTTAGCGGGCTTCAGGAGTGTGCGTGAGCTTGCTTAGTGCTTAGCCCACGTTGGCTCTTCTGCTGTGTTGCTTCCCTCTTTGCCTTGCTTGTTTCTTTAGCTCGTGTGTGTGGTGTTGGTTGCGCTCCCTGGTAATTGTGGATTACCATTGAGACTGCCTAGCTTGTACTTTTTCCTCCGTTCCTTCTTAATGCATTCCGTGCGCAGAGCACGTTCGAGAAAAAAAATTATTGGCAATGCAAGGTGCCAGGGTGTGCGGTCAGAACAGCCGAACAGGCTGTCGGTTGCCGTCTCCTCTTGTTGCAGTACTCTCCATCACTGCATGGTGATCGGCGGCATCAGTCGGGGCTAACCGCCGGCGTTGCTGCCGCGCGGAGCACATGATGGGGCTGGCGAAACAGTACACGCCACCTAAAGTGAATGTGCTACGAATGATCCCATGAATATATCTCATATTCTCATCTCTTTCAGCTTCTTAAACACTATGCGCTATTGTAAGGCCCGGTTCACCATTGTGTACATCAATGGCCCAAATTGTGTAGATGAATTGAAATCGCAAACCAAATACTTTGGGGCGCGTGGTTTGGAGGGTATTATCATACGATGAGTAAAATTATAGCATTTCATGAACTAGCATGCCTTGCATTGCCGAAATGATCAACCTATACATGAGAATATAACCTTTACATAGGAGAAGTTGCATTACACACCACATATGTATACCACAAATCTATGGCAATGTAACTGCAATTGATCATTGCTTAACTTGCATCTGTACCTTAAGACATTAAACTCCAAGCTTAGAATACTGGGCAGATGCCATCACCCAAGTCCACTCCTTTAGCGGTAGGACACTTTGCAAGAGGGCAATGTTCTCCTGCAGTGCCCCACCAATCGATACTCTTGTTCTCCATGGTCAGCGAAAAGTACAGCACCACCCCCATGAATGCAACTCCGGCATCAAGGGCAGCGGAGAGAATGTAATTGTATCGTGTCCACCACATCTTTCGGTACCGGAACACAAAGAAATTGAAGATCGTGCCAAAAAGCAGCCATGAGTTATAGTTCACAGCCGTTGCTGGTGGCATGGCAGCTGTTGCACCAAAGAGCACCGGAAGATTGATCAATGGTATCCACTTCTGGTTGGGGAACATCCTATGGAAAGCATATACGATAACCGGGCCTGCTAGGCCGATGAGGAAGAACCAGTTGAGGGCACCATAGTTCCCTTCTGGACCAAAGATGCGTCTTGGACCGACAAGGCCCCAAATGACTGATGCGTCGAAGAATACACGATCACTAGGACATGTCCAAGGGCTGTCTGCTGGGAGTGAATCCGAGCAGATGCCGTGGATGGAGCCGAGCAGCCACCATGCTGTCCCAATGTTGACAGTGCCGGCCACAATGGTACCAACAAACTAAGTAAATACAGTACATGAAGGTTAGTACTACATGTTGTTTCTTTTATACATGTTGCCAAATCATTTACAATAAGAATGCTTGGTGATTTTGGTTTGTATTACCTGAACAAGGAACATGGACTTGGGAGGGATCTTCATATAGTGGCCAAGCTTGAAGTCGGAGAGGAAGGCAACTGCCTGTTGCATACTCATGTAGCCATAGGTCTTGAAGCATACATTAGCAATGGGATAGCCCGGCTTAATCAAACCCATGATATACTCAGTGATCACATTCAGACCAGGTGACTGCACAAGGCGTTTTAGAATGCATGAGCATGACAGTACCTCAAACATCTGTCCTTTTTTGTTTTATTTTCTTAAAAGAACATAGAACACGCAAATGTGTTACTTGCCTGGTTGGTTGTCGCAGTGATGATGCTGATGGGAAGGGTGAAGATGAATGCCATGCCACACGCGAAGATGAGGCCCCACCATTGGAGCTGGACCTCGTGGTTCAGTACAGTACAAAGGAGGAGGGCCACTGCAATTGATAGAGCCATTAGCGAATGAAACCACCACGCTGGGATGTCACTATACTTGTTCATAAGCTTTGTGTGGACATCAGGTTTCTCCTTCTGCGATGATTTAAAACGTTGGTAGATTTCTCTGCACATTGACATGTCTCGTTTCAGACAAAGAATCTTAAATGATGTGTTTCAGCTCATAAAACACATAACCAGAACATGTGTTTAGAATATGTTTCTCATGTGCTAATCAAAGTGAGTTCTAGTGCTCAAAGTCTTTTTGGGAAGAAAAAAGTTGAGATGCCATACTTTCCATAGAAGAGCCCGACATGTGTGATGGTGGCCGCAATGGTGGCGAAGCTGAACCCATAACCGACTGCAAAGAATACGCTGAGATTGATTTTGCCATTTTTATCATATGTGTCCTTGTCAAGCTGAAACTGACTATTCACAATTGATGGGATGTTGTACTCCGTGCCATTTGACATGAACAAGTGTGAGGAGAAGATGGGGAATGTCTTGGCGTTGTATAGGTTAAACCCCCAATATGATATAGGCAAGATCACATAGAGAAAGAACACATAGCCAAAGAAGATGTTGGCGGTGGCGAAGAAGGGTGAGATAAGTGGACTGTAGAGGTAGGAGGAGACGGTGGACCAATCGAGTGTGAAGGCGCCAAGACCAAGACCTAGCATACCCGATCCCAGTTGTTGCGCTGTCACGGACTTAGAGAAGACCCAACACACCCATGAGATGGAGGTCAATGTCGGGAAGAGGTAGCCTGGCACGACGTACCATGCGAAGCTACAGATGAGCACCACCAGGAAGAACTTGGAACGCGAGATCTGGCGTGAGGCTTTGGCGGATTCATCCTTCTCGTGCAATGCCCTGGTTCAACATTAAGGACACATGATCAGTGCTGTTTTTAGTGGCAGTTGTACCTCAATGGCTAAAATGTGATGTCAGATGAAACTATGCAGCCTTTACTGTAACTATATCCTCTTCTTGAATCAGATTAGTGTACACATCTCAACAGTAAGCAATTTTATAGTGAAAATAAGATGCCGTCATCCAAAATTCATCGAAATTTCAACTGATTCACAAGGTTGCTTATGTAAACAAAAATGATTCATGAGTAACCATTGATGGTCCTCTGTCAAATGCCAATTGTGGAATAATGTACTGTCCTGAATTTATATGCTCAGACTAGGAAAGTTTTGCTAGACAAAACATATAAGAATTCGGTAAATTTGGATACAAAACCAGCCTTACAACATATTTCTGCCTCCCATTGTAGTGCTGCTTGCAGAACCGACTGTCTCTATAATGAGCTAGCAGATGATTTCGTATCCCTTGGCAACAGTACACTGTTATCTAGATGAGCACGTTGTTGTTTACACAGCGAAATGGCAGAGAAGCACCAAGACGGGCACGGCCATCCGGGCAATCGCTGTCCCAGTCCCAGTCCCAGTCCATCCCGTGATTTCGGTCGTCTTGGACTTGACTATAGAATCCAGCGAGGATGACGGGCACGGCACATTAACGCTTATGGTTTGCTGTCTTGTCATGGAGACTTTGATCATTGGTCTAGCATGCATCTAGATTATGGGACATAAAGTTAAGGACAAGTTGCTGTTATTGTATATATATGCACACTGGCCAGCATAATGGCAACGCGGATGCCGCGGATGTTGCTTTCGCAAGCTATCGGCGCTCCGCAGATTGGCTTAACGAGAAAATGACGCCCAATTTCGGACTAAGAAAAACCTCTTCTTTATGATTTAGAGATTCAGAGAAAACGGTACTGCGAATGGGACTGATGACGCCGCATGAAGCGGGGACACCAGAGTGATGCCACCGCAATCATGCGTGGCAATCGCTTTGGAATCTCGCGTTCTGATGAAAGTGATGCTGATTTTTCAGTCTAGTCAGTGCAGTGTAGCGCTGCGATGCGATAGAGGACTACAGGCTGGCAGATTCAGATTATCAGCGACAAACTGGATTCCGTCAAGGTTAGGCAAGCTACAGGTAACAGGTACAGCTTGAGAAGAAAAACAGTAGTGTACTATGGTTTAGCATTGGATGGCTTGTGTTGATTCGCTTCATTCCGAGAGGGCGCCTAGCCGCCTACTAACGTGGAATACTCACTAACTTGTAGAGGAGACTCTGTTCTCTTCATTTTGCAGCTAAACTAAAATTACATACTTTGCAGTTTGCAGTGGAGATCTTTATCTACCGAGCAACTTTATTATCTGACTCCGTTACAAAAGGTACAACACGAAAGCGTGCAGCCAGTGGCGGACCCAGGATTTGGCGAAGACTAGGGCCAAATTCTAGCGGCCAAAATTCAAAAGCTATAGCCTAAAATAGAGCCTATAGCCTATATAGTGTGTGTGTCTATATAACAAATATTCTTAAACAAAATTTGCAAATTCAGAGAAAATTTTAAATTATATAATTAATAAAATAATAATACGATACAATAGCTATGACATATCCTTGTTCGGCAACTGGAGAGAAATACGATGCAATAGTTCTTGTCCTCTTCATCTAATTGGAATCAAAAGTTCACATTAACAGTTCAAAACTTGAAATCAAGAGAACAAAATATCTAAACTACTGAAAAGTTGATGGAATACCTTTACTTTCAGAAATCACAACTGAACTGCCTTCACTCTTTTAGTCCTACACCCCTTTCAAGAGTTGCTCCCAAATTTTCTAGGCCGAGACTAGGGCCATGGCCCTACTGGTCCTAGTCCTAGGCCCGCCCCTGCGTGCAGCCCCACTGGCCCAGCCGCCATGTCTATCAGTCGACCTGCTACCGGAGTTTGATTAGAAAAACCAATGTTGTGCACGCACTGCATGTCTGAAACCAAAACTTGTCCGTGTTTTAGGGCCAACCAAAGTTGTCCTTGTTGCATGGGAACATAGGTTTGTAAGAGCGGGTACAATAATGGGCTTATAGTCAAGCTAATGATGATGTGGAGGAGAGAAGAGAGGAGAGAGATGATAGCTTGGCTCTTATGTAAGCACCAAACTGGGCACGAATGTATAGTAGTGGTGGGCCCAAATAGAAAGTGTTGTAAGAAGGAATATGAAAGAGAAGATATTTTAGAGACAAGTATGAGACAACTTATTGTATAACTTGGCTCTAATCACTTGGCTTATAGTCAAGCACTTAGCTCTATTATTGATCTTCGCCAAAATAATTCTCTCCAAGCACTGAAAACGAACAATGTAATAATCGGGGATTCCATGATCAGGCATGGCATGCAATATTGTCAGCAGCCAATCCATAAAGATAAACCCATCACTTGATCCAGTCTGTGGTTGCAGTACTGCATGCCATTTCATGGTGGGGTAGTAAAGCTCTCTGATCTGATCTACTCCTCTGCATCATCAGCGTTGAGAGGACCATCATCGTAAACAGAAAGAGACCGTCCAACTGAAATGGCACTGCGTGCCCTGCATACAGCTACGTAACCATGCATCATGATTCCCTTGAGATTCCTCAAGCTTATTTATTTAACTGTGCTTTTGTCTTGTTAATGTCATGGGCCAGTCAGATTAGAGTCTCCGTTCCGTGACCAACTTTGGTGACCACGCTGCTTAACGTTTGTTTCCAGGAAACGGCAACATATGTGTTCTACCTCCTGTCAAATAAATACGACGCTTCAGACATCATAAATGATTTGTCTTTGCCTACTTGGATTGTCTACATTTAAAGAACGTTTGGTTTTCGCTTAATTATTTTGATTCCAAGAAAGGGTCAAAGATCGCTGAAACAACACCCTTTTTGGTTCTATCGCAGTATTGTCAGTTTACTCAGAGTTTTCAGTTCGCTATGTGCTTTTAGCGCCCCTAACGGCAAACCAGCAAAAAAAAATAATAATAAAGAAGAAAAAAATACAGTTAGGGCCTGTTTGGTTCTATGAGCTGTTGTGAGCTGTTTTTTTTTGCCAAACATTTATTTCCAAAACAGCTTCATGGGTGAAGCTGTTTTTCTCTTCCTCTCACAAAGACATAAGTTGGATGAAGCTAGAAAAAAGTAGCTTATTGCAGCTTCTCCCTTATTTCTCTTTCTCAACTATGCATGAAGTAGTTGGTGAAGCTATTTTGCCAAACACTTTTTCCAAAACAGCTCAACTTCATCTAGAAAGTCACTCATAAAGTTATTTTCTAAAAAAACAGCTTTACTAGTGAAGTTAAGCTGTGCCCAAACAAGCCCTTACTATAATACTAATACTAGTAGCTTAGATGCTCCATGCAAAGTTACTGACGCGCACGAGCTGCCAT
>Ga0182004_10003695_pt1 | contig 12213 bp, 7 predicted proteins | sample Sormic07211540_1_FD_120479 | JGI IMG/M metagenome (GOLD analysis project Ga0182004, IMG submission 120479) | Endophyte microbial communities from Sorghum bicolor roots, Mead, Nebraska, USA - 072115-40_1 MetaG | ecosystem: Host-associated > Plants > Roots > Unclassified | place: USA: Nebraska... | reverse complement strand
CGTTCTTCAGAGATGAGCTTAAGCTCCTAATGCTTAGGATGAAAAGAAGTGTTATCCCCCGCTTTGAACAATGGATTGCCAACTTAGTTTAGCCAGGCCCGTAGTGGTGTTGTCTTTGATTTTTTTTTTCCTAACGTTCTTTGTTTCTTGAGCAGGTCATGTCTTTGACTCTGCTTTTTTTGGTTTCTTGTATTTACTGAACCTTTACTTTTTATATTAATCCATATTCTGTAGGGGTGCAAACCCCTCCAGTTTCTTCAAAAAAAAAATAATGGATCTATGATGCACCACCTTGTTCTTGTCCAGAATTGTTGGTGCTGGGCTTGCGGGATCTATTGGGCCTTGGCAGCTTGGCGCCGGCATTTCTTGAGTGGAGCTTGCTATCGGCCCAGGCACAGTAGCAGAAGATACAGCCACGCTGACAGCATGTTAAGCGAGCGGCGCAGATCAGGATCTGTCATTTTCTTTTGAAAGACCATCATCTGCCATGATTTTTTTTTGGGTGCCCTGTGCAGCTGCTCAGCTTAGGTCGAAGTCCAACACTCCAACATGCAGCTCGATCTATTCACTTTTGCCAAATCTACCAATCATTTAATAATATTTTATATCACAATAAATTGATTAATATTACTTTTAGCCATGACATTTTAGCTAATATTACCTGGATCTTGCAGATGCCGGCCGCTTTCAGACTCAGGCGAAAATTAGACGCAACATCTGATGACTGTAGTAATGCTTGAGACGCAACGACGATGACCAACCTACTCAGGTCCAGATTATTCAACAGGCTAATCATCATCGCAAAGGTTATACGATGAATGCAGCAGCTTGTTGGATTGGATGATGGCCCTTTTCAGCTTTTGACTGGCTCGAAATCTCACCTGCTGCGTTCGTCCCAGGCGTTTGTCGTGTAGAGCCACTAGGGGGAAGCCCGGGCGTTCCCGTCTGCGGCAGGTATGGCGCGCGCCGGCCACGCGCCGGCTGCGGCCGCGCGCGGGCTCCCCCGCTCCCGGCACACGCGCGCGTCGGCATGGGCGGCATGACATGGGTTGCTCGCTGCTGTGGACGGGAGATCGCCGCCGGCCGGATGGCGGATGCTCATTTGGAGCCCCATATATAGAGGGATCGCAATACTCGTCGGTCCTTTTCCTGTCGCTCTTCGATCGATCGGAATACTACTTTATGGGTACCTTACGAGTAGTGATTTTTATTGAGAATTGGTTTACGAAAATACTCTTTTCATTCCAAATTATAAATCATTCTAAGAATCTTCGAAACATTTCAAGTTTAACCAAAATTATAAGAAGAATTAAAAAGATTTATTACAAATAATACTATACTATGAAAATATAATTAATGAACAATGTAATGGTATTTAGTTGGTACCATAAATGTTATTATCTTATCATATAAATTTGGTTAAACTTAAGATTCTTGAAATGACTTATAATTTAGGATGAAGGAAGTATACATTTATTTTGTTACAATAACAATGACACAAGTGGTTAAGTTCAAAGCATGTATAGAAGTACTTATAGATATTTCCTCCGTCGTAATTATAAATTACTTCAACTTTCTTGGAGAGTCAAAGTATCACTAATTTTATCAAAACTATAGAAAGAATTATAAAGGTTTATAATATCAAATAGGTATATTGTAAAAATATAATAAATAAATAGTCTAATTATAGTTATTTGGTATCATAAATATTATTATTTGATTATATAAACTTGGTTAAACTTGAAATCCTTCACACAGAGAGTGAATATCTTTTATTGTGACAAGTGTCGGTAACTTAACAAAATCTACATATATTTTCTTTAATTTGTAAGTGGTTGATTTGACAAGTGTTGAGCCAGAATATATTTTTAAGGACCTTCAGTTTTGTGATGATATTCGCCAAGGTTTTCCAATACAAATCTACATATTTGTCTTGCCTGTCTCCAAACCAAAATATTTTAAAAGTTTTTGATGGCTACTAAGATTCGACCAAAATCTTGTCGTGAACAATATGTTTCATGACTAGAAGGAATGTATCCGTAATCCAATAATATGGCCCAATTAACGAAGCAGAAGATCATCCACAGCGGAGTATCGACTAAACATGACAGCGTGGCATATACAAAGTGCCAGCAAGGCAGCACCCTTCCTTCCTGTGGCATGCCACTTCTCGTAAAAAGAAACAGCAATCACTTTAGCTGACCTCACCTTCTCCTGGAGTGCTGGTGCTGTTTCCTTCTGTCCTTTTTCTAAGTGTGAAATGAAAAAAAAAAAAAGGCGCGCAGGGCTGCTTCATATAAAGCACCTGCGATTGGTCCATTGCCAAACGCCTTCTAACTAATCAGCACTCAAGAACCGATCGATCGAGCTGAGCCCAGTATATAGGAGTAGAAAAAAAAATAATGGGTGTCTTCCAACAAGGCGATGCGACGATGAGCGTGATGATGAGGCCGGTGCTGCACCTCATGGTCGGGCTGGTGCTCTACGGCGTCGCCGAGGAGATGACCGTGCCGGCGCTCGTCGACAAGGTCACCGCCGCGCTCTGCCCCGCCGACGACAGGTCTTGCCCGGAGGCTCTCTACCTCACCGGCCTGCAGTCCTCGGTATCCCTTCCTTCCTACTAGTTGTGAATCACTGTCTCTGCATTATTCTGGACGTTTGATGATGTTCTGGACTTCTGGGACAATCGTCAGTGTGTGTTCTTCTTCAGGTTCTTGTTCAATTACTGCTGGTTGCTTCAGTAGGGGCCAAAGCCCCTCCTGTTTCCTCAAAAAAAAAAACTGCTGGTTGAATGTTGTTTCGTCAGTTAATTGCTTGCTGATTGCAGGTTGGAGGGATTTTCAGGACGATAGGGTTCACTCTGATGGGCCAGCTGGCTGATGAGTATGGCCGGAAGCCACTAATCCTTCTCACTGCATCCACTTCCATCATCCCGTTTGGTAATACAGTAGCTAGGAAAACATGTCAATGTGGGCATTTTTGTATGTAGTCCATTGCTCTGCTCTGGATACTAATTCAATGTTGCTGTAATGCTGTCATATGCTGCAGCTGTGCTTGCATGGAACAATTCAAGGACTGCTGTGTATGTCTACCTTGTTCTGCGTACCCTCTCATTCATGATTGGCCAAGGAACCATTTTCTGCCTCGCTATTGCTTACACGGTGAGAATAATAATCCTAGTCTCCTTGTAGGTAAATAACTAAACATGCATCTATATCATTGATTGAACTGCTCCTCCTCGTATTATTTGGCATTTTTCTGGATGTTAAATTATGTCTGGTGGAGTAATATGGTTTTATCCATCAGTAACAAAGTATTAGCATGACATTTTTTTTTAACAAGGGTGCCAATAACTTTTGGATTTGCAACGAATTTCACTCTGCCCAAGAGCCAGAGCAGAGGCCTGGGGCTCTAACCAATCCCAATGGCAGAGGCCAAAAGAAGGCAGGGGCTTTACTGGAATGCTGCCCTCTCACGGCTCAAGCAGACGTGGTCTGACTTGGGGGCCCCAGCTTGACTCGAATCACACTAAAAGCTTTACCTAACTGTATGTCTGCTTAAACTGTAATGAAAGAAAGAAAAGCTCCCCAATTTGCCATGTTCATGCTAGAAAATATTTTTTTGGATAATGGAACAAAGTTCCAGTCTCTACCATTCGGAGATAGTACACAACTGAAGGTTCGGATACAAAATGAAGCCATAAGGCTCACACACCAACAGGAGACGGGGAAAAAAAGTTCAGCCCTGAAAAAAAGCGCAAAAAAACAGAGGAAAGAGCTAAGCCTCAATGCGGTTCCTGAATCTCTAGCCAACTTTCGCAAAGAAAATAAGAGCAAAGTCTCTTATTTTCTGCAGCCTTCCATGAATAAAGGTTGTTCCTCCTATTTTTTTTTGAGTAAGAAGGTTGTTCCTCCTATTATGTTAGGATTATTCATTTGGCATTGCTTTAAGTAATTTGAAACCATAGATATAATAATAAAATGGATGTTATATATTAGGCTACAGTTTTGTTTGGTTTTTTGTCAATAACAGATAGTGATTCAAGAGTTATTAAAAATATTATGCTAAATTAGGCAGATGCAGTTGAACCATCAAGGAGGGCAGCTGCATTTGGCATCATGACTGGAATTTTCTCTGCCGCGCACACTCTGGGGAGTGTGTTTTCAAGGTTCCTGCCTGAGAAGTGGATTTTTGAGGTATCGGTAGTTAATGCTACTTATAGTTGCATCACAATTTCAATTTACTTTCTCTTGCTAACTTTAAATCTCATGGGAGGTTTACTTTAATTTGTTAGGTCTCAGTTGTCCTGTTGATCTGCTCTATCATCTACATGAAAATATATTTGGTTGAGACAGTTCAAAGAGCTTCTACATCTTCTCAGCATTTGTCCATGTCATCTTTGCTTGTCAAGTTACCAAAAGAACGTTGGGAATCTATCAAGGAGAACATTAGCATAGTCAAAAACAGGTAACCCTTGCACACTGAGCATGAATCAAGAAATTCATGTAAAAAATATTCATAAATCATGAAAGTTAATATTGATTGAAATTTACTTTTCTTATTAAAGAATGATTTTGTTTCAGCTTCTGCAAAATGTCATTCCTTTTGATTTCCTGTCTTCCTATGTTGTAGTGAAACACTTAGGAGAATATCATACGCTGCCTTCTTTTATAAATTGGGCATGATTGGCATTAGCGACGTTCTAATGGTAAATGGTTGTCTGACTTATGTTTCTTATGATATATTGTTAAGAAACTATAGGGAACTTTAATTATCTTTTCTTTTTCAGTATTACCTAAAGTCCGTATTCGGCTTTGACAAGGATCAGTTCTCAGAAATTCTAATGGTGGTCGGCGTTGGTTCAATCTTTTCACAGGTGCTCTTTCAAGATTTTATTCTATAGCAACTAAAGTAACATATATATGTTGCATGGCCCGCCAATTGTCAAGTCAATTAATTGTGGATTTATGATATGTTTTCATATTGTAGATTCTGGTCCTCCCCTTTCTTAGCCACATAATTGGTGAAAAAGGCGTCTTATGCATTTCAATACTCGCATCCATTGCTTATGTAAGTTAGAAGTTATTGCACAGAGATTTTGTCCTCTACTTTTACTAGTCTCAGGTTCACTAATTTGATATATTGACCTATTGAATTGGGGAAAAAATTTCAGGCTTTACTTTATGGTGTTGCATGGGCTTCGTGGGTATGTATCCAATCAAATTTACTAAAGCCTTCAACTTATTTATATTTTCATGAACCTCAACTAATTGATACTCTAAGAACACTTATCGCATATTTATGGAGTTACCGCTTGGTATAGTTACAAAAGCTTTGTCCATTTGTCTTCTATCTATCCTGCAGGTTCCGTACTTTAGCTCTTCATTGGGTATCATCTATGTTCTGGCCAAACCAGCAGTAAGTCAATATTCATATTTGCCAAGTTTTCACAGTTCAAAAAATTACTCTAAGGTGCCAGTGTCAGAAAGATTTTTAGAAAAATTATGCCTTTTATATTTTAGTACATTCCAGTGGTATTTGTAAATTTGTTTACATGAAAATATGCAATTCTACAGATATATGCGATCATTTCCGGTGAAGTACTCTCAACTGACCAGGTACACATACAAACCTGGCCTCCCCTGGCTTTATTTACTACTGTACTCCGTAATTCCTAAGTTCCTTACCATAGGCGCCATTGTCTCATTGTATTATCTTTACAGGGAAAAGCGCAAGGTTTTATTGCAACTGTGCAATCTGTAGCTATATTGTTGGCACCACTATTTATGAGTCCACTGACCTGTAAGCAATTGACATTCTTTTATCAACATTTGAAATTATTCATATATTTCTGTGCAACACCCACAATGCTTTTTTTTTGTATTTCTCTCTCTCTCTCTCTCTCTCTCTCTCTCTCTCTCTCTCTCTCTCTCTCAACATTTCCTCCTCTGTTTCAGCTTACTTCATTTCAGAGGAAGCGCCCTTCGATTGCAAAGGTTTCAGCTTTATTGTGGCTAGTTTCTTCTTGGTTAGTCCTCTTCCTCTCAGGGTGATAGAAAATGGCAGTATACATGGGTGCTATTTGGAACTGGAATCAGCACTGATTGTTTTTTCTCAAATTCTGAATATTTTTACAGGTAATCTCCTTTTGTCTTGCTTGGATGCTTAATCCAGGAAACAAGGACAAAGGCACAAAATCTGTCGTTTCAGACAGCCCTGATGAGGAAGCAGCGCAAGCACCACTATTGGCAAAATGGCCTAGACCATGAGTCCACGAAACTGAACTATATAATATACAACCAGAAGGGAACCGAGTGTGCATAAAATTGTAGGATATGTGAATTATAGTAGTAATAACATAGGGCTTGCTTTGTATTATAGTTTATGTACATACACCAGAATGAAAAGTCTGATCACCTATATCAATACCGACAAGTGTGAAGCGATAAATTTGAGGTTATCTATGTGCTAACTCATTATCTAAAAAAGGCTATGTGGTAACTTGGTGCTAAAACCCAGTGTTTTGTGCAAGTGCAATTCAGTCTTCTCTGCTTCAGGCAAATGAATCTTTATATTATGTACCTCATTTGCTGGAAGCTTGGAAGAGCAACACAAATTGGTGATTTAGTAATCGAATGCAGACCAGTATTCATCAGAGTGTCGCTCTGTCAGAACAGAGACTCTTTGAGTTTCTCTTTGTGCTGATAATATCTGAGAGACAGAGTAGGTGAAAGGAAAGGCGTGTCTTTCACCAATGGAGGAAAAGAAAAGCAACTGCTAGTAATAGAGATAGCTCCCTGCACTAGTGGCGACACGCCGACACGCCATGCCGACACGACATGATGAGCTACAGGGCCGCAACGACAACAGGGCATCGACGCCAGGCGCGCCCCAGGCCCAGGAGCAACGTGAAGCCCAGTATATATATATATATATATATCTGTCAGAGAGACTGGTTGTAATAACTTGTAAGGATATGAAATGTGTAATGGCCTCCCTGAGATTGTGGATCTCGGCTCGACGCGCGCTTCGCGTTCCGCTGAAGCAAACTGCCAGTGAGTCGAATCTTTTTCTATCTGCTCCATTTGTACTCCACTATTTTGCATGCTGTGATGTCATATTTTTTACAAACTTAAAAAAGTTGTAATTGTTAAACTGAATATTCAAATTGAATTCTGATTACACCATTATTTTTCTTACAATAGATCTTTTAAAATATTTTCTTTTATTATTGAACAAAAATGATGTTGCAGGTTCAAAAGAGAAGGTTCCACCTTCACAATAAAAATGTTCTTGATTTAGGAAGATAATATTCTAGATCTAAAAGAAAAAAAATAGATTTAAGTGATTGGTACGATAATATCTGTAAAATAAAAAAACAAAAATATAAAATTTATAGACTTAGATAATAAATATCATTAATTACATAAATAGAAAAATAATAAAAAGATAGAACAAAGCATAAAGGAAAAACAAAAATAAAAAAATCAAGTAAAAGAAAGAATGTGAAATAACAAGAAAATATTGATAGAGGTCCAGGTAAAAAAATAAAAACATGAATCAAATAAAAATAGAAAAGAAACAAGAAAATAAACAAACAGAAAAATAAAAATAAAATAAAAGAAGAGAATGAAACATACCTAAACGCTCCGATGGGCATGCGTGCTAGGCTGTTACTCCCGTCGTCTTTATTGGGCCCAGCCAAAAAGCAGAAGCAGTTCAGCCGACAGTTGAAGCCGTCCACGTAAAATATTTGGCGCGCTGCTCGTACAGTGCTTTGGAATGGTACCTTGCAAAATACTAATTTTTATGGGTGCGTTTAATTCTATCTAAAATACCAAAATTTTCTGATGCTAGTGGGGAGAATAGTCATCTTTTTCCCAAAAATATTACATAAAGTCTGTTCGCTTGAGCTTATCTGCCGAATCTCATAGCTATTCAGTAGTGTTTTTCTCTTACAACAAATCAGTGAATAGTACTTTCAGTGCTTACATTTATTGCCTCTTTGCTATTAAATGGCTATCACTTACCTGCATTTATTACCTCTTTACTGTTTATTGGTTGTTTCTTGTCTTTGACTCCTCGTATGCATTTACCCTACGATGGCTAAATACAAACTGGATGTTTTTACTCTACTACTTGATCACTACGCCAAAGACAAAGATGATGAAGATAACTGAACGAAAGGAGTACTAAGGCCTTGTTTAGTTCACCCTAAAACCAAAAACTTTTCAATATTCACTGTCACATCGAATCTTGCGGCATATGCATGGAGCACTAAATATAGACGAAATAAAAATTAATTGTATAGTTTACCTGTAAATCACGAGATGAATCTTTTAAGACTAGTTACTCTATAATTAGACAATGTTTGTCATATAAAAACGAAAGTATTACAGTTCTGGAAAAAAAATTCGGAATTAGCCTAACTAAAAGAAGACAGCCGCGTATATATATAGCCGCCCATTATTGCCTCTCTGTAGTTTAGGTAGTCGCTCGCTCCACTCGAGTCGTTGGCTCGTTGCCTTGTACTAGGCTACTAGCAGCTCGATTGTGCAAGAAAAGCTGATCATCGTCGAGTTGCAGAGCATGCAGCCCGCCGTGCGCACGAGGCGGCGGCGCACCACCACCGTCGTCGTCCCGCTCCCCTCCGCCGTCCGCCGCGTGCCGCTGTCCCCTCTGGACACGCGCTGGGTCGCGCTGCCACCCATGTGCCATGTCTTCTTCTTCCCCGCTGCTGCTGCTCAGGTCCCTTTCTCCGACATCGTCAGCGTCCTCCGCTCCTCACTCGCGGCGGTCCTCCCGGCGTTCCACCCGTTGGCCGGTGAGGTCGCCTACTCGCCACAGCTGGGCACGGTCTCCATCGTCTACGGCGAGGATGATGCGGGCGGCGTTGCGTTCGTCGAGTCTGAGACGGATCTCGACTTCGCCAGGCTCGTCGCGGACCGGGACGACGACGACGACGCGCTTCTGCAGCTCGTGCCGGATATCGCCCAGGAGGAGCTGCCGGCGCCGGTGTTTGCGGCGCAGGTGACGGAGTTCGTCCAAGGGAGCCGGGGAATAGCGCTAGGCGTGGCCTTCAACCACGTCGCCATGGACGGGATCGGCTTCTTTCGGTTCATGGAGATGTGGGGCGCGTCGGCGATGGCTGCCGCCGGTGCCAGCTCTCATGCGACCGAACCACCACTACATGACCGGAGGCTCGTACGCTTCGACGGCGACGAGGAGTTGGCCGGCAGGTTGTTGCGGCAGGTGGCGCCGGACTTGCCCAGGGTGAGCTCACACGGCCTAATTAAATAAACAAAGCATATATAAATAATGCGTACTCGTATACTACTATATATATTATTCCCACTAGTTCTAACTTCGTTCTCGGGCTTCACACGCCTGAAAATGACAACTTTTGGTCAACGGCTGGGGACAATATTAGGGGGCTCGTGCAGTCCGGCCGTTCGTACCAGTGCCACGCGCCGGCAGAGCGCGGGAAAAATAATTTTCGCGGTAATAACAGTAGCTTTGCAGGCGGGAATCATAGAGGCGTACGGCATCAAGCGAAAGTAGATCACATAATGATTTATTTTGCAATAAAAAAGTCATAAATGCTAAACCGGATATCTAAATTAAATTCCGATTGCACCATCGTATTTTTTGTAATAAATCCTTCGAAACAAGATCCCACATGAATATATTTAGATAATTTTTTATTAATAAATATTTATCCTATAAAGATAGAACATTTCTCTTAGAACATCTTATATATATATCACGTGAACATCATCAAATATACTATAAAACATCACTGACTACATTATAGAACATTGCAATATATATAGTATGTGAACATCACTAAATATATCATAGAACATCATACTTATACTAATTGAACATCACAAAAGACATCATTGCACATTACTTGTATACTACATGAACATCACATGGAAATTTTTTAATTATTCTAAAGTATATTATAGAACATCACATGTATACTAAGTGAACATCACACAAAACATTATAGAACATTACATGTATATTACATAAAGATCACATGTATTCTATGCGAACAAGAAAAAATCATATACGAAACATAACACTAGAACATTAAATATATACCACATAGAAAGAAAAAAATAAAAAATAAAGTTATTAAAGCAAATAGTTAGAGTAAAACAACAAAAAAAATACACACACAACACATAATTAACAAATGATGAAACAAATAAGAAGAAAAGGACAGAAAAGAAAACAAAACAAAAAGAAATAAAAGAAACATGAAAATAATAAAAAATAATAAAAATCACATAAAACAAAAAAGAATATAAATAAAAAAATGAAGCACAAAAAGGAAAAAAAAAGAAAAGAAAATGAAAAGACAAAAAAGAAGAATAAGAAAAAATAAACTAACATAAAAATCACATAAAACAAAATAAAATATAAATAATAAATAAAGCACGAAATAGAAAAATAAAAGGAATAGAAAATAAAAGAAAAATAAAATAAAAGAAAAAAGAAAAGAAAATGAAATGAAAAGAAAAAAGAAAAGAAAAGAAAAAAAACATACCACCTAATAAAATATACACGTACCTGCTGCACTAGCTCGTGCACTGGGCCGCACGTGGGCCTCTCTGCAGCGGCAGCAGCGCCGTAGAAGCCAGCAACGTGCAAAATTAGCGCGGGCTCCCGTTCGGCGCACGCGTTCCGTCCGGCCGTTCGGACCGGATGAATCCCGACAATATTAGGGAACATAAAAACCGGTTGAATGCATCAACCTTCTCTTGTTTTCTATGTTTTCTCCTGTAAACGGGACTTGGCGATGCAACCTCAAACTACTACAGTTTAGTTGGATTAGACTTTGTAGAGTCATTTTCATTCTCAAGTCGTTGCTCTATTCTTTTCCTATTAGTTGTCAGTTTGTCACTAGTCCATCATCAACCCGTGCTCTCGCACAGGAGGAGATATAAATGTTATGTACTGTTTAATATAATCTTTTCATTTCAAATTATGAGGGTATTGATATTCCTAGATATATTGTTTTTTACCAGCGACGGAGCCAACGGTGGGGCTGGTGGGGCTCCAGCCCCCCTACGGCCGTAGAACCCACGTAGCCCCCCTTAGCCCCTCATATAATTTTTTTATCATTGATGCTCTATAAGAAGGGGCTGAAGTTATCTTAAGGTACCAGAAGCCTCCCCTAAATATTTTTCTAGATTCGTCACTGTTTTTTACTATGTAATATCTAAGTGTATAGCAAAAGCTATGTATTTAGAGAACTCAAACGTCTATTAATCAAGAGAGCACATATAACTAATAAAAAGTTACTTTTACTAAATTTTAAGTTTTTATTTGTTTATTTTCTAACATAATAGACATAATGGATACTTTGTAGTCTACATCTAGTTATCATAAACTCATTAGTTACTATTTTCGAAAGGAGCTTTCATAATTTTTCCTTTGCATGACACCTCTATATATTTTAAATATGAAATTACTTTGAAACCTTACCGTTAATTATGATGGCTCTTGTTGCATCATGTATATTCGGAAGTCATGAATATAAATTTTGATTTTTCAAATTTTATTCTTATTGTTTGCTATAGAATTTTTCTCTCTCTCCTCAAGTTAAGTTAAAACTCTTGTGCTTACTGTATTTTTCATTAACTCTTCTTTTTGCACTTCTTAAAATAAGGATTTTAGGTCATAGAGTATATTCTTTAATACTTCAATAGCATAAGCCTTTATTTGAGATATGCATCATATCGCTTAAGATAAGTCATAGAGCTTGAAGTGAGATTTAGCGCTAATCTCAAGAGAATTTTAATACTTAAACCTTATAATGCTTGACCTTTTACTCTAAAGTATTTTTAAAGGGCTATAAAATATAACCACTAGTGGTCTCCCACATTCTTAAGATGGTTGAATTTTCCTATCAAGGAAATATTTGTAGTTATGGTTGTACTATCAATATAAAAATATCAAACAATTTAATTAAAATACATAAACATATCTTACATTATATATATAATTAAAATACACAAACGCATTTGATAACATGCAGATTGTGCCGAAACAACCTGGTTGCACGCCCCAACACCAGCTCCTACTCAGCCGGCGAACATTCACCTTCTCCGCACAGGCGCTGCGGCGTCTGAAGCAGCGGCTCACCGCCACCAGACCGGAGTTCGCCGGAGCGGCGCCGCCATCCACCTTCGCCACGCT
>Ga0182004_10003694_pt1 | contig 12213 bp, 8 predicted proteins | sample Sormic07211540_1_FD_120479 | JGI IMG/M metagenome (GOLD analysis project Ga0182004, IMG submission 120479) | Endophyte microbial communities from Sorghum bicolor roots, Mead, Nebraska, USA - 072115-40_1 MetaG | ecosystem: Host-associated > Plants > Roots > Unclassified | place: USA: Nebraska... | reverse complement strand
TGCTGAGGTCCCACGAGTTGCCGGGCTGTATGTAGGTCCCTTTGAAGTTGCCCTCGAATACTCTGACCAAATCGACCCAATCGTGGATTTGATTGGCCGGGAGTTCCTCGAGCCATCTGCGGGCGGTGTCGGAGAGAAAAAGCTGCAACTGCCGGATGATGGCTCGACCGTCTCCTTGAGCGCCACCCAACTGACAGGCTAACCGGAAGTCTGGCAACCATAGCTCTGGCTTGGTCTCGCCGTTGTATTTAGCGATGCTGGTGGTCGAGGGTCGAAACAGGCTGGGTAGCGGCGTGCTGCGGATTGCTTTGCTGAACACCCGAGGGCCCGGCGGTTCCGGGGCCATTCGGTCCTCGTCGCTGTCGTATCTCCCGCCGCAGTGGGCGCTGTAACCGCGTTCTTCTGCGTCCCCATATCGACGGCGATGATTCTCGTCGATGTCGCGTCGTGCGTCGTGTCGTCGCTGATTGTCGACGGGGTGGTTGAGGACGAGCGCTGTCTTCTTCCCTCGAGGGGGAGGCTGCTGATGGACCGACACCTCCTTTTTGTTCTGGGCCGGCTCATCACGCTTCTCCGTGGCTGCTCCTCGACGTTGAGAGGCCGAGCTCTCGGCCTGCTGAACTGCCGCCACTTGAAGCAGAGTCTGCACCTCGTCTCGAATGCGTCGTGCTTGGTAGTTCGACGGTTCGGGCATATTGCGTAGCAGCATTGTCGCTGCCACGACGTTCTGACCCGCTTGAGGGAAACGGCTAACGGGCTGCTCAGGCTCTCCGTCTCTGACGATCTGTCGATGTACTTCTCGAGCCCGTCTGTGGACACTTCCGCCAGGTGCGTATGGCTGGTCCTGCTCGAGGATCTGTTCAAGCAGGACAAGGCGCTCGCGATCTTCGTCGAGCTTCACTTTAAGCTCTCGTAGCTGCGCAAGTTGCGCGGCTCTGTCTTCTTGTGGAGGGGGGTCGACCTGACTGTCGTTCCCAAGCGTCCTGGGGTCTTCCCTTGCTGCAGGGGCTCGACCGCCGGCAACGGCGTCTTGTGTCTCGTCGGTAGTTTCTACCGCCCCGTCGATATGGAAGCACTACCTAGTAGGGTCGTAGCTGTCGGACTCAGAGTCGTAGTCTGGCTCGGCGGCGTAGAAACATCCACGTCCCTCCTCCAGCAGCCGTTGCCTGAGTGAGGTGATCGTGTATCGCCCAGGCCCTAGGCGATGGAGGCCTCGTACCTGAGAGAAATCCGGCAGCTCGGACGTCCGTTGCCGTGCTCCAGTGTCGTGTGGGGGGACCATTAGTCTCTCCACATACGTCTGGGCGTTTGGACATATCGCCCTGGCGAGTGACGCCGCGGCATTGTCCAGACCGAACGGTAGCGCTCTTCTTGGGGCAAGGTGCGCCGTCTCCCATCGTGGTCGTGCGATCTTCGTGGCGTTGGGCCATCATACCCGCGGTTTCAGCGCGCGGGGCTGTTGGCTCCTGCGTCCCCTCCCGCCTGGCACGAACTGGCGATCGTGACGAGGCAGAGGGATCATGGTGGCGCTGCACGCCTCTTCTTGGGCGGGGAGGCATGGTGGTGAGGCCGTCTCGGAGCCCTCAGTCGTGCTGGCGCAATGCGAGCTCCTCCCGGTCCTTTGACCGAGAGCAGGATCATGTCATAGCCAAAACCGGTAGACATGAACTCAAGGCTCCCGAACCAAATCACCGTGGAGCGCGGAATCGGCGAAACGGGAGTGGCCATCTGGAAAGGAATGGGAAATCGGTGAAAAACACGCAGGACCCCTACCTGGCGCGACAGCCAACTGTCGGTGTTTCACCCCCCGGGGGGTCACACCAACGAGTAAAACTTGTGTGCGTGCTCCCCTTTCCGGATGATGATGCATGAAAACACATAAAGATTTATCCTGGTTCGGGCAAGAGAAGGCCCTACGTCCAGCGGGGGAGGAGAGTTTGTATTATCTTGCACCTAAGTGCTTGTACAGGGGTGAATACAGGCGGAGTAAGGTTGCTCTACTACGTATGTCTTGTGTTGTAACGCGTGTCCCGTATCCGCTCCCGGACCTTCCCTTTTATAGTTCCAAGTAGACGTCTAGGGTACATGTATATGCGACAGAGCAGGGGTCGATAGAGGTATGGCGTGCTGACCTAATCGAGGCCTCCGTACCGGCGTGGCCTCGAGCCGTCTTGTCTTGGTATTTTGATGATGATTACGCGTGCCCCTGAATCCCGCTCCTGTGTGCCGTCCTAGACTGGTTTATCTGTTGCGCGCTTGTACGTCGCGGTAGCAGCTACGTCGGAGTGGTTGAAGTGCTGTCATTCGTCGCCCGATCCTTCCCCAGGAAGGAAACGTGCCTACTCGAGGGTCAGGTGCCTTGTAACGCCTCGCTGGCCAGAGCGCTGACTTTGGGCGTCTCGAGGGGGGTCTTGACTGGACGTTCCGACCCACTCCCCGCGCCCTGCCACGTTCTGGCTTGTTTGGTGGGGAAGGCTGCAAAAAGAACGACATGACGGGTGCTTGTTCCCTATCACGCTTCCCGTGATTGACGGGTTAGGTGAGAACGCGGCAGACGCATTAAATGCCCTGGTTCCCGTGTCCGCGTCAGGCGGCGGACGGCGTCCTTGCGCTCGAGGCCTTTCGATTCGTATGAGCCTGTTTCCGTATTCAACGGTAGCCGGCGCTCGAGCCCCCGTCGATTCGCAGGACGCTCTTTCCGTGTTCGTGGCTACGGTCGTCGAGGACCGTGCATACAACTTGGGGGGCGTCGAGTCAGAGGCCTCGACTTTCGTATGAATGCTCTCGCTGTACACATCAGTTAGGGTACCCCTTACTGATATCCTGGACACATGGTTATCAAGTAGGAAAACAAAATAGCTAACTAATTATGCTAGTGAACTGTAGCGAAACAAACTATAAAGGTTTTTTTATTAAAATTAACACAAGGAAAAGCGACTAGCACTAGCAGGCATTAGAAACATATGTGCGCCGAGCGTTCTTGCAGTATGGAAGATTTTTACTGTTTTCCTTATTTGTGTTTCTTCAATTTGTAGTACCCTAATGCTACTCATGACATATTTGAACTTACCCTCTATTTTTGTTTTTTATGCTCGGTTTTTGGACATGCAGGACCTAGTGACTGCCACTTTTTGGCTGCATACACATTGAATGCCGAACTTGCCTTACTTGGATGGAGTCGTTCGATCCATTAGTTACCCTTTGAGCCAATATTTCGCCAAGGCATTTGAGATTCCATTTCCTGAATGTGGAAAGTATGCAAGTTATTTATTTCTCATTATAATGTTGTTTTCAATCATTTAATATGCTGTTTTCAGAGTTATGTGTTTGCAGAATCTATACAGGTGTCTTCAACCTTAGTGTCTTACACGTGCTGTACGGTTTAGGACAAATTCCACCTATAGGTGTTCATTGCATCTAAAGTTTACTTTGTGGAATTCATTCTTAAAAATTGTAACTGAACAGATCAAGAATACATCCTATAAAATAGTCATATTTTATTATATAATAATTGGACGAATGAATACATTTACAATACTACCTGTTTATTTTATAGATTCGTCATTAGTAAAGAGTAATCCCTATCCAATTTGCAGCAGTTTACCTTTCTGTGGTTTTAATCATGTGATTTTTTTTTTGCTTAGATCCTTATACATCTATTTGCTTCGGTATCCTACATTGATAGTCCTTCACATGTAATGTGAAAACATTTTCCATATTTAAATAGCTATGCTTGATTTAGTATAGAAAGGTACTTTTTAAATCCAGCTTTTTTCCAACGAGCAGACATGTGTTCCCTCTTGTAGGTCAGTCATACAAGTTTGGTGAGAATAACAGGCGGCTTAGTGGCTGAGAGGATGGAGGAGATTGGTCGTGGAAGAATGAGGCAGCTAAGTGTAGTGGAGGACGCACGGCAGCCCTCCCTCAACCAGAAATCAGCCACACGAGCAGGCGACATGGTATAGTGGACAAGCAAAGAACGCTTGGATCGCAACTTCCCGGTGAGAATTATTCATGTGTCCGGCTCCCTCATCTAGAGAAGTGTCCTCATAGTGACCAAGCTGTGGAATTCATAAACCATCTTGTGCTTTCTTGCCTCTTTGGTAGAGATGTTTGGTTCAGGTTATTCCAAAGAGTACCTATAGATTCTTTGTGACAATGATAATGAACCAAATGGTACTATCCGTGTCGTAAATATTGCGAGAACATTGTCTCCCTGGACCGATTCACAATTCTAGTAAGATTGTTGTCAAATAATATTTTCTTAAAAATAAATAATTGATATCATGTCATATAATAAAGATATTAGGATTGCCATGCAAGATATTTTTCTAATGATCAAATTACAATAATATCTATAGGTTACATAATATATTATTATTTACAAGTAATTCTTCACAAGGAATTTTTGGTGTAGAAAGAAAAAACCCGGCAAAATATATGCATCCTTGGAGGTCCAGCAGAAAAAAAAAGATACTTAATGAAATTATGTCCATGTAGGGAAAAGAAGATTGTGCGAAAAAAAAGCGAAAACACAAATAGGTCGGAAATATTGTGAGCAGGCAAAAAAAAATCAGTTGGAAATATTGGGACCAGACAATATGTACGGAAGAAGAAAAAATCAGCCCACACACATAGGCGCGAGTAGCCAAGGATTTTTTTTTTTGACAAGCATCGCTGCCTGCCGGAGGCCTGCGAGCGCCTGTGGTCTCCCGTGGGCATGGGGATGTCCTCACTTACTGAATAATATTTAGTACCCTGGGTACCCATTAGTGCAGTTCTATATATCTAAAAAAATAGTTATTGAGCTCTGATCGGTCTCTAGAAATACCCTTCATTTTTTAGAGGTCATTGAAAAGTCCAACCGGCTCTAAAATATCAGTTGTAGAATTTTATTTTGGCTAGACATTCAAAATTCCACCTGTCTCTAGAAATGAATATGTAGATGCATGCTATTTGCAATTTATCCTGCTTAGGCAGTCAGGCAGGATAGTCTAGAGAGAGAGAGAGAGGACCACCCCCATTGCCTTTTTTGTTTTTTCAAAAAAAAGTCCTCGTAGCCATCCTTGGCTGCAAGGCGGCGAGACTCGAGCGCAAGCTTGACAGCTCTCAGCTAGGTCAGGGCGGCAGGCGGCCCTGGGCGCGCGCTGCCCTCTGAGACGGGAGCTAGCAGGCGGCGGCGTAGGGTAGGTTCTGGCAGACGCTTCGGCGGCCGGCTGTCGGGGAAGGAGCGCAAGGCATTTGATCGGCGGGCGGAGGCTGGCCGGCGCGGGAGGCACTCATCAGCCTTGCGTGCGGTGGCCGGGCGCAGCGCGCATACGCATGCGGCTATGGCAGGCGGGCACGGCAAAGGCGGCGGGCGCGATTCCAAGGTCTGCTCTAATCTGCTTTCTATCCATCATAGCTCAGCTCAATCTATCAGGTTAGCTCTTGGACCAAATTCTGTCCTAATAATAGCATTGTAAGTGTGAGCATGAAACTCAACTGATAGGAATCCGTGTGCTTAATTCTATCTATCTCTGCAGCAGGGCGCTCACTTCTCGATCTTTTTAGTACGTGCTTCGCTGATGCCATCCTCCGGCAGCGCTTTGCCTCCCAGCAGCGGCCAGTGGGTGAGCTGTCGACAAAAACTTGCGCAACTAATTAATTTGCATTCTGAACTTTTGATGACCTTATTGCAATGAACTGTGCTACATAATCATGCTGTGGATTGACTTATTCTTTCATTTTCATTTTTTTAGAGTATGGCGGATCGAAGCCGCTGGATGTATCTCGGGAATCGTACTAGTGTTGACTGCGTGGATGGTCTTCAATCTTTTCTGACAGTTGCACATACAGATATGTCGAATGGACATAAGTCATCAGTGTGTGTCCATGCATTGATTGTAAGAAAGAAAGACAATACTCAAATTTGTCGGTGATCCATGCTCATCTAATAATTCGGGGATTTATGGATGACTATACATGTTGGAACAAACATGGAGAAGAAAGTGTCAATGACCGAGACGAAGCGCAGGCTGCTGGTCAACACGATGGTGAGGATGGCCTCCATGAAACTGATACCGGTGGTGAGGAAGCACCCTTTGGCAATCAAGAACTTTGTGATGATGATGTAATAGATATAGCTGCGAGCTTTGATGAAGTCCATCTTGCTGAGAATCTAGAGGAGATGGTGAATGTTGCCTTTAGCTTTGATGAGTACACTGGTTTAGAGTTGAAGAAGCTGGAACAACTATTGAAGGATATGAAGACCCCACTCTATCCGACTTGCAAGAGCTATACAAAGTTATCTGCTTCGCTAAAGCTTCTCCAATTGAATGTGTCAAATCATTGGATCGACAAGGGTTTCAAACAATTGCTAGAAGTGCTTGGGGATATGTTTCCTGAGGGGAATGAGATACCCAAGACTACATATGAGGCCAAAAAGATTAAATGTCCAATGGGATTGAAGTTTGAGAAAATTGATGCTTGCAAGAATGACTGCATTTTGTTCCATGGTGACAATAAAGAAGCCACGGAATACTCCAAGTGTCAACCCTCTCGTTACAAACAAAGAATTGATGAGGGTGCTAGCGATGTGGAGATGCGTCGTAAAGTACCTAGGAAGGTCGTGTGGTACTTCCCTATAATCCCTCGCCTAAAACGATTGTTTGCAACCTCTAAGGACGCACGACTGTTGACTTGGCACTCATATGGTAGGAAGGTTGATGATTATATACGACACCCAGCAGATGGTATTCAGTGGCGGTACATTGATTCCCAATATAAATCTTTTTCTAATGAACCAAGGAATCTTCGATTTGCACTAAGCACAGATGGTATGAACGCATTTGGTAAAATGAGTAGCTCACATAGTGTCTGGCCTGTGCTATTAAGTATCTACAACCTTCCACCTTGGCTGTGTAACAAGCAAAAGTACATGATGATGTCAATTTTGATCCCTGGTCCATATGAACTAGGTATTAACATTGATGAGTTTCTAAGGTTGCTTATTGATGATTTCAAAAAAAATTGGAAAGAAGAGGGTATTAGGGTGTATGATGGTTTTAGGAAAGAGTCTTTCAACTTATGTGCCATGTTGTTCACCACCATCACTGATATTCCAGGACATCGTAGTGTTTCTAGGTAGAGCAAAGGAGAAAAAGACTGCTTTCAGTGCTTAGATGACACCGAGACCGTTTGGCTGAATAACTCAAAGAAGAGAATTTATGTAAGACACTGACGTTTCCTTCCTAGGTCTCATCAATACCGGGAAATGAAACGTCAATTTGATGGGACAAGGGAGACAGGATCTGCTCCATGACATTTCAACGGTGAACAGGTCTATGAGTAGGTGCTAAAGGATACCACACCTACAGTTGACCCGAAGAGCACTGTCCTTGGAAAGCAAAAGCGCAATGAAAAGGCAATGGGGGTGGAAGAAAATGTCAATCCTATGGGAGCTACCTTACTGGAAAGACCATGGGGTTCGCCACAGCATCAACCTCATGCATGTGAAAAAGAATGTATGTGGGAGTTTACTTGGGACCCTCATGAATGAAAAATTTAAAAGCAAGGACCATGCAAAAGCAAGAGCTGACCTAGAGGAGTTGGACATAAGGCTTGAGCTCCAACCTAATGGTACTGGTGCCCAGCCAGCTTTATCTGCCATAAAACTTACTCGACAAGAGAAGCAGGAATTGTGCGACTTCTTTCGTAGTGTTAAAGTTCCCTCTGGATACGCAGCTAACATTCAAAAACTTGTACATCCAAAAGAAAACAAAATGCTCCCCATGAAGGCTCATGATTGCGATGTCATGCTCACAATAATGCTTGTTGTTGGTATTCGGAACATATTGCCAGAAAAACCCCGAATGGCATTCATGACCCTCTGCTTTTTCTTTAATGCAATCTCTGAGAAGGTCCTTTATGAAGAGTCACTGAATGATCTTGAAGAAAACATATATGTGACGATGTGTCTCCTTGATGCTTACTTCACGCCGACTTTCTTTGACATATCTGTGCATCTCATTATACATTTGGTTAAGGAGATTAGGTATCTTGGACCAATGTTCCTCCACCACATGTATCCATATGAGAGATTTATGAGTACTTTGAATAAGTATGCTAAGAGTCGAGTTCACACTGAGGGAAGCATGGCCCAATGCTATTCTACTGAGGAGGTGGTCGACTGGTGCCTTAGTTACATTGACCCCATGAATCCAATCGGCATCTCCAAGTCTCGTCATGAGGGAAGGCTTGTAGGGAAAGGGTTTATTGGGGAGAAGCAAATTACTCCAGATCAAATTGACTTTGAAAGAGCCAAGTTTCTAGTGTTACAACACACAAAAGAAGTGGAACCTTACATCATAGAGCATATGAATATGTTGAGGCAACAAAATCCACACCGAGGCAAAGTTTGGTTAGCGAGGGAACATATGCATGGGTTTAATTCTTGGTTTAGGGATCGACTTCGCAGTTCAAGCTCTTGCATAGACAATAAGCTACGACAGCTGGCAGTCGGCCCGTTCTTCACAGTCACAACTTATCAAGGCTATGATATAAATGGCTACACGTTTTACACCATTGATCAAGACAAGAAAAGTGTCTATCAGAACTGTGTTGTTCGTGTTGATGCATTTAACAACAATATGCAGAAGACAACATACTACGGCCAGATTGAAGAGATATGGGAACTCTTGTATCCAGGGTTCAAGATGCCCCTTTATTGATGTAGATGGGTTCAGGGAGGACATGGCATCATGAGAGACAAATATGGCTTCACCACCATTGAACTTGAATAGGTTGGGTACAAGGAAGAGCCATTTTACTTGCAAGTCAGGTTTCCCAAGTCTTCTATGTGCGTGACACTAGAAACAAGAAACGACAAGTGGTTCTTCCTAGGAAAAAGAGGGTTTTCAGAGTTGAAAATCTAGTGGACGAGGATCTGTTCAATCAATCTAGTGAATTCCCTCCTTTTCATATTTCCATCCTCCCTGTGATTTTGGCGAGCGGGCTAACTCCATACCTAAGAGATGGTCGTAAAGAGGTTGCTCCCGTGGCAAAAACACGCCGAAAACGGCAAGTACACAGAAAATAATGCTCATGTGAGTTTTTGAACAAATGCCCCTGTTATTTTTTAGAACAATCCTCCCTGTGATTTAGCAAGCTGCTTAACTTGCTTTTTATTTATGCAGGTATATAGGAGCTCCTCAGCTGCTTAACTTGCTGCTGCTGAACTTTGAGCACATGGAATCTCATTTACTTGGTAGAGATAGGAGGTAGTAGCTGGAAATTTTTAACTCTACGAAAGTTGGTTGCTTTCTGGTGTAAAATTCTAGAACTGATCTGTGATCTGTAACTTATGCAATTATATGCTTTTGCAGTTGGCACAATGTACTTTATTTTTTAATTTGGGCCTCTTATTTGATTCTTCTTTTAACATTCTACTTACCTCTACTAGTAACTATATGCAATACTACAGTCAGAGTGGCAGACACAACTCTAAAATCTGCTTTTAAGTCAGATGTGTTTTCATCACGGCATGGAGCATGGCTGTTGGGCAGATATTTGATCTGGCACATAGTCAACACCACTTAAAGAATTTAGTTTATGTCTTTGGAGCAGGTTCTCTAGGTCATATGAAATACCATGGATGAAATCTTATCTTGGCACTTTAATAAAAATGGGCTCTTTTCTGTTCATTCAACTTATAAAGTTTGTGTTGCAGACATGAAGCGAACTTGGTTGCCAAGGTTTTGGCACATTTTGATGAGTCACCGATGACCGGTACCTTTGTTTTGTTTTCTTTTTGACAAAACAACAGTCACACACACACACACACTGTCACACTGTCACACACATTTATAAACACTAGAATACCAGAAGAAAACAGTACATTTACATCAATTGTTCTAAGCATCTGTGCAAAACTAGAAAGCTAGAAAGAACAAACAATCTCATTAATCTTGCTCCTTCTCTGCGTCCAAAAGCTAACCACACCAACCAACTAAGAAATCGGAGCACATAGCAAGAGGAACACTTGAGATTCTGAGAAAGATTAGCAGCACCAGCATATTTTGGTATTCTCACTTCTGAACACCTTCACGTGTTATGTATTTATTCCCATGTTAACTAAACCTTGTTTGAAAGTCCATACTGACTTGTTGTCTAATCTCGTCATCCTCCTATGTCCAAAAACTGAAGAGCTGAACAATTCAGAAAGGATTTAGCTAGTATTGGCTCTGGTTAATTAACTGACATTAGCCCGAGCTCGACAACAGAAAGAACTGGCCAACCGACACACCGGTCCATGGTAGACAGGCACATGCTATCTGTGGAAAGAGATTAAATCTCTAAAATTACATGCTTACATGTCATCAATGAGGACACATGCTGCATGTCATGAAAATATGAGATGGCATCACTCAAGACTTCCTGTGCAAATGGTTCTCTCATCTCTGGACATGGAAAGCCCACATATACAATTGAAGATAAGAAAATAGACCTATGAGATACTCAGTAGCTCTATGTTACTAAGAACCTTATTCTATTCAGAGTGCTCCATGAAAACAAGAACACAAGGGAAAAATATTTTGAGTTTTTCTACAATTACCAGCAGATACAAGAGAATATCCATTTTTGTCATATTTAAATCTGCATAGTGCGGGAGGCACTAATGGATAGGGTGTGTGTGTGTGGTTCTCTCTCTCTCTCTATATATATATATATGAAAATAAAATAGCATAATTTCACCAACAAAGATGAAAATCATCTACGAGGACATCAAATTAAGGGAAATCCCAAGCTACCTGATCTTTACGGAACAAAATTAACAGACCTTTGATCTTGACAAACACAATCTACCCATGAACAGACTACCTACATGCATCTGTACCAATCAAATTCCTTCACAGATTAAATCAACTACAAATTCACTTCACAGACTAAATAAAATACTGGAAATTTGAATCTCTGACAAGATGACCACGAACAAGATTTCTTTTCTTTTCTTTTTTGCCAAAAAGGAGAGAGCTCTATTGATTACTCATAAAACAGGTTACATTCTTTCGCAATCATGAAACATGTTGCATGAGCATCACAATCAGTTGTCTATTTAATTCACAAGTGGCACAATATATCAAGGAGAAGCGTATTTATGTAGCAGTTTATATGAGAAACAAATATTTACTAAACTGATCATTTTACAAAGCTCTTACAGTCCAAAAGAAAAAAACAACAACAAAACCTTAGAGAAAAACTCTCACTCCACCAGATACAGAACAAATCCAGGTCAGCCTTCAAGCTACTTCTCCACATATATATAAGTTGAAGCAAACATTATCAAAGATAACACCATTTCTGCTGGTTTCCTACAAACAAAGAATGATAGAAGCACTATACACTGATCCAGAGATAATATCACTCAGTAGTTGTGACTTGTGAACAGAAATTGTTTACAGATATTGCTATCACCACCACACAGCAGCAGCAGTGAATCATACATATGCACAGAAACACAACAACAGTAGCAGCATCACCACCACACGAATCATAGGATAAAAGCAGAGGAGCAGGAACAAAGTTTCATAACAGCAAGATATATAGATATGCAGGCAACCGAGTTTCATCACCGCTACAATAAGAGTTTCTTAGCCATGTACTTTTGCAAGATAGAATGACTCTAGTGTAGAGAATGCACACTTTTGGCCATGCATAGCGCCAACTTAGTGTTGAAATATTGCTGCCTTATATATTGTGGTCAGAAATGCCACTCATGTCAACTGATTCATGCAAACATCCTTTTGTATACATATGTTCAGACAACCATCATCTATGGTCCATGACTGCATGCAAACCTGATGTATGGCCTCCACACATGTGCTCCTGTATTACCAAATATAATTTTAGTACATGCATATTTTAAGACTGTGACACATGTGCTGCCAAAAAAAGATACCAATACAACCATATTCTTCTTGACCATTTCACAACAACATACATTAGCATCGTCAACATGTTCCAAACAAGGACAGCAAAATAAAAAGTTCCACTTTGTTAACATTGCCACTGACTATGTCAGACCCCCGCTCGCTGCGGCAAGGATCCGGTGAACTCTCCTACTTAACGGGGAAGAGAGGAAGAGGGAGTCCGCCGCCGGCAACCAGCCGCACGGGGATGAGTGCTTAGGGTTTAGAGTTTGGGTACAATGTATTTTTGTTACAGAAATACCCT
>Ga0182004_10003693_pt1 | contig 12214 bp, 11 predicted proteins | sample Sormic07211540_1_FD_120479 | JGI IMG/M metagenome (GOLD analysis project Ga0182004, IMG submission 120479) | Endophyte microbial communities from Sorghum bicolor roots, Mead, Nebraska, USA - 072115-40_1 MetaG | ecosystem: Host-associated > Plants > Roots > Unclassified | place: USA: Nebraska... | reverse complement strand
TGCAATTGGACTTTGCATTCTTGAAATTTGCCAAAAACCTTAAAAATTGCTCTCCAACAGTTTTGCATTTGACTTATGCATTTTGGCAAACTTGGCATTTGATGGACCAAACTTGGCATTTTTTGCATATGCACAATGGCTTGGCAATTTTGATATCCCGAGAATCTTGGACTCCTTGTCGTGCCCGTACCCCCCACGTCGCGGTAGTTTCCCGCGAGATGAGTCCTCCCCGTGCGCGACTCTTTTCTTTCCCCCGCGCGCCGCCTCCTTTCTTCGCGCGCCACCTTCTTTCTTCGCGCAGGGACGAAGAGATCCATCGCCGCCTCCTTTTCTTGCAGCGGCGCGAGGCTAGGAGATCCATCGCTGCATCTTCACCATGCCGCTCCTGTACCACAATGCCATCATCTTGTTGGGGTTCACGCCCGTGAGGAAGACGTCGAAGTCCACGCGCTGCTGCCGCGTCGAGTTGATCACGGAGATCTATCGCGGCGAAGGAACGCGCGACAGGCGAAGGAATTGCACGCGAAAAAAAAGCGCCCGCGCGACGTGTGAGAAAATTTCCCGCGAAGATGAAAGATTCCCGGACAAAAATAGTTGGGTCCACTATTTTGGGAAATGTCAAGTCAAAAATGCCAAACACTTGGAGATGAACTTATTTTTCCTTTGGCAAAATGTTTAGGGACTTGGCAAACTCCAACAAATGGCAAATTCCAATTGCATAACTGTTGGAGATGCTTACTGTATATGCATCTGCAATCTCGGCACTAATTAGCTGTCGCACTAAAGCGATGTGCCATACATTTTAATCTTTTTATAGTTTTAACTAGATTTATATAAATGTCATTATATCTATAGCTCTAGATAGGTGAACAGGTTAATTAATCCAATGATACTTATTTGATATCATTGTTAATACTTTTATATAAATTTAGTTAGAATACTCATTTAGTTAAACATGAAAATATTTATCCTTTGAAAAATGAGAATCATATTTGTTTTCTATGAAGAGAATACTATATAGCAAGAGATTCAACATACCTAGCTTCGAATAAGGACTCGTTTAGCATGGCTCAAGACTAATTATTTCTTGTGGTTTCTTGCAAAGAGCCTTGCCAAACACTATCTGAAAATAGCTCATTCAAGGAGATTAAAGGAGATAGAGCCAGAAAAGGTGTCTTCTCTTCACTCCTTTTACCAGACCTAATACGAATTATATATTACAAAACTATAATTAATAAAGTCTTCTTTGCCAAACGTTTACAACTTTTAACTTCACCGGAGAAGCTCCTTCTTACCCCCAAGCTTCTAGCTACAACAATGAAAGGAGTCTAAGGGGGTGTTTGGAACTGTTCCGCTCCACGTTTTTCAGCCGCTCTATGTTTTTTAGCCAAACGGTTTCAACACCTAAAGAGGTACTCTGCAAACTCTAATTTTTTGTGAAGTTGCTCCATGATGAAGTTTGTGGAGTAGAATTCATGGAGCAGTATCAAACAAAGACTAAATTCAATTCCAAAAGGGTACGGTCCATCGCCTAGGCTGCTGTACCGCAAATCCGCAATAAATAATCAAGTGCTTCCTCCACCAGCTGCCGGCCTGGCCATTTCTCTATGCTCCCTGCACTGCTAGTCGGCCAATAAACTAGTAGAGCCTGATGCATGATACATGCTCCAAAAACATACAATACCCTGACCCTTTCAAAGAGATATTATACACAGAAGAGAAGAGACAAATTGGTGGGTGGTACGCTCGCGAACAAAGTTAACCTTTTTGCTCCCCCTCACATTGGCCGGCACCTGCCTATCATCATTACATACATTGTCTATTATCAAGTCTGTGACCTAACCAAGGAGTAGACTATACTTTTTCCGTCAAAGAAACCGTCCTACCATAGCACCCAATCAAACTATCTGAGTTTTTTTTAATCAAATTTATACAAACATTTACAATTATTTATATTGTATTAAATAAAAATTGTTTAATTTGCTATGGAATATACCTTTCATATTGTACCTATTATTAATTATCATAAAAATTGTCAAAAACCCTGGTATACTGTACATAGAAAATTAAGAAAAAAATATATCTAGAAAAAAGCACAAAAGCACTGTTGTTTTTGTCCTCAAGAGTACATGCCTGTGTGCATCACCCTTAGATGATTCCTCTCCTACTACACACGCATCCTAGTGCTTTGAAAATTCCCACATCTCAAAAGTTAACAACACAAACTATAATTTGGGAGGGCATTGAAACTGGGAGTCCAAGTAGGAGGTGGGTTGGAGTTGATTTTTTTTGCATCAAGACCCTAAATTTAGAATAGGGACTTGTTTAGGAGGTGGGCTGGAGTTGAAGTCACAACTAATATTAAGTGGTATTAGTTAGTTTAGTCCTACTAGTGGAATAGTTAGTTGAGTACCGAGCTAACAATAAACTAAATTGTTAACTAGACTTTTGGATCTAAAGGAGCTAATGAAGGGATTGAAACAGGACTAAGTTGAATGCTTTTAGATAATTTTATTTATTGGGGATGATAGATATTCAGTGTGCACGGGCGTTATTAGGTTGTCTTTAGTTCAGGCAAATAAAGCCAGAAATCAAAGCGGGCCCATATGCTGAGTACATCACCACCCATATATAACCCGGTTGCTGCATCGGTTTTTTCAGGCCACGCCCGCGCTGCGAAACTGATGAGTTCGATGTGATGCTGACCCATGGACGAGCATGGCCGATCGATCTGCGACCATGCAGTGTAGCGCCTGGCGTGGTGCTGGTCAAGATCTAAGATCTGCACATGATTGTCTTTAATTTGCCGTCAGCGTAGGGATGAAAACGGATCGGATCGTACAGATAATGCCTTCTTTATATCTCAATCTGTTTTTCTTTATTGGATTATGTGCGGAGCGGATAATATACGGATATGGATATAGATTTTTTCGATGGCCGGAACTAGTACGCATATGGAGCGGAACCGGATCGAAGACAGATTTTAATAGTCGAGTAACATGTGCATACATAGAGAATTATATGCTTGTTAAAAATTGAGTTAGTAGAAAATAAGAATAGGCAATAGATAATAATCTTGCATTGCATTCTATGTTGCGGCTCTCACTGATAATTAACACTTAACATAATATTTTTACTAAAAAAATAAGTTATTAGCCAAAAAAATAGCATCTAGCGTATTTCTTCCACTAACAAACTTTTTAAAATCCCGAATTTTTTAGTCTGGGAAGAGAAACTTTCGTATATCCTATTTTAAATATATAATATAAATAGAATTTGTCGGATTTTACTTATTCCATATCCTACCCTATATCCTACTCCATATCCTACCCTATATGTCGGATTTTACCTATTCTATATCCTACCCTATATCTACAGCAAACAGAATCAAATTATCTATATCCATATGGATATTAAAATTTCTTCTCTATATTCTCAAAAATCAGATTCAAATCGGGTCAGTTTAAAGAATTATTCACGCCACTTCTGCCCTACAAAAGGTACCCTTCGTCGGCAGCCCTACATGCCGATGACGATTTCAATAGCCTCCTTTTCCTCTCATCACAGCCAAGCAAAACCGAGTATACACACAACGTTCAAAAAAAAAATACTACTCAATATTTAAAAAGCTATAAATAATTTAGGGTTAACTAAATATATGTTAAAAATGCTACTTTAATATCCATTATACCGAATAAGTATATACAGATTAGTTGCTGACTTAATTAAAGCCTAAAATTACCCCTCCTTTTTTTAGACCAAGGTCATGCTTAGTTTCCTTTGCTAAATTTTAGTTTGCTTTGGTAGCTAAATTTCTAAACACACTGACTAAAAAAGTTTAAATAATTTAGTTTCACTAGTTATCTAAAAATAACTAAAATAATTTTAACAGGAGCAAAAGAAACCATAGCCCAAGGGGCCTTGTTTAGTTCTAAATTTTTTTTACAAAATAAGAATAGTAGTACTTTCGTTTGTATTTGACAAATATTGTTCAATAATGAACTAACTAGACTCAAAAGATTCGTCTCGTCAATTCCGACCAAACTGTGCAATTAATTTTTCTTTTTATCTATATTTAATACTTTATGTATGCGTCTAAAGATTTAATATGACAGAAAATTTAAAAAAAATTGGAAACTAAACAAGGCCCAAAGGAGAGACGAAAAGGCAGCTTTTGGCCTTTACGAGCCCCCGGGAGCCGCGCCGACGACCCAACGGAAGTACAAAGACGCCGCTCACGCTCACATCCATGTGCCTCTCCATCAATCCATCATGTGCCTCCGATTGCGATTGGATCGCCCGGGACCACCGACCAGGCGATGGCGATCAAACTCGTGCTTGTGTTGCGTGACAGTCCAGATCACCTTTTCGGCACGCTAAGCACAAGACCCAGCAGCCACTTTTTTTTCGAATTCTAAAAAAAATTATTACGGTTACGACTTACGACGAGACCACCCATACACACGCTGTCTCTGGGTGACGATGGAGTAGGACCGTGCCAACCGCTGGCCCAGCTGGCCTCTCACGTTTTCCTACATTTTATTTTGTTTCGGCCCAGCCCACCTTCAATCCCCTCCCATCATCGCCTGCGGGCTGCAGCTAGTACTACAGCCGGCCCAGCTGGCCCGTGCGTTTCCGCCGGACAACGGGACAGAAAAAGGAAAAGTTCTGCCATGATTTGGATTGATGATGCTATAATACTCCGTACAGTGCCGTACTTGATGATCAATTCAATGGTGTTGTGTTGGTGTTCTCGTGGGAAGGGAAGGGAAGGGAAGGGAAGGGAACGAGCTGCTGGACTGGACTGAATCTCCTCTCGCTCCGTCTACATCTACTACTGCCCCGGCGCCGGCGGCCGGAGGGACGAGAGGACGACGTCCTGGAGCGCGCTGTCCTTCTGCATCGCCGCCTTGAACTCGTCGAAGCTCACCTTGCCGTCGCCGTTGGCGTCCATCTCGTCGAACACCTCGTCCAGCTTCCCGGGCTCCGTGATGTCTCCCGGCAGGCAATCCTCGGGCAGCGCCTGCAACACCAACACCAAGGAGGTGGTCATGCCATGCACCTCTCTCTGGCACAATGCAAACTCGATCATCAGAAACATATCGACCGGCTTCTTACTCGCAGCATCGACGCCAGCTCGTCCTTGCTGATGCACCCAGACCGGTCGGCGTCGTACATCTGACACGTCACAATTTTTTTTTTTTTTCAGTATGTCAGTCGAAAGAGAAAGCTATTAGAATGACAGTGACCACCGATTCACATCACCTGGAAGCAGAGCCGGAGCGCGTCGTCGCCGCGGGAGTTGCGGAGGCTGGACAGCCCGCACAGGATCTCCCTCATGTCCACAGTGCCGTCGCGGTTGTTGTCGAACAGGTCGAACACGCGCGGCGCCAGAGGGACCAGCGACTCCAGCTTCATCGCCTTCAGCACCTGCTCGAACTCCGCCAGCGTCGCGTTCTCGCCGTCCGCGCATCTACACTCGCCACAGCATACCAGGTGTCCTTTATTTTCAGTGAAGATTTCATTTTTTTTTTCCAGCACACTATTATGAAGGAAGCAACACTATTATGTTTATAAGGAAGGAAGCAATTACTATGCTTAAAATCAATTATGTTTATAATGAAGGAAGCAACAATGCACGCTATTATGTTTATAATGCTACAGCTTCTGAAAACTCCACGTAGATAGGTCAAGGACACGCCAAACATAAACTTCATGATTAGCAATTACTATGCACTTCTCTGACGAAGTACAGGTACAGGTAATTCTATGCTTAAAATCAATTCCAGAGAATATGGATCTAGACACATTTTGAACAGTTTTTAATCTTCAGTTCAACCTCATGTTAATGCTCAACGAGTGCTAGAATCATAACTCGAGTATCAAATAAATTCCTTATATACTCACATTCGTGCGAAATGAGCCCGCAGATTGTCTAGCTCCTCTGAGCTCAGGTCATGTGTTCCCAAAAGGTTCCTCAGCCTTTTTGTCCTCAACGCCACCTTGCTGCTGAGGACGCTTGCGATTGCTGCTGCCCGCAGTTTCCTTCTAGCATTGAACCTCTGCAGCTTTGATATGACCTCTGCGTCCATGAGGTCTTGCTTTGCCCAGTCTCCAATCACCCAAGGATGCCCCAGAAGCTGGTCCAAATGGTGCAAGACAACAAGGTCCACGACTTTAATAAACACTGTTATATGTAGTTCAGATTGGCCAATATGACAATATGGATGGAAGAGGAAAAGAAAAGAAGAAGCATGGGACATACATCACTTGCTGTTGGCCTCTTGTAAGGCTCAACAGAAAGAAGCCTGGAAATCAATTCTTTCGCTGATGAAGATATTGTTTTCCATGTATGGTCCTGGAAACTGAATTCTCCCTGAAAGGAGAATGAAGAGCACACATCATTAAGAGCAAAACCTCCAGATTTAGGGAGAGCAACTTAAGACAATTGATGCCATCTTTGTTGAAACATGTAAGCAGTTAAGAGTACACCATCATGTAATCCAAAAGACAATTCTAGATTTTTGAAACCTTACTTCTTCAAGAAAATGGTTCATTCCTTTTTGAGAGGTTGGGTTGCCTTATTCTGACCTTATGTCCATATTAACTTACCTTTTTGTATTTCTCTGAGCAATTTGATTAGACATAGCAAGGCTTGTATCAAGAACATTTTTTACACCCAAACCAACAGGAAGTTCTGTTTGGGTGATAGCACTTTGACACCTCTAAGGAAATGGTCTTTAAAACAGAATAACAGATAGGCCAAATCAAATATGACTGCCAACAGCTACCAGAAGAAGGCAGTTCTTCAGCGTTCATTGAGAGGCCTGCTCCCATGCTATGAAACGATTGCTCCAAAATCTCTTACCTAGGACCACCTAGGTTCCCTTCTTTTAAATGTAATTTATGTTGGAAGAGCATATAGCACTAAGACTATATATAAGTGAACGGAAATCTAAACTGCAATACATTCATGATTATGACACCTGACATGTGCTATCAAATGATTATAGTTATGTTAACAAATAAAAATATATTTTTATAGAATTTAATTTGGCTCCCAGTTCCACTACAAGTGAGCCAACGTGTTCCTTATTGTAAGAGCAGGTTGTAGGAATGCTCAAATGGTGAACACATGAAACATGAAAAGGCAGAATAATTCGGAACAGCTCTGAACTCAAAATGGACCAACGAGATGTCCAGAGACTAGCCACAATAAGACTTACTTGCAGTATCCTTTGCTGCTTTTCTCGATTGGTTGGTGCATGAAATGGCGGGCATCTGTAATCACACCAAGTGAAATTCATCAGGATATAAACAGGAATCAAACCAGGAGAGAATCACAAGGAAGGTTGATCAAACATACCCAGATAATAGGATATATAGAATTACACCAACAGACCACATATCACTTGCAGCTGAAACATCTTGCCTCGAGAGAGCTTCTGGCGAAACATAATCTATCGACCCAAACAGAGTCACAATTGGGTCGCTGAAATCTTCGACAGAACTTAAACCAAAATCCATGATCTTCAACGTGGAATCTTCATTCTTGTCGGAGAAGAGGCAGTTCTCTGGCTTCAAGTCCCTGTGTATGATGTTTGCCTTATGAAGAGCCTCCAATCCCCTAGCAATCTGACGAATGACAGCTGCTGCATCGAACTCCGAGTACCGGTCACGCCCCACTATCCTATCAAACAGTTCACCACCAGAGCACAGCTCCAGGATCAGGTGCACGCCATGCGCATCCTCATACACATCATGCAGGCCTATGACGTTGGGATGTGGTGCGACGTTCTCAACTATCCTCCTCATGACGAGAATCTCGTTGGTGAGCAAGGCGTCAGAGATGGATACCTGCTTCCACATCGGAAGGCCACCCTTTGACCCTTGCTGCATCCCGTTCATGGCTGGGCCAAGCCTTCGCAAGGTCTTTATGGCGACCTGGGTCTTCCCCTCTGATTTGCTCACTCCTCTCCTCACTATCGAGAACCCGCCTCGGCCTAGAACATCCGCAACTTCATAGTCATCGGACAACTTTCTGCTCTCAGTCTTGGACATTGCCTGGCAAATTTATGCAAGTAACTGAATACTGGTATCAGATGCTGATTGGTAGGCCACAAGAACTGGGGAAGCTGGTAGTGAGGCAGCAAACAATCAGGGTGTTGGTACAAGAAAAAAAAAACTAGAGTAGTAAGTGCAGGATGAACAGAAAAGAGACCATGTGTTTCTATGGAACAAGAAGGAAGATTGGAAACAAAAGGGCAGAAACTGGGAGCAGTATAGTAGTTGGGAGTAGAAAGGGACGTACCATATGTTGTATAAGTAGCTTGTCTATGATTACTGTAGGAGCAAACTGAGAGAGTAGAGAGCATATAAATAGAGTAATGTGGGGGTGCTGAACATGGTGACGGACTGACGGTAGAAGAAAGTGAGATGTGCAACAACCAACACGATGGAATAAACCCATTGAGAATTTGTTTTGTGCTGATGGCAAGATGACAAGAATTTTTAAAAATGGGCGTTCAGAAGTGGACAGGCTACAAAGGTTATTGTTGACCCGGTTGCTATTGCTCAAGGGCTGCTTTGAATTGGTCTTCACTCGGTTTAGGCAAAAGAAACACCAAGTCTATACCATTTGTTTAAAGAAACGACGCCATGTTCTTATACTTGTGTTGAAGAACTGAAGCAGCACAAGCATACCTGGCGTCCTGACCAGGAAGATCACCAAGCAGAAACTGGAGCAGATCGTCGCCAAGGTTCGCTGCTACCCCACAGCGGGTGGGCAAGCTAGCTGGCTTAATGCAGAAAAGAAATTCAAAATAAGCGATGGAGCTTTGTATGACCTCCGACGACCTTGAAGGAGAACGAAGAGAACTGCAGAGGGATGCTTGCTGTACCTTGTTTGTGTCTCCTCTCTTCCCAGGTTTGTTTCAGGGATGGATGCTTTGTTAATGGAAGAGTGGGTGTCTGCTTCAGTAGCTATATGTCGAGACACACAGGTCCCTCTCAAAGTCTCAAAATTGATTTTAAATCACACAAACCTCGACGCGGTATGTACACCATTACAAATCATTATTTCCATTCAGCTCACATGCAAACACGACTGTTTGTACATTGCTTCAGCCTCGCCTCATTACAACCCATTTCAGGTTTCTTACAAGTCACAATGGAACTGTGGCCAAAAGTTACAAGCATACAAGAAGTAACCATGTGAAAAGGAAAACACCACCAGGGACACTCGCCTCTAGTCGAGTAGTTAGCTTGAATGCCATAAGATAGCTGCTGTGTATGGTTTTAGTCTGACAAGCCAGTACCTCTTTCCATGCTGTTCTTGAACCCGAGCTGCTGTGTAAGGTTTTAGTCTGGCAAGGCAGTACCTCTTTCCAGGTTGTTCTTGATCTCGAGCGTGTACTTGCCAAAGGCACGCTCAATCTTCTTGTTGAAGTGCTCATTCCGGTCGTTGATCGAGTCAATATCCTTGTCTTCATTGAACTTGCGCCTCCTGCTGAACGATTTCCGCTTCTCTTCCCTCTCCTTGAGTTCCTTGACCATTTTGTCAATGTTTTCTTCTGGGACATTGGATACCTTTGCAAGGCAAAACACAAAACGGTCAGTTCAGGACTTGTTTCCACAAGGACATTAAATGATTTGTTGATGTGATGTGATGGCACCATGGCAGAAGTACCTTCCCATACTGGAGACTTGAGGCGTCACGGTAGAATTCAGGGTCAGCTTCCTTGGCTTTATTGTAAGCCTCCATGTCGACTTCTATATTCTTGGTCCTCTTTTTGTATGCATCATACAAGGTCTTTTGATTGAAAACTGAAAATATAAACATGATTTCTCAGATGCAACTCAAATATCCAAATAAATAAAGGTGCATTTGGGCTTCAAGATGTATGGCATGCTGTGCACATGGAAAAAAACATGGAACAGTGCTTCATCATAACAACTGACTGAGGAATAGAAGAGATTCCTATGGCAACAGTTGTATAATTCAACACCATTGCTGCTAGTATTATCTATTATGTACATTGTTATGTGGCAAGACTGTTTGCAATCCATATATACCAGCAACATAATAGGAAACATTTACCTATTGTATATAACACGGAGATATCTCCCACGTACATTCCCAGCCTAGCTTACTTTTCTGGTTTATACTACACATATGCATGATGGACTGAGATAGTTATTCAATAAGCTTTGCCAAGAAAGTACTATACTACTAATTATGTTCCACAAGATTTACTTCTTTCGCTTTGGGTGCGTTCTTATAACATGAATAACAGAAAGTACGATAACACTTAGCCTGATGTTGTCACAAACCAAGTAATCGACCATGAATAACATTGCACCCTGAATCCTAACACGAATGGAGCAGAAAGTCATCAAAGACAAAGCAACACACAACATAGAAGCCATCAAGTAAACATCGCCAATGTATGCCATTTTCTGCTATCTCAACAAAACAATGTTTTCTACCAATCAGACATCTGTGGACGTTAGAGGAGTGAGCTCACTCACCATCCCACCCATATGGAGCAGGTTCCTTCTCCCATTTCTTGTACTTGGTTTCTGCCGTCTCCTGCGTATCGAGCATGTATGCCTTCGACATATCAAGCCCATTGGAGTCCAGCAGCTTCCCGATCTTCTTCTTCCTGTCGTCTAGCCACTTCTGCTTAGAAACACCTCGGCTCTCACCGCGAGGCTCCATCCTTTTCTTCTCGGCAACCATTGCCTGCTGATTCGCTTTCCGCGCTTCGTTCTGCGGAACGTCAGACATTAACAAAACCAATGAATCAATATACCAAACAGCGTGGCAACAGCCCGGTCACAGTACTAGGTAAATGACACGTGAAATAAGCAATTTGCCATACCATCTTAAGCCGCAGCTCGAACAGCTTCTTCTGCTTTTCGGTCATCTGCAGATAACCATCATCCGCGCCTGCGCCCTCCTGTTTGTCGGCGTCATTATCTTCAGGTCGCTGCTGCTCCGCAGCATCGGACGTGCCAGCAGCGGTGGCCACATCAGCTGGTGGCTGTCCCTCCCCACGCTCGAGCCCTAACGAGAAGCCAACCAAAGCACACGGTAAGCAGCCAGAAACGCTCAGATTTTAGTTACGCAATAAACAGATAGAAGGGCTTCACGACGAATCGAATCGAATCGAATCAACGGGAAAGGAATCACCCGCACGCACCGGATTTGGCGTCGGCGATGCGCCTGAAGCAGTAGTCGGAGCACTCGTGGTAGGGGTTGGAGGCGTTGATGCAGTCCGGGTGGACGGTGCGTTGCTCTGGCGGGCGCTTCCACGAGTCGGGGAGCTCGTCGTCGAGGCGCTGCCTGGCCTCGGCGATTTTGCGGAGGCAGTAGTCGGAGCACTCGTGGTACGGGTTGGACGAGTTGATGCACTCCGGCCGCGATTTGCTACCCTCCGCCGCCGGCCCCGCCACCACGCCCTCCCTCCCCATCGATGAGCCCGGATCCGGACGGAACAGAACAGACCGGAACCCTAGGTTAGCGTTGGAACGATTCCGTCTGAGGTTGGGGAACGGAGCTTGGGCTGAGGGGGAAGGGGAGACGAAGACGACGGGAGACGGGGGCGGCGGCGAGTCCGTCTAGGGATAGGATGAAAGTGTACGCGGGCCTTCCTGCAGGCCCATTCGGCCCGCTCCGCGAAAACAGCGGTGGTGGGGCTCAAGTGGCAGCCTCCAAGTAAATCTTGTCGCGGGCTTTAGAGGGCACGTGTGCAATGAAAGGCCCACTGGACACTAGCAGAGGCCCGCTACTGTCCACCAAACCCGCAGTCGCCCCGCCGTGCTCGTGCCTCGCTCGCTCACATCGCATCCGCGAAGCTGCGGGGGAGCGCCTCGCCGCCTTCGGCGACAACCGGCGAGAAGCTCCGTCGAAGGACCTGCTCCTTGCTTCTTCTCGTAATCTGGGCACGCAGCTCCGTTGACGAATCCACCGGCTGCCTCAACACCTCCTCCGACGCCAAACCCTAGTCTGGGCTGGCGGGTCCAGCACCGTCGCCTACTCAAGGTAGTCTCCGTCCAATCGCCCTCCCATTCTGTGAATCAACTTCGACATGACAAATCAAGGACTTAGAGATGGAGCTTCTGTATTCTTATTGCCTTAGATTATTTTTAGCTTCTGAGGCCAATCAGACTCTTCAGGAGATTTTCGTATGTCATACTTTAGATACCGTAG
>Ga0182004_10003692_pt1 | contig 12215 bp, 11 predicted proteins | sample Sormic07211540_1_FD_120479 | JGI IMG/M metagenome (GOLD analysis project Ga0182004, IMG submission 120479) | Endophyte microbial communities from Sorghum bicolor roots, Mead, Nebraska, USA - 072115-40_1 MetaG | ecosystem: Host-associated > Plants > Roots > Unclassified | place: USA: Nebraska... | reverse complement strand
GATGCGACTCCTATGCATGACTCTCTCGACTGTGGTGTTTGATGGTTCAAAAATATGATCTATTTAAATGCAATCTTGATCCATCGTTTGCATGGCATGCGTGAACTCTTTTCCACAAGTTTTGCATCCATGGCACGTAGGTAGGCGTGAACTCGATCTCACCAGGGCAGCCGCGCGTGGCACCTCGCGTAGGTAGGTGTGTGCCTCCGTGTATGGGAAAAGTGACGACGGGAGCAAAAGCTCTGGGGCACCGTGCATACAGCTCAGAATTGCGTCTATGTGTTATTTCGAACTACTAGCACAGAACACAGATAGGTGGGGATGGACGACACCCGTCTCTGTAATATGGTCGCCTCCAATTAGATTCGGAGTTTCAATAGATCCATCTATGATATGCGCAATAATATAGACAGAAAAACAATTAATAGTCGTCTCTGATGATACTATATATTGTACCATACATCATAGAAGACATAGATGCATGGATGTTTACCGAAAACTCGTTTGTGATGTTCGTAACATCAAATACGGGCCTAGTTGAAGCTCACCTATCATATGACGCTCACCTACGAGGGCACCACCGCGTACATGAGCCACAGCTACACCGACCCCTATATATGCTATCGATGTGTGGAGCTTTTTTTTTTTTGGATTGATCCGATGTGTGGAACCTAGGCTTCACCATTTTGGAACTCCTCATGGGTCGGCCTGCGCCAAGCAGAAGCCCAAGCACCGCTCATGTGTGAGATCCCTAAAAATTTTTAGAGCACTCACAATACAAGACTCTATCACAAAGTCCAAGACAATTATTAATTACATATTATTTATGGTATTTTGCTGATGTGGCAGCATATTTATTGAAGAAAGAAGTAGAAAAAATAAGACTCTAAAAGTCTTATTTAGACTCTAAGTCCACATTGTTCGAGGTAATAAATAACTTTAGACTCTATGATAACGTCTGCATTGTGAGTGTCCGAGCATCTCCAGCAATACTACCTAAAACAGACTACCTAAATGTCTGTTGAGGTACCCACCTATTTTTATACTACCTAAATTTTGCTTCTAACTCCAGCAATACTACCTAAATCATGGCTCCCAAATTCAGTTTAACAGCCAATGACATATGGAGCCCACATGTCATCCCTTTCCTTATTTCTGTTGCCATTGATGAACTCGACAGTAGCGTGGAAGGGATGGGGCACCGACGGGGCAGACCAGTAGCGCAGCGGGTGAGGGGATGGGCTTCAACGGGGCGGAGCACCGCCGGGGGGCGCCCACAGGCTAGAGGATCGACTGCCACTATGGAGAGAGAGAGAGAGAGAGAGAGAGAGAGGAAGAAAGTAGTGCTGCTGGGGAGAAGCACCGCCGGGGAGGGCCGCCGCTCGGGGAGGGCGAGGCGCAGGTGCGGGTGATGTCGGGTACGAGCACGTGGGGATGAGAGAGATGAAGGGACATATAGGTAGGCACTTTTGTTGGCCCAATAGATCTAGTAGTGGGAGGAAAAATTTGTTGGGCCAATAAATTTAGGTAGTCAGTCTGTTGGAGTGCAGTTTTTGGCCTCTACTACCTACATATAGGATAAGTAGTCTGTTTAGGTAGTCTGCTCGAGATGCTCTTTTATATATGGCGTATAGCCAAGGAATGGGCACTTATAAAAGTTCCGAGGAACTCTACTGGGTTGAGTACATCTATTCTTAAACATCACAAACGTATTCAAAGAGCAATTTGCACGTTTAAAATAGTCATTGTCATAGACAACAGAGTAAAATCAAGTCAAGAAGAACGGTACGTTTAAGAATATGTTAAGCAGTAGAGTTATTTTTTGTTTCTTTTTTTTTTGTCTTACTTTTTGGTTTGTTCTCCCTCCTGCCCTCCCTTTTGTAATCCCTTGTAACTTTGTGTTTGTGCTTTAATAAATTATTATATTGTAGGGACTTTGGTCCCTCCAGGATTTTTAAAAATAGTATCTATTAAAACATGTTTATCTTGTTGGATCCAGTAAATTACTCGCTCTCTACCCTCTAAATTATAAGAAATTTTGGCTTTATTTTGTGGTAACGGATCTAGTGCAAACTCATCTCCCGTGTAAACTGTGCAAACTCTAATGTGGATCACAAGATGTTGATCCAAGCGGCGCGGAGAGATTGAGTAATTTTGCACTTAACCACTCGCTCTTAATCACACTTTTACAAATCTCTCCTTCCACATCTCTCATGTGCCCCTTGGATCAACATAATAAAAGCAATGCATATAGAAAAGATAAGGATGAGAACGACTCTTCAAATAAATACTCGTAGTTCTTCTCTAATATAATTTAATAAACTAAATATACCATTTTTTCCCTCATTTTTTTTAGTTTATATGACCACAGCCTGCAACCGCACGCAGCGTTGGATCTCCGCGGATGGGCCTCGTGGTTCTCAGCTCAAGTAAAAGCCCACACCGGCGTGTAGTAACACCAGCCCAATGAACCAGGAGGCTCGGCCCAGGTTAACAAAGCAGGCCGCAACTCGCATTCGCTCCGAGCTACCAACCGATGCGGCCGGGTCCGAGCGCCAGCACATGGGCCTCCGGGCCCGAAATGGAGATGTATGCATGGTCGCCAGCCCAATAATGTAATGGCCCAAGTTCGCCTCGCGAGTGGTGACATCATGCCTGGGTCTGAACTCTGGGGTCCGGTCCGGACTGGACCCGGATATTTTTCGCCTTCCCCCTCCTCCCTCCCTATCTCCAACACCGCAGCCGCTCGCGTCCCCTCCTCTTCTGGTCCTCGAGCGAGCAGTGCCAATGGCGGGCGCTGGTTGCCATTCGCTCCTCTCGCCGGCCTCACCACTCTCGCCTGCGCTCTTCTCGCGACACCGAGCGGCCGCCGTCGGCGGAGCAGCCTGCCGGGCGGGTAATAAAGGTGAGAGAGCTTTTCTTTCTCTCTACTGGAAGTCTGGAACGTGCTCGCTCTGCTCAAGAATGGCCGGCAAATCTGCAGGGTTCGGCATTGCTTCCCACCCTGCAATATCTTCTCTAGCAGATACAGGACAAATGATGCCTAGTTTGCTGTTTATTTTTATAGTTCTTGGTCCTTGGAGAAACGTAATAGCCCTGGTTTTGAGGTCGACGCTAATACCTTTCTGTTCTTGGCATGCTTGTGCTTCAGTGCAATCGCAGATCAGGTGTCTTGCCAAGGATGAGGATTCAAAGGGATGCGCAGACATGTCCAAGGGCAAGACTGTGAGTGTCGCCTTCTGATGTCCAGTTTAATTAGTAAAGTTTGCTAAACATGTGCCCAACTTCAGTAAACTGAATACAACATTAGTAATGTTCAAGACAAGTCCTCCCTTTCTCAGTGCTTTCTCTGCCATCTCTACAATCAGAGCTAAGAAGGGATGGATAAGAACAGGGAGCATGATTTCATATTATGAGTAGTAGTATGTGGTAGCCATGTTGGTTACTCTAAAAATATATATTTAGAATCTGTACATTTTTGTCATTGATTTTTTAGTAGGGAGCATGATTTCATATTATGCGTGTATATTGTAGCCATGTTCGTTACTATAAAAATATATTTAGAATCTGTACATATTTGTCATTGATTTTTTGTGTCTTATTTAGAAGAACAAACTGAAGAAGCATCTAAATATGTGTTCAATTGAAACTACCAAACATCCTAGATATTAGTGGTTTTGACCTATATGTCCCTATTATGTTGTTTGAGCGTTGTGGGTGGGTGTGACCATTGCAACCATACTCCTGTCATTGAGAAATAGATTGAGATAGATAATTGTAATTGCTCCAGAGGTTGTCTTCATGATCCTCAATATGCATCTCTGTTATTTTATTTAGCATTATTTTTCAGCAGCATTTCACTTACCTTTCCTCAGCAAGTGTTCTGACGCACCATCTACTATGCAGGATGAAGAAACTACACCCTCATCAAGACGAAAATGCCTTGTCTGTCTTGGTGCTGTTACCTTAATTAGTGCAACAGGACCAACACTTTGTACACCAAACGGACTCGCTGCAGATATGAACAAGCCTGGGATACAGAAAGCTGTTTGCAGGAACTGTAATGGTAGCGGTGCTGTCATATGTAAGGGTCTCGCGACACTTGTTCACTGTTTCTTCTTGATGTCGAATGACTTCATCACTTCAAAACACCTAGTCCTACCAATAGAGCATTTACCTTCATCAATAAGAAATGGAAGCTATAGAACCAACAATTTTTGTTCATTGGAATAGTTAACAACTTGCAGTATGCCATTTATATGCTAATATAGTGAGTCATGCTCTGCAGTTCTCATTTCACCTCAAGTACCTATCACAATTTATTAGCTAATGTCTACTAAGAAACAACAGCACTTCTAGTTTTGAGGGGCTAACTGGAACAGTATTCTTGGCACAAATGAGTTGATGAAAGCTTATCCAATTTATGTAGCAAATGGTACTTTTCTGTATTTGTATGGAAGTGAAGTTTCATGTCAGGTGCTTCAGTCTTGGCAAAACTACAAACTTATTACTCCATTTTCCTTGGAGTGATAATAATTCAGTTTCATCTATTCAGGTGACATGTGTGGTGGCACAGGAAAATGGAAGGCCCTCAATCGAAAGAGGGCAAAAGATGTTTATGAATTCACAGAGTGCCCAAATTGCTACGGTATGTTTTCTGCCTTTCTAGTGTTTATTTTAAGACGGATGCCCACATCCGTAGAATATTCAACAATTTTACACTTTTATATTTATGAACACACAACATATCGTTGGTGTATATTTGAACATTTCATAAATTTTTTATGTCCATTGGTTTTCAATAATTAATCATGCTGCGGATGTCATTAGGCCGTGGGAAGTTGGTATGCCCTGTCTGTCTTGGAACTGGCCTGCCAAACAATAAGGGACTCCTACGACGCCCAGAAGCCAAGCAGCTGCTTGACAAGATGTACAACGGCAAGATACTGCCAAGGTCGTAGCTCACTCTTCAGTCTTCACCACGCCAAGGATTTTGTTTGTAAGTAGGAATGACATTTGATGATTTGAATCAACGTAGCCCAAGTAGAGTGTAAAATTTTTGTTAGCCGTTCAACAAAGATTATATACACACATATGTATGTTTGTAATGACCTTTTCTAATCTATATATACCAGAAAGTCAAAGCAAGATTGATGTGCTCGTCCAATAGGGGAAAAACAAAACCCAACCAAAAACTAATGGCCTACACATTGTCGGTTCAGAAGAAATGAAATCGATGCTAGAAGTGTTGGACATCGGGATGCACAGACCGCACGAGAGGACGGTGAATGCATGATAACTTATTCCAAGATCGATATCGGCAACGTACAGCGCTGAATGTGCTACGGGAAGAAGCACATCAGAGACTCTAATTTGTTGCCTTTCTTTCAAGATGCAAAACAACCGCCGTGATAATAACAAAGACAAACAACGGAAAACAAACTACATCGAGCAGAAGGAAGAGATCGATCGATCCGGTCCGGGGCCTCAGAGACAGTTTGGCAAATGTGATGCATCAGAAAAATCAGATGGTACGGACAATGTATCTCCAATCATCATCGGCCCCCGAAACAAGAAAGCGAAAACTTTTTCAGAAACATAAACAAGAGAGCGAACGCGCATTAGAGTCATCCACACCACAAGGGGAGGCGATGGCTTTGGCTTCTCTCACCGTATCGACCAATCAATCTTTGGACATGGCGGAGCGGCGGAGTATGGAACGGCGGCCTGCAGCTGCAGGAGAGGGGCACGGTGGCGGCTTAAATAGTTAGTACTGTCTGTGAAACCCTAGCTACAGTACACGCCTACACTACCCTGTTGGGCTTTGATTTAGGCCTGTGATCTCTGAGTGTGGGCTTCTATGAGAACGGAGATTACGGCATCCTCCGGCCCAGAACGAAGCCCAGCCAGCACAGAACGAAGCCCAAGCTCCCAGTTTGACCTAAATCAAACTCAGAGATTCATCTCGTGAGTTTGTGACAAATATTATCCAATTATGGACTAATTAGGCTCAAAAGATTCATCTCGTGATTTACAGACAAACTGTGTAATTAGTTTTTGTTTTTGACTATATTTAATGCTCCATGCATGTGCCGCAAGATTCGATGTGACAGGAAATCTTGAAAAATTTTAAGTTTTTGGGTGACTAAACAAGGCCTTACTTATTTACCTATTTGGCCTGCATATCATGACCTACAACGCCGCCGTCATGGTCAGTTTTTTTAATAACTCCTTGGAATGAATATATACGCCAGTCTAAATAGGATTTCATGTCTTAGTTTTCAACACATCTGATTTTGAAAATAATATAGAAAACTTTTATAAGAATAAAATTCTCTCTGCTTCTATAAAACTCTTATCATCTATCACTTTATTAATACGATACCATATTAACATATTTAATACCCATAAAACTCTAATGAAATCACATTGAGACTAGCCTTATAACACATGACCAACTACATCAAGAAAATCTCGAGCCGAATTATAACTAAAACTAAGGTGCCATGGAGACGGAAGGACCTCACTAGTCAAAGGTAGTAGAAGGTCGACAAACTGTCGATGCAGACAAATCAGCCAAATCTGTTTGCTCGAGCTTATCAGCTGAATCTATCAATCATTCCGCAGTATATTTTCTGTCATAGCTTATCGGCCAAACGAACAACATTGCTGCGCAGAAAGCGACGACAAAAAGAGTTCTGCCCATCGATGCTATGCATATCACCCTGTTCGCGTCGATGCTATGCATTTCACGTGTTTGCTTGAACCTATGGACGATGAGAATCAGGCCTTGTTTAGATGCAATCTAAAATTTTACAAGATTCCTCATCATATTGAATCTTAGACACTTACATAGAACATTAAATATAGATAAAAAAGATAACTAATTGCACAGTTACCTGTAAATCACAATACGGATCTTTTAAGCCTAGTTACTCTATGATTGAACAATGTTTGTTAAATAAAAACGAAAGTGCTACAGTGTCAAAATCCAAAAAGGTTTTAGATCTAAACAAAGCCTCAGTCGTATTTTTTCAAGTACCTTTCTCTAATGACAAATCAACCGCAAAAACGATCCAACGAACAGGCCGAAAAGCACTAGGAACCACTGGCCGAACCACATGAACCACAGTCGACGAGGAGTATGGAAGGATCGCAGGACATCAAAACGACGAAATGGCAACTGTGTAACGAAACAAGGCCATGGTCGGATCGTTACTGGAAGAAATCTAGAACTCACAGCGAGTAAATTGAAGTCCAAAAGCAACGAAAACATATATATAGCCACTAAAACGCTTCGCACTGACACAATAATGTCCAATTTTTAATCACGCAACAAGAGGACCAACCCCATCAGCATCAGCAAAGATCAACGTTGACTCATTTAACACCAGAAATTGGGAGCAAGGATCGTTACAACGCGATGAATAACAGTTGTTTTTAAACCCCCATGATATGCAGAGTTTTGTGTTTTAAGGACATGGAAAAACTGGGTGAGTAAAACATTGGATTGCTATGGCATTCAGGCCTGACCCCATAAAAATTTGAAATCCAACTTCATGCCAAGTTGCCTCTTTAGATTCTTTAGATCCCAAAACCAAACACTCCGCGTATCCGCTGGAATATGAGTTCTCTCCAGCCTCTCTCCGTGTTCTCTACCACAGTTGAGTTCCCATACCTGCAATTGTTCAAAGGCAAACAGATCATAAGTACAAGAGACGAGCATCAACAGATTTGATGTTCAAAGCATAGGAGTATCAACATACTTGTCTTCCTCTGGCACATCGGTTTGTTTGAGCTTTATGATTGTAACTCCAGACTCAGGCTCATCAAACGTCAACCTTACCTGCATTTCACATTTCTCAGCACAGTAAGAAAACCATACTAAGTTGTAACATGGCTAAAATAATTCAGATGATATGCAAGACATGATCATAATTAAAGACACCTTCGCACATAAGCATTTACTATATCATATATCTCAAGTGAAATCCTAAATTCCTACAGCAATAGCCATAGAGCAAATTAGATGGCTAAGTATATATATCCAAATCCACAAGCTAATCACAGCAAATCACAACACAGATTCCAAATAAGATGAACCCACACACATAATACATTTAGCATTGCTCAGAAGTGTTGCATACCCACTGCAGAAATTCAAAAACTTATCTGCTAAATTACTGCTGAAATCAAGATAACAATTATGTGAGCCTCTGGGACACGCCGGACAGAAATATTGCATACTCATCACTGAAGATAACTCACCAAACTGTTGTGAGTGATTACGGATGAACTCAAAATATTGCACACTGCATGATTCCACATAGTACAAGTTGACAGTGTGGCAACTAGAGTACATGCTCAGTACAAAGTGAGAAAATTCAGAAACCTACAAAAAATTAGAGAGACCTAATTGTTTTAATAACAGACACATTATATGGTATTTCACTGGACAGTGCTATGTGCACATTTTAACGGTACTCCCTCCATTCAAACTGCAAATTTTGAACTGCATTTTACTGTAGCGCTAACTGCTGCAGCTGTGAGCAGAAATGAACGCAGATGCAGTAAGTTTGACCATTTTTCTAGAAGAAAAGGATTAAATTTTACAAGTTCAAATAAATGCACTACCAAAAACAATATCTCATAAGGATGTAGTGAAACTAATCATTTTTCTATGAACTTGGTCAAAGTTAGAGGAAATTGACTTGGGATAAAGATAAAGTGAACTATAATATGAGTGAAGGGAGCTACATGAACATTAGATAAAGTGAACTATAATATGAGTGGAGGGAGCTACATGAACATTAACTGATTAGTGATTAGCATGAATCCGTAGTTTGATGTTTGAATTCGAGTTCGAAATGGGTGGAGTTGTGGAAACAACAGGGCTCATCAAACTTGTATTTTCTAGAATAGTATTATTAATCGTTAGTCGTATTTTCTTGAATCTAACAAACAATAATCAAGAATCTAACAATAATCAATAAGAGTTACGTATTCATCACATCTTCCCCATCAGGAAATTCTGGCATCCAAATTTACGTACCTAGATTACTGAGCATACAAGGGCAATAGCAAAATGATTAGCTGGCAAAGATACCCAGCCATGGCATGAGGATCTTACCGAGGAGTACAAGCCGTCCGGCCAGCTTCCAAACCGCCACTTCTGTGCAATCAGTTTCCCTTCCTGCAGCTCCTCGTTGATGCCAGTGATGGACCCATCAAAGAGGCTAAATTCCCCTCCAACCTCTCTGCTGATCCTCGCATTGCTCTGTGTAAACCCTTTCCACCTGTTCTCATCCATCAAGATCTCATATATGTCCTTTGAGCGGCAGTAGAACTTCTCCGTCATCTCAATGGTCTTGAACCCCTCCTTGTCCTTCCCCTTGGCCTTTTTCTTCTCCGCAGCCGGCGCAGGAGCCACCACCTCCTCCTTCTTCGCCGGGGCGGCGCCAGGCGCTGCAGGGGCTACCTTCGCGGGATTTTTCTTGGACTCCAGCTCGTCCTTGGCCGGTCCACCCTTGGCCATGGCAGCGACGAACTCCCGGATCTTCTCGAGCACCATGGGTTTGCCGCGTGCGAGGAAGGCGTCCTTGGCGCGGCGCGCGAGGGGCGTCTCGTCGCCGCGCACGGTGACGCGGAGCTCGGGGTCCTCGTCGGCGTTCTCGTCGGCGAGGTAGGGGACCTCAGCGGCGCCGGCGACCTTCACGGCTCCGGACTCCGAGGCGGCGGCGGCGGCCTCGGCCTCCCAGGAGAGGGTGAGCGAGAGCTCGTACCCCGGGATGACCTTGCCCTTGCGGATGTTGACGTAGGCCTCGCCGTCGAGCTTGTCGAGCGCGACGGTGCGGAGCGTGAGGCCGCCCTCGCCGTCGAGGACGGTGAGGCCCGCGAGCAGGGAGGAGAGCCGCGCGCGGGACCACTCGAGGCAGTCGCGCTCCGCCCAGTGCCAGTTGTGGACGTTGGTGCCGTCGGCGCGCTCCTCCACGATCCACCGCTTGTCGCCCTCGCCGTACTTCGCCATGGGGTGCGCGGTGGAGTTGGGCTAGGGGGGAGAGGGAGGCGGGGCTTAGGGTTTGGACGGGCTCGGATTCGTTTGGATCTGCGCGAGGTTTCGTGGTGTGGGGGGTGTGGAATGGATGACCGGAGACGAGAGTTTTTTTAGAGCAGGAGGGCGGCTGCTTCTGGATGGTTCGGTGGTAGATCGGAATACTCTCGAAGTTCAGGGGCAAACAAGGCGAAGGAGTCTGGTAGCTTCTCTTCTACCGGTGGAATACTCCCTACATCCATAATGGAATTCTCTCTTTTCAAATAGTCAAACGATTTAAATTTTAACTGGATTTATATAAAAATTACTAACATTCATGATATAAACTTAGTATCATTGAATTAGCTATAGAATATATTTTTATAATAAATTTATTTGAAGACATAAATAATTTTTTTTACTATAAATGTGGTTGAATTTGAGCTAGTTTAACCGCCACATATCTTATAATTATATTATTTTATAAACGAAAAGAATAATTTCTAACTAACCAGTGGAATGAATTTACAATAACTCTAAAAGCCTCTATGGTTCTGTTGGGGAAGCTAGAAATTTTTCAAAAGCCGCTAGTATATTCTTCCTTTTTAGTAAGAACAAAAATTTTGATAAAAAAATATCTTCCAACGATCTTTTAAATTAGATCTGACATCCTTCGCTCTAGGTTTCTCACTATTAAATATGTAATAAAGTGGGATTTGGCTTAAGCACATGAATTTTATCATGAAGAATGAAAAGATATTGAGAATACTTTTTATTTAAATGACTCAATAAATAATAATTTAGATCGCGAGTTAGTGTGAGTTTAAGAAAAAACTCACGAGTGTGGAATTACAAATCTCAAAAATAATACTACAAATGATTAATCTTAAAAAGGAACTTTTATCTATTTATTGAATGACTTCGGTTTTGAACTACGTGTGCTCTTAAAAAGATCTATACATTCTAAATACACATACATATAAGAACATTATTTTGTTTCAGCTTTTGATTGACTTCGGTTTTGAACTACATCATTAGGCAATCTAGGTGACGAATCTCAAGTGCGGTTTTGGGAGGACTCATGGATAAGGGCGTGTCCACTAAAATCGCTATTTCCCACACTTTTTAATACCGTGAGAAAGAACAATGCATTAGTAAGTTCAGTAGTGTCTACGATATCGCTAAATGTAGCCTTTAAGAGATCTCTGACAGGTGTTACAAGCATGGCATAAATGTTGTAGCCATGGTGATAAATGTACAATTAACTAATCACAAGGACCGCTTTGTGTGGAGGCTACATCGGAATGGATTGTTTACTGTTAAATCGATGTATAGAGCTCTGTTAGGAACACAAGCCATACATTTTAATACTTTTATTTAGAAATTAAAATTACCTCTTAAAATCAAAGTTTTCATGTGGTACTTGTACAAGGGAGTCATTCTAACCAAAAATAATCTAGCACGATGGCAGTGGCAAGGGAATAGTAAATGTTGCTTTTGCTCCTCCTATGAGTCTATTCAACACCTATTTTTTGATTGCCTTCTTGCTAAATTTATTTGGAGAATTATTCAGATTTTCTTTAATTTATCAGCGCCAAATAGTGTGCACAACATTTTTATAGCCTAGTTGGAGGGGATAAATAGGAAACTGAAATCTCAGATCATTGTAGGTGCAAGTGCTTTTATGTTGGACGATTTGGTTAACCAGAAACGATTTAGTTTTTAACAAAATTATAGCATCATCTTACTTGCAGACTATCTTTATGGGACTTACTGGACTAGGTTCTAATCTTTGTTACAAAAGGAGGAGGATCACCATTTGATGAAGATGGGTTGTAAGACCATTGAGATAGTTGGGATGGAAGTTTTTGCTAGTCGCAGTTGGAGTTTTAGTAATAGACTTACTAGTTAGTACTGGTCTTATTAAGCCTTACTTTTTTGTTATGGTGCAAAACTTTGTCTTTAAGATACCTTAGACCGTTTCTTCCCATTTTGTAATAACGAACAATCATATGCATTGATCTATGTAAAAGTTGGGATATTAATATATTCCCCTTATAAAATCTTAAATGAAAATTCCAAATGCGTGTATATATACTTTACACTCTTGTTTTCTAGATCATTATACATATTCAATAATTTAACAATACCCTGATGTTCTCACAATATTTTGAAACTTGATTAG
>Ga0182004_10003691_pt1 | contig 12216 bp, 7 predicted proteins | sample Sormic07211540_1_FD_120479 | JGI IMG/M metagenome (GOLD analysis project Ga0182004, IMG submission 120479) | Endophyte microbial communities from Sorghum bicolor roots, Mead, Nebraska, USA - 072115-40_1 MetaG | ecosystem: Host-associated > Plants > Roots > Unclassified | place: USA: Nebraska... | reverse complement strand
TGGCATGCAGCAGCTGTAGCGATCAGCACTCAGCAGTACGGCCTGGCCGACATGTGTCACCGGACCGGACGGTGCTTGGTTACCGACAGTCACGCGTCGCCCCCCTCCCTGTTTTAATTCCCATCGTACGGCACCGGATTCGCGAAACGCACCGGCTGCCCAAAAAAAAAAAACTTGCAGTTAATGAGCCGCAGGGGCGCGGCATGTGTCGTGTCTCTAGCTAGGGCTAGGCGCGTCCGCGTAACGTTTATTCCTCGCGCGATGGATGGATCGATCCATCGTCGTGTGGCAGGTAGTACTACAGCGGCCAGCAAACTCGGTGCGTCACTGTACCGAGGGGTGGCCCCGCAGCGATTGCGGAGCCGGACGTGGCGACGACGGCGGCCACAGGGAACGCACCGGACATCGCCGCGCCCATGATGCCTGGACAGACAGTAGGCAGACGACAGGCCTACGGAGGCCTAGGGCAAGCCCACCTAGGGCTTGTTTACATGTAAAAACTTTTTGGATTTTGATACTGTAGCATTTTCGTTTTTATTTGACAAACATTATCCAATCATGGATTAACTAGTCTTAAAAGATTCGTCTCGCGATTTACAGACAAACTGTGTAATTAGTTTTTATTTTTATCTATATTTAATACTCCATACATATGCCGTAAGATTCGATTTGATGAGAAATCTGGTAAAGTTTTGGATTTTTTGGTGTATCTAAACAAGGCCCTAGTACTTGGGCTAGCAGCCCCAGGGGCCCCGGGCCCGAGCCTGGTCTGGTCTGGGAGACCGCGCCTGCCGCAGGTGAGGGGCCAAATGCGAAATAGCGGTATCCTCCGGGGGTCAGGCCGTAAAATGCCGGCGGGACCTTATCCATCCATCCACCCACCCGGGGCGGTGCACCTGCCAGCTCGGACGTCGCGTGGTCGGGCAGCGGCGCGCAGTCGCGTCACGCGCCACGAGGCGCAGGCCCCCGGCCCCTCCGCGCGACGACTCGGGCTCGCAGGCCCCCGACCCCGACCCCACCCCCACCCGCGCGCCCACCGCTTTTTTGATTAACAAAACCACCACCGCTAATCCCTGTTTTGCCCTCCTAATCACGCACACGCAGACGCGGCCCCGCCCCCCGCCTTCTCGAAAGGACGCGACAGGCCGGCCGGACAGTCGGACAGCGGCGTGCTCCAGCTGTAATCGGTCAAACCCGATGCGCACCGGCAGCGTCGGTACCCTCCTTCGCCGACACGCGGGCCCGGACTCAACCGGGGGGTAGGGCGTGGAGTGGAGCTCGGGCGCGGCTGATGAGCTGGAGCGCTTTGATACGGCCCCCCCGCCGCAGCTTTAACTAACGCTATCCACTCGCGGTTCCTCCACATGGCCCTGGGTTTTCCACATTATTTACGGCGGCCTACCACTGACAGAAATTGGCACCGCGTCTACACGTATATGCCTGGAATATATAAGTTCAGAAAATTTTTTGAATTTGGCCCAGCAGCATTTTCGTTTTTATTTGACAAATATTATCTAATCATAAACTAACTAGACTTAAAAAATTAATCTTATGATTTACAGGTAAACTGTGCAATTTATTTTTTATTTTCGTCTATATCTAGGCCCTGTTTAGATTGGAGATGAAAATTTTTTGAATGTCACATCGGATATGTCGGAAGGATGTCGAAAGAGATTTTTAGAAAATAATAAAAAAAACAAATTACATAGCTCGTCGGGAAACTGCAAGACAAATCTATTAAGTATAATTAATCTGTCATTACCACATGTAGGTTACTGTAGCACTTAAGGCTAATCATGGAGTAACTAGTCTTAAAAGATTCGTCTCGCGATTTTCAACCAAACTGTGTAATTAGTTTATTTTTTTTATATATATATTTAATGTTTTATGCATGTGTCCAAAGATTGGATGGAATGGATGAAAAAATTTTGGGTAGGAAACTAAACAGGGCCCTAATGCTTCATGCATATGCTATAAGATTTGATGTCATGGAGAATCTTGAAAAGTTTTTAATTTTCGAGGTAAACTAAACACGGGCTAAGGAGAAAGTGTATGTACTCCACCACTTGTCAAAACGACTCTTGTATTGTGGTCTTGTTTTACTACTAGCAGTTTTTGTTTGATGGAGCTCCTTGTTGGCACTCTCACTCTCGATAAAAAAGTAATGGTTGATTATGGCAGAGGATTGGTTAGATAATTGGGGTCGGAGTTGGATTGGATGTGGTGGGGCCACGATGGGGATATGCTTGTATATGCACCAATGCCATGCACGCCCGCATGCACTCAAAAATGTCTTTTTTACCATGTGGGCACAATACTCGGCTAATTTAATCGCATCCTTATCTTATCCACCAATGCCAATTCGTTAAAAGACCGTCGGCGCAGCTGAGTGAGATAGGCAAACATCTTCAGCTCCCTTTTTTTTTCAGGTGACAACAATCGGATCAGTGCCGGTTTGCATGTGTATTGTAGTAGCTAGACTTGAAGTATCTTGTGCATTTTGACCATTTTTAATCCGTGTCACCCTTTATCCACGCAAGAAAAAGATTTTTGATCCTAGCCTGTTATTTCCAGTAGATTCTGAGCCTCGTAATTCACTCATGCTAATTAACTCGTTTTCGTTCAAGATGCATTTTTATTCATTATGCGCACTTTTGATAAAAAAGATAACTATAAGCCTAGTCATTTAGGGTCTACTACCCTTGGTCCTAAAATACAAGTCATTCTTGTTTACTGAAAAGTAAGTTTTTTTTAACTTTGACCAATTATATATAAAAATTTCTAATATATATTTAGTATCATTAGATTGCATGTCTTTTTTATAAATCTAATCAATGTTGAGAAAATTTGACATCTATGCATCCCATAACATCATCTATTCTAAGACAGAGGAAGTATTTGGTTTGGAGTGACTAAAATTTAGTCAACCCACTTTAGTTCCTTCTAGTCACTTTTTCCCAAACAAGGTGACTAAAAAGTGACTAAATGAGTTTAGTCATCTATTCACAAGGGGGTGACTAAAGGAGATTGTATGGTCAAAATAAAAGACACCTTTATGGCTTTACTCCTCATTACTGTGGCAGCAACAAAGATCTTAGGTAATTAATAGGGGTATTTTGGGTTTTGTGCAAATGCATCCCAAAAATTACAAAAACAGTAGATTTGATAAAAAATTTACCATATATGTACCTCCTATAACTCGTGCATATGCACCCACAAGCTAACTGCACCTCCCTCTGATTTGCTGTAAACCAAACCAAATACGCCCTAAATCAGGTCTAGAACCGTGGCATTACAAGTTTGAACTTTTTTGGAATAATGTATTCTTCGCCTATCCGTTTTGCCGTGCATATTGGTCAAATACGAAGTATGCTTTGGCTGTCACTGTCCCGTCTGGGGGGTTATTATACTAGTGCAGTGTCCAACTTAGATAACCCCATCTACCAAAGTATACCAATGAAGGATAAGATAAACAATGCACCTACCGGTGTGTGCTACTTAATTATCCTAAAAGATCAGATATTAGCATGAAAGCAAAGTTATTATTACTCGATCTTGGGTTATTGACCAACTGAGGCTAAAGCTCTAGCTAGCACTTTTGGTTCTCGCTTATCCTCGAAGCAATTTTTGGTTGGATCCATGATGTAGATATATAAGGTTATATTTAATGTAGACCGTGGTGGATAGGATTTCCGCGTGAGGGCCGTGGATTTCTTATTTTTTAACTTTTTCGAATCAGATTATATGTTTGTTACTGAGGCTAAAGCTATAGCTAGTATTTAATAGTGTTTTTCTCTCACAAAAAATTAACAAACAATACTTTCAACCATGACTTATCAGCCAAACGAATAAGACGACACTCATCTATATAAACACGTATAATTACTATGAGCACCGTCAAATGACTATGACTAAGTTGGCATATCTTGATCTTCATCAGATTAAAAGAAGTCACTGCAAATATCTCGCGAATGATGGACATGTCGCTTACTATTGAAAGAGAAAAATATTATTAAATTTTAGAATAAATCTAGTACCATAGGTGTTTGATACTACTTCACAAACTCTACCGTGCAGTTGCTCTAAAAAAATTCTCACAACTCTACTCTTTTTCCTCGAACAAAGTGTGTGGAGTTAAAACCGTTTGATTAAAAAATATGGAGCAAAACTAAAAACATGAACCGAAGCATTTCTAAACACCGGTAATTCGATAATTTAAACCTAAATAGGCAAGTTCATAAAAACAGCCATTCCCGGTTCTTCTAAGAAAAAACCATACTCGTTTACTACTGTCTTCGTACCCAGAAGAAAAAGAATACAATTCTAGCTGTTCACCTCTATTTTTTTTTTGAGACGGAGGCAACAACGATTAAGTGTGCAGTACATATCTTTTGCAACCAAGGGCCAAGGCATCTCCCTATGTTTTCTAGGACATCTAAAAGATATATACTAGGGGTCTGTTTAGATTTGAAATTTTTTAGCCTAAAGAGAAAAAATTTATGGAATTAGGGTCCGAAAACTAAACGAGGCTAAAAAATTTTGAGGCCAAAATTTTAGTTTGTAACTGTGCACGCACTCTCATGGAAGCCCACCAATGACAACTTGAGCTGCATGCAGTTACAGTTGTCATTGGTGGGTTTCCATGGGAGTACGTGCACAGTTGCAGTTCAAAATTTTGGCATCAAAATTTTTTAGCCCCGTTTAGTTCTTAGGCCTCAATTTCATAAAAATTTTTCTCTTTGGGACAAAAAAATTCAAATCTAAACAGGCCCTAGAACTTATAAAGCAAGTCTTCCAAAAAAAATATATCACAAAAGGAGTTTACAAAATAAATTAAACATAATTTGCATCAATCAAACTATAACACTTAGGTTACTTTTATGTGGAATGGAACTATAATTAAAACATAGAAACTTTCGCGGTCTAGCCAAATGCTCACCAACTTCTCTAGACCTTTACGAAGGCAGGGGCTGATAAGGCCATCGTAAGTGGAGGTTTCATGATAAGAGTTCCTTAAAAGGAAAATCCGAAGCCTTTAAAAAGTAAAAGAAAATGATTCTTATAAACCGAAGTGAAATTGTAGATACGAACTGAAATTATGCTATGGCAAGGATCCTAAAACATTAACGGTTTTATGAGACAACAATAACTCTGTGCGCAAATATATAGATAAGCATAAAAAACAGTTACTGATGTCCTTAGTCTTAATGACCCATGCCGTCACCATATTTGGTATTGGTATAAATAAAGAAAGAAAAGCCCCCAAAACTTTAAAATAAAAACATGTAAAGTTAAGGACCTGCTTGTTTGAAAGTCAATTTTAGGCTATGCTAAAATGTGGTCACATCAATATTAAAGGTAACCAATATTTTGATAAGAGAACTAAGATCTTATCTTACCAATTTTTTAAAGGTATTGCTAAAATTTTTGGCATCAAACGAGTTGCCTGTCAATTTTTTTCAAACTTGTGTAAACTTGCTCATATTTTGACTTGATATAAAAAATAAAAAGCAGCCAAAAGTTAATGGTCAATCCTGCCCTTGGACCATTGTACATGCTGGGAATAAAATAAACAGCCAAAAAGGCGATCTTATCCTTGACGATGGCACCAAGGGTAAATCCGGGAAACCCCCTGGGGGCTCGAGTCCCCTTCAAAAACCTCTGCCTAAAAAAAACGAGGCGTAGAGCAATTTCTCCCCTTCCTGTCTCGACAGTCGACATTTCTTGCGACCTCGCCCCTGTCCCCGTCTCCGTTCCTCCCTCCCGACTCCGGTCTAGTGTTCTCACAGGAGAGCGAGAGAAGCAAGCAAGCGGGCGAGCGAGAAACTGAAGCAGAGAACAAGCCGGTGGACCAAGAATTCGGTGCCGAAGCGGGGGCGCAGGAGAGGAGAGCGCGTCACGTTTGATCTGGGTGAGCACCGGCTTGCTCCGTGCTATCATTTGCGTCGCTGTTTCTTTTGGGTTTCCGGTGGGTTGTGGCGGCGTAGAGCCGCGGAAAGTTCGATCTTGGGAAGTTTTGACCTCCATCCATAGTTTTGTATGGAGCGGCGGTTTTGGTTTAGGGATTTTGTCGAATTCTTTTTTTTGTTTCGTTCGTCGCACGTGGCCGCAATCTGCTTCCCTGCCTCGTCCTGTGTAGGAAGTTGGTTTGGTTTTGGCTATCGTTCGTTTCAAATGAAATCTAATGTGGAAAGGGATTTTCTTTCCTCCTGATAAACAAATTTGGTGCTGCTTTTGCAATCTTCTTCAGAACTTTCCAATCTTGCATTCCCATTCACTCTTTTGCCGTAAACATTCTGATCTGTAGTTGCTGCATTCTCGTACAGAACACTGGGCCTGTTTGGTCCTTTCTGTTTCCTCCAACCAAGGACGGGGTACATTGTTCTATCTATATGCACATCGCGCTATTTCGTTTCAGTTTGGTCAATTTTAGGATGTGTTCTTTCACTGTTGCTCTGTTCGTTTCATGCAATAAATCGACTACCGGTTTAGATTCAGACATTCAGTTTCATCTTTGGGCACGTTACTTCTATATTCGTTGAGATTTTTGCATGCCAGATGTGTACTATTCTTCCTCTGCATTTCTACTTTTATAGCGATGGAAATCCAGAAAAGGTGATTACTGTAGCCATGTACACTATACCTATTGCCATCAGCTTTTTCTCCACTGGTTAGAACATTCTATTTTCCAAGGTTACAGTGTGTGATGTGTCTGATTCACTGATTGTGATTATAAAGCCCAAGATTTCGCCCCAATTAGCTGACCATGCCAAGTAGTTATACTTCTGCAGAGCAGCTTTGGAGTTGTTACAGGTGTAAGCTCTGGCGCTGCTGGATGCAAGCAGATTTGTTTTTTTTATATAAATTGCTCGAAATTAACAAGCCGTGCTTAACACCGTGTTGCAACTGACAGCAGCAGTTCAACCCGGCTCGGATGGGGTCATGGATCATGTTCCCGTGTCTGCTTTGCAATAGAGTGTTCAGTAGGTCATCTCTTGGCTGAATAGGTCTCGCAAATTTTTTCTGGATCCTGGACCCCTCTGGATTGGGATGCCAAGTACTATGTGTCTGGAGGCCTGCAGAGTTTTATTGTGGTTGATGGCCTTGTTTACTTCCCAAAAAATTTTGCAAAATTTTTCATATTCCCCGTCACATCGAATCTTTAGACGCATATATGGTCTATTAAATATAGGCGAAAATAAAAACTAATTGCACAGTTTGGTTGAAATTGACGAGACGAATCTTTTGAGTCTAGTTAGTGCATGATTGGACAATATTTGTCAAATACAAACGAAAATACTACAGTACCTGTTTTGTAAAATTTTTTTGAACTAAACAAGGCCTAAGAACGGGGTAGGACTGAACTGAGGGAGTGGTTGCATCATGCTGATGGAGTGTGGTGTGGTAGTGGAACTGTAGTGGTGGTCCTGGTATTTCCATTCTTATGTTTTCGTGGAAGGGCGAGTGGACCATCCTGTTGTTTGATTAGTTCCTTTTGGAATGGATATTGTGGGCCTCAACCGAAGTAAATATGCTTGTGTTTTGGATCTTTGGAGATGGGATGAGCTGGACCTGAGGACTTGTTGAAGACTTTAGTTGTTTTTTTGAGGGAAGAAGACTTTAGTTGTAGTTGTAGAAAAGCATCCTTGTTTCTCATACCTCAATAAGGTCTCTGCAAAGGTGTAGTCTACAGTTGCTTGCCTATCATCTTTTTTCTTGTTGACACTGTTGTGCTGGAATGAAGTTACTGTGCTTGATATGAATTGGATTTTCCTTCTCCTTGTCAATACAATCAGCTGGGTTATATATTGCATCTGTTTTTTACTACTCTTTGTGCAGTCTGTCTTTCGTCACCTAAGCTTCTGTGTCGATATTATCCGTATTTACTCGCTTCAAAGTTCAGATTCCTGATGCAAGAATCGATGAACTTAGTCAGTCCACTCAATGTATGCAATTAAACTATTCCAATTTACTACGATGTAGTGTGCAATTTTGTGAACATTTTTGTGTTTTATACATCATAAGGAAATTATTTGATATGATTATTGCAAAGATACACTTCCATGAAATTGGATTGTTAATCAATGAGTTGACATATATCCATTTCTCCTTTTATATGGTTGTTTATATATGGTTGTTTATAGTAGGTATGTTACGAGTGTTCCAAGATTAATGCATTATCTTTGATAGTGTACCAAAATTGGTAGTTGACATCGAGGTTGGCTGATGTACTCGGTTTATTCTTTCACAGGAATTCATTCTGTACAGTGCTAGCTACTTTGATACAAAGGCCTCAACAAGTTAGCCTGAGACAAGAGCACTGGAACCATGGTTTCAAAATCATATTCAAATCTGCTAGAGATGACCTCTGGAGATGGATTTGACTTTCGACAACCTTTTAAGTCTCTTCCTCGTGTTGTAACTTCTCCTGGCATTATATCTGATCCTGATTGGGATACAATAAGTGATGGTGATTCAGTTGGTTCAGCATCTTCTACCGAGAGGAAAATAATTGTTGCCAACTTTCTTCCTCTGAACTGTACAAGAGATGATACTGGGAAGCTGTCCTTCTCATTGGATCATGATGCACTACTCATGCAACTTAAAGATGGTTTTTCAAATGAGACTGATGCTGTGTATGTGGGCAGTTTGAAAGTTCAGGTAGATCCCAGTGAGCAGGACCAAGTTGCACAGAAGCTTCTTAGAGAATATCGATGCATACCTACTTTTCTCCCATCTGACCTGCAGCAGCAGTTCTATCATGGCTTCTGTAAACAACAATTATGGCCACTTTTTCATTATATGCTTCCAATTTGCCTAGACAAGGGTGAGCTATTTGATCGCAACCTATTTCAAGCCTATGTCCGAGCCAACAAACTTTTTGCAGATAAAGTTATGGAAGCAATCAATACAGATGATGATTGTGTTTGGGTTCATGATTATCATCTCATGCTGCTCCCTACATTCTTGAGGAAGAGGTTACACCGAATAAAAATTGGTTTCTTCCTTCACAGCCCTTTTCCCTCCTCAGAAATCTACAGGACTCTGCCTGTAAGGGATGAAATCCTGAAGTCACTGCTTAATGCTGATCTCATTGGTTTCCAAACATTTGACTATGCTCGCCACTTCCTATCTTGCTGTAGCAGATTGCTAGGCCTGCATTATGAGTCAAAACGTGGTTACATTGGAATAGAGTATTTTGGCCGAACAGTCAGTCTGAAGATCCTTTCTGTGGGTGTCCATGTTGGTCGTCTTGAATCTGTCTTAAAGTTGCCTGCTACAATCAGTAAGGTTCAAGAAATTGAACAAAGGTATAAAGGCAAGATACTCATGTTAGGTGTAGATGACATGGACATCTTCAAGGGAATAAGTCTGAAATTGCTTGGACTGGAGCTTCTTCTGGATAGAAACCCAAAGCTTAGAGAGAAGGTTGTCCTTGTACAAATCATCAATCCAGCAAGAAGCACAGGGAAGGACGTGCAAGAAGCTATTACAGAAGCTGTATCTGTGGCTAAAAGGATTAATACAAAGTATGGTTCTTCAAGTTACAAGCCTGTCGTCCTAATTGATCACCGCATACCATTTTATGAAAAGATTGCATTCTATGCTGCGTCTGATTGTTGTATTGTAAATGCTGTGAGGGATGGCATGAACTTAGTACCATATGAGTATACTGTTTGTCGACAGGGAAATGAGGAGATTGATAAACTCAGAGGTCTTGACAAAGACACCCATCACACAAGCACACTTATTGTTTCGGAGTTTGTGGGTTGCTCCCCATCTCTTAGTGGTGCTTTCAGGGTAAATCCTTGGAGTGTTGATGATGTGGCAGATGCCTTGTGCCGTGCAACTGATTTGACTGAATCTGAGAAAAGGCTGCGGCATGAAAAGCACTATCGCTATGTCAGTACTCATGATGTTGCTTACTGGGCACGCAGCTTTGCTCAAGATCTGGAAAGAGCATGCAAAGATCATTACAGCCGAAGGTGTTGGGCTATTGGGTTTGGTCTGAATTTTAGAGTTATTGCTCTTTCTCCTGGCTTCAGAAAGCTGTCTTTGGAGCACTTTGTTTCTTCTTATAACAAGGCTTCTAGAAGAGCAATATTTCTTGATTACGACGGCACACTTGTGGCTCAGTCATCAATCAACAAAGCTCCAAGTGAAGAAGTCATATCCATTCTTAACACCTTATGCAATGATCCAAAGAATGTTGTATTTATAGTAAGTGGACGAGGACGTGATTCCCTTGATGAGTGGTTTTCTCCATGTGAGAAGCTTGGTGTAGCTGCAGAACATGGCTATTTTATCAGGTATGCCAGTCAAAAGCTATCTCATTATTGTTTACACAGACACCATTGTATCCTTTTCTCAGGATGTGATGAACTATATATGTATGTGTTTTCAGATGGAGCAAGGAAGCTGCATGGGAGTCAAGCTATTCAAGTCCGCAGCAAGAATGGAAGCACATTGCTGAACCTATCATGCAGGTATACACAGAGACAACAGATGGATCTTCAATCGAGTCAAAGGAAAGCGCTCTAGTATGGCACTATTTGGATGCAGACCATGATTTTGGTTCCTTCCAAGCCAAGGAGCTACAAGATCATCTTGAGAGGGTGCTATCAAATGAGCCTGTTGTTGTAAAGTGTGGTCATTATATTGTAGAAGTGAAACCGCAGGTATATTCCCTTTGACGTCATAAAGAGTATCATTTCACTTTCCTATTGGTTACATGCCGCAGTAACTGAACAACTTTACTCATGCAGGGAGTTAGCAAGGGTCTTGCTGTCAACAAGCTGATTCACACACTGGTCAAGAATGGGAAGGCACCGGATTTCCTGATGTGCGTTGGCAATGACAGATCTGATGAGGACATGTTTGAATGCATCAACGGTATGACCTCCAATGATGCCATATCACCCACAGCACCAGAGGTGTTTGCCTGTTCAGTTGGTCAGAAGCCCAGCAAAGCAAAGTATTACGTGGACGACACCAGTGAAGTAATCAGATTGCTCAAGAATGTAACCCGCGTCTCATCGCAGCGGGAGGACGTCAATGCCAGCCATGGTCGTGTGACCTTCAGGGACGTACTCGACTACGTGGACTAGCCACCACCAGTTAGTTACCTGAAATTATTAGCTGCGAAGCATGTAAATTCCACTGTCTTTTGTCTCTCAATGGTTCATTCTAGGAGGGTGTGTTAATGCAGAATTCTAGTGTAGCCAGCATGAATCGTCACCATTACATGAACAGCGGAAATGTGAGCTGAAGTTCGCTGTTTCGATGTTCAGGTGATGTGTGTGTGTAGCCGTGTAGGCAATTTTGGTTGGGAAGGGGAAGCTGTTGCTTGGGGTTCGCAGTGTGAAAGCGAGCCTCTTATTGACAGTAAATTGGTTGTCTGAATCTATTCTCCTGCTGCTATATTGATGATTGTGTTGGTTCTAAAATTTATCTGTGGGTGAAAGCTCACTATTTAGTGCCCTACTCTTAACATCTGCTATAGTGCATCGATTCATGGGCTTCTTTTTCACCAAGAAAAGAACGTTCTTCGTTCATCACTTGGAAATACGATTGCGATAGGCTCAACAGCACATTTTTTTATCCTCTCTTGCTTCCTCCAATTCTCTAAGGGTTCATGTTTTAGTCTGTCAGATTGCACGATTGCCAGCGCTCTGCTCGAATTAATGGTGCTTGATGATTTGCCAACAAGGGCATTGCTGCAGATTTTATTCGAAAGGTGCTCGATGATCTGACAAATGCCAACTAGGAAATTGCTGTAAAATTTGTGCTTCATTGGTCTCTTCCTTCCCGCACTGGTGCAGAAAGTCTAAATTACAGTATTTGTTTACAATGGATAACTGCATGAATTTTTTATTTTGTTTCTCTAGCTGCTCCCTTCATGTCTTGTTTAGATGGTGAAAAATTTTGGGTTTGGCTACTGTAACATTTTTGTTTCTTATTTGGTAATTATTATCTAATCATGGACTAGCTTCATGCATACGTCTAAAGTTTTGATATAATAGGAAATCTTGAATTTTTTGGGAAACTAAACAAGGCTGAAAAGCATTGAGGCCCCTAATGAGTTTCGGTGATTAATGACAATGTTGATTACTATGACTAACGTGTGTTTTGCAGAGGCAAAGTCATTAGTGTTAGGTCATGGTAATGGAGATCGATGGACTAGAAGGTTCATGCCTACTTAATGGTGGAAATCGT
>Ga0182004_10003690_pt1 | contig 12218 bp, 6 predicted proteins | sample Sormic07211540_1_FD_120479 | JGI IMG/M metagenome (GOLD analysis project Ga0182004, IMG submission 120479) | Endophyte microbial communities from Sorghum bicolor roots, Mead, Nebraska, USA - 072115-40_1 MetaG | ecosystem: Host-associated > Plants > Roots > Unclassified | place: USA: Nebraska... | reverse complement strand
CGCATCCGTCGCAAAGACCCACGCCCTGCGCCCCGCATCGAAAAACCACAGTTGCGCCCCAAGCAGCAGCAACGACAACCATCGTTCACACCGTGTAACAACCCAATCTACTTTTGCAATATCTAGATAAAACCTTTACAACACATGTGTAACACACAGATGAAACATTTGGAACATACAGTTAGAACACCATTGCAACATGTACAACATCCCGATCTAATTTTGAAAACACCCAACATATAAAAAAGAAACGGTTGGAACACTTAAGACATGAATTTGAAACACTTTGCAATATATGTGTAAAAACAGATGAAACATTGGAGATAGATGCTTGCGACATACGTGTGCAACTATTGCAACATATGCAACATCACCCTACTTTGCAACATTCACACGAAACAATTGAAACATACATCTCAAACAACCGAAACACTTGAAACATGAGCTTACAACATATCGAAAAAACATCCAGAAAACACTTGAAACACAGCATCGCTGCACGGCCATGGCCTACCTTGTGGGCAACTGTGGTGGCATAGGCTCACTGGATGGTGCGCACACGCACACCCCCACCACACTTGCAGTCGTCCTAGATGGTGCGCACCCGCATGCCCCACCATGCCGCAGTCGACCGAGGGAGAGGAGACGCTACCGAATCTGGGGAGGATCCGCACGCCTCTACCATGCCCGCAGTCAACCGAGGGAGAGGAGACGCTGCCGGATCTGAGGAGGATGCCACCAACCAAGGTAGGGAAAGGTCAATAACTTGCTTGAGCCCACCAGGCCGTGCCCAACAGCTTGCTTGACCCCGCCACCTAGATTCGATGAGACACCGATGGAGGACGAAACACGGAGCGCAGCAGCGAGGCGCGGCGTGCAACGAGTTGGAGCGAGTGTGTCAGGGTATGGAGCACACTGAATAGGGAGCCACACGATGCGAGATAGGGTGCACAGGGGAAGACACAGTGGAGAAGATGGTAGTTAGCCAAGTAGCGAGGGCACACACACAACCACACATGAATAGATGAGTTCGAGAGTGGAAGGTATTTTGCTGATTCTAGGAAAGATAGGAAGACACAAGAAAACAGGCTTGTTGGGCCATGCAGGCCCAGGAAAGTTGCATCCGGCGTGGACGGATGTCCACTCGCAAGCATTACCGGTCCAATTATGAATTAACTAGACTCAAAAGATTCGTCTCGAAAATTACATATAAACTATATAATTAGTTATTTTTTTTATCTATATAGTAAACTTTAATAACTCAAACAAAACACATCTTTGTTATAAGAGTTCGTCTGGTGCCTGACCCTGACCGCTTGCTTTGAAATTCCCCGATCGCGTCATCAGTTGCATCATCATCCATCGACCAACAGAAAACACCGACTCGAGGGCGCACGCTGGACGTGTCCGGAAAGAGCAGAAGCATCCACGAGCCCTGCCGCACCCGCGTGCGCCAGCGCGCGCGTCACGTGGTCAACTGATCCAACCCGGGCCCTCCTCTGCCAGCGCCCGCGCCCACGCGAGGCGCGAGCCGAACCGAACACCCCAACAACCCCTGCAGCTCCCTGGCCTGTCGCTTGTTGCCCACGGTCCACGGACCACCCAGCCCCGACCGGGTCCGTCCATCCCGCACGCATCCATCCAGAAGCCGCGCCAACCCAACACGAATCTCAAATCCATCTGACCCCGCCATCGATCGCGCTCGTGCCGCGTACGGGGTACCCCACCAAACCACCAGACTGTGAGGCAGTACTAGTGAATAGTGACCCACGCCACGGCCACCGTTCAGGCAGTCCACCCTCATCCTGTCATCCACATGCCACACGCCTTTCTTTCCCTCCAAGAACAGGGGAGCCTGGGAGGAGGGGGATCCGCCGCGCCAGCCGCCAACCTGGCTACCCATCCGCTGCTGACAACCGGGACCCCCGACCGCGCCGTGGAAGGTACGCAAGGGATTCGGGTGCGTCGCTTCTTTCGTGTTCTCCACTCTCCTCCTCGGCTCCTCAACGCAGAAGGCCGCCGATAAATAAATAAAGCGGATAATAAATCCCGCAGCAAAAAAATCGCGCACCTTCCCTCCCCGTCTCCTCTGCCCCCCAGCTTGTTGCCTTGCGCGGTTAGCTGCGCCAGCGAGGCTCGTCTCGCGGCCCTCCCCCTCCGTCCTCGCGCCGCTATTCTGCCCCGGTCCCATAAATTCGAATCCAAACGCGCGACCGTCGCTGCTGCGGCCGTGGCAAAGGAAACACAGAAAAAGGCCAACGCCGTCTTCTCTTCCTCGACGACGCCAGGGAAGGAGGTGGAGCGCAGGCAGCTGCCTCCGCTAGGGTTTCCCATCTTCTCGGTGGAGGCGCCGCCGCCTCCGTGACCCGGACCCTGCCAGCCAGGTGAGTGCTGCTACCTCGATCGAATCTTGTCGTCCTTCGACGTCGGGGTTGGGTGAGGGATCTCGCGCCGAAGGTGAAGGGGGTGGGGGGTTGAATTCGTTCGGCTGACAGGATGCTGCGAGGCTGGTTTCTGGGGCGACGGTCCCGCCTCATCTGGTGTTGGGTCGTCGGTGAGGCGGATTTGGGCGTTCCTCTCTTACGCGTGGTGGGTTCATCGGAGTTTTGGTCAAATTCTGCAACGGAGCTGTTGGATTTGGGAGGAGTATGATTCGTGCGTTCCTTCGCGCGATCACGGGGTGGGGAATATTGGCTTTTGGGGTTGATTTGCGAAATCAGTTCACCGACCGCCACGGTTGGACCAGCTGCTCGGTGCCCGTGCGGCCGTGCGGACGGCCGGCATTGGCGCGCAGCACGCTGCTGCAGGCTGGTGTGACGGGCGGCTGGGCGACGCGAAACAGATCCCCGTCGGCCTGGAGGCTCGCTGCGTGCAGCAGGACAGGGAGTCAGGGACAGCAGGTTGTTTACTTCTGAGTTCGTTCCTGCCCCATGACCCATCCTGTTTTCACCCACTTATAACAGCTTGCTTAGTACCTTGAATCTTATGCTGCAAAACTCGGGTGTAGATTTATCAGAAGCTAGCATCTCGATGCAGATCAATCTTGGTAAACGGGCTATAAAGAGTGCAACAATCCTGGGTCAAACCCCACTTCCAAGGTACTACTCGTCTAGAGCATAGTGCAGCTTCTCAAAAAAAATCTAGAGCATACTGCATCTGGTTTCATTGTCAAAAGGTTGTTGTAGCTTGTGCTGCTTTTCAGTGTAGTAAAATTCTTACAAAAACCCAACCCTTTGCCCCGCAGGATCTCATGAACCAAGCGTCTCGTGACCAAGAGATTGGGTACCACCTAATAAGATCAGGGGACGACGCTAGAGGACACTCGGCAACAGAGCGGCACAAATCAGATTACTTTTCTGCATTCTTTACTTCAAGGTCTAGAATGTTGCCCATGTATAATTCTTCAGCTAATCCCGCACAACTTATATTTTGATGGTGGATCAGTATGTGTGTATGACTCAGTGCTACCAGGAAAGGTAATATTACCTGTGTTGCATATACTATACAAAAAGGCATGTTTAGTATCGATTTCTTGATTGCACATTTATAAGTAGTAAATTGCACATTTTAGTTACTGCAATTTTGGTGTTCAGCGTGTGCAATTTCCAGTTATTATATATAAAACTTTCCTGCTATTGTCATATAATGTATTCCCAAATCATGCATGGTAAATTGTTGCTTTGTACGTCATTACTGAGTGTGCACATTTGCATTGTCACATGATCATCATTCCATTCCACTGGTTTAGTCAGTGGCTTGTGGCACGTGTAGTCTCTACTGTTTCTGGGATTATCTAAAATGAGAGTTGATTAGTTCCTGTGCTCTCTGAGTTTTTTTATTTGTGTCTGATCATTTAAAATTTATCTTTTGGATTGATTTTTCTGAAATGAGAGTTGATTTTCTTCTCTGAATGTCTATGCTGGCTATTGATTTAGCTAGTTGTCTCTGAACTTATGAAATTGCATATCTATATGGCACTGAGATCCAACCCAATTCAGTCAAACAACTTGGTTCAGATTGTCATAGACATTCCTTTCTAATTATGTATATTTTTTCTTTCCTGATCTTTGGTGGATTGAATTTTGTTTCTATCTAATAGTTATTGATTATTATTTATCCAAATTCCAATTACTTTAGTTGCTCTGTATAACTAGTTTGGTTGCTCTGTAAATCGTTTCTTCTTCATTTCTGTAGCTGCTTTTGTTCTTGGTGCCCCTAACTTGCTCATAATATATGACCAGATTTGGCTAATGATTGATAGAGAGATGGTGATGCAAATGTTATGCAATCTGGGGAGCTTGGGCTGGACTCCGGAGCCTGAATTATTGGTGGTGCTGGCTGGTGCTGCTACAGGGGCCTAGACGGAAGATGTGGGCGTGCAGGTGGCAGGGGAGCATATGTTGTGGTGTATGTCCTGTTTCAATTTACATGCCTTATTACTAACCTTATTTTCTAATGTGGAAATTCTGTGTACTAATGTTTAGTTTTTATAACATGCAAGGTTTACTATCCCAATATTGACTTGGAGGGAAATGTGTGCCTGAACATTTTGCGTGAAGATTGGAAGCCTGTCCTGAACATCAACACCATTGTGTATGGCTTGAATCTTCTTTTCTCAAGTTACTGAGATAGCTACTATATATAGAAATAGAAATATAATAACATTATGGAAGCAGATTTGTGTTCAGTTCCGGTAGATAGTTAATATGTACTGGAATAAATTAGTTCATGCATTTTAAGACTCTGGCTTATTGCTCTGAGAATTTATAAAGACCTTGTCCTGAAATGACCTCAAATATTCATTAGTAGTTCCAAGTCACACACTTGTTTTTGTATTATTATTTTTTATGTGTTATGTATTGTGTTGTGACTGACTTTGTTAGTCTAAAGCATAGTTCTTACGGCGTAAAGGCGAGGCACGGCGATGGGGGTGCGCCTGGACGCCTAGGCGCCCGCCTTGCCCGCCTAGGCGCCCATTCTGCGAGGCGATGGGGGGGGCGCCTGGACGCCTAGGCGTCGCCTAGGCGACGCCTTGAGAACTATGGTCTGAAGATATCTGTACCATATCATTTTGGATTTTGATAGAAAATTATTGAAAAGATTATTTCTAATGATCCTATAGGTCTAGTTATTTCTTAACCTAATTTATCCATGTCCTTTCATAGAAAAAATTGTTTCTTTATGTTTTGTGCTAACACACACCACATCTTTGTTACTTGTTATTTGTGCTGACACACACCTCTTTTTTTATCCTTGTCCTTTCATAGAAAAATATTGTTTTTGGTGATTTGTTGTAGCATATATTTAAAATCTATTAGTTGTGTTTGTGGCAACAAATACCCCACAAATTGATCGTGCTATCTTTTAGATAGACGATAACTTTTACATCTAGTGCTGCAAAAAACTAGGCTGCTGGAAGAGAAGGAATGGTCTAGTAAGATGACGCTCTGTAGGTAACTGGAATTTTTAGCTTACTATTTGTAGTTCTGTCTCGTGAACAGTGTATAAGCCACAGTAAATATGCTTAACTCTAGTAAGCTAAAAGAATTTGTCAACTTATTTTTTTTGTTAGTGCCAACTTATTTTTATCTAGTAAGCTAAATACACTCTTTAAAAGTTGTAAGCTTGTACATGTTGGCCTTGCCCATTTTGTTAGTGCCAACTTATTTTTTAATAAATGAGGTATGACTTTTGAATCTCACATTCATTCCATCTGTTTTTTTGTTCTTTTTTATAGCATTTTAGTGATAGTAAAGAACAATTTCCGAGCATATATAAACCAAACAACTAAAAGATTCAGTTACATTATTGCAGTCGGCTATAATGTAAATTGCAAGGGTCTAGTACTGCAATTGTTGTTCTGAGAATGTGCAATATAATGTTGTTGAACCGTTTTCCTCATTTTTTTTCTTTTTTCTGCTAGCTGATATGTTGTGCAAATATGCTGTGCTGTCACTGCTGCTTTTGTGTAATTTAGTAAGCTGTAGGTTTAGTAAATTGGTTGTTGTAGTAAGGTATCATTAGTCTGGTGGTAATGCTAAAGTTGGAGCAATGCATTGGCCTGATTGATGAGCAAGTACTTCCGTCGTGTTTGGTTTTAGGTATGATTGTGTGAATATTGAATATCCTAGTTTTTGTTTTAGGTGTGATTCTCTTTTTGTATTGAACTAGGTTGTTAAAAACTTAGCAATGAATTTTATACCCCTATTCTAATTATTAATTTGGCAGTATCAGAAAGTTAGTTTCAGTTGAATGACTAAAAATTACAGATGGTCGCATATTAATGCTCCTTGAGTCTCATGGTTTGACTATCAAAATGGTCTTATTAAATCAATTGGACTGATGTCTATATCACGAATATGATACCTATTGTTGTTCCATGTCTGTGTTTGTTATGCTCCTCTACCCCTATGTTTGTGATTGTGTTGGTATTGGATAAAATTTTTGTAAATTGTCTTTCCATAGAAAAAAATTGTCATAATCTGTGATTGGGCTGGTTTTGGTAAAAGATATTGTAAATTGTCCTTCCATAGAAAGAAAATTGTATCTTGTAATCTGTGTTTGTGCTAGTATTGGAAAAAATTGGTAAATTGTCCTTCCATAGAACAATTGTCTCTTGTTAGTTGTGATTGTGCTGGTTTTGGTAAAAGATATTGTAAATTGTTCTTTCATAGAAAAAAAATTGTATCCCTCCTTCTGAAATTATATATATTAATTGACATCTTGTTCATTAAAAAAAATAAACAATTTCTTTTTGGCTTCACTGGAGATTCTATAAAACATTATTAGTTCAAGAATTATGCATTTGGATTCAAATTCTATTTGTAGCTACACAGTTTATAATGAAGCATTGTAAATTACTCTCTTATTGTGCTGAATTTACATTGCATATATGGGTGTAATTTGCACATGTGCGCATTGTAATTCGGTATACTTGCAGTATAATTTTTACCCATCTATTCCTGTCAGTCTAATCATTTTTCTGTGAGTTTCTGATTTATTCCTGATTTTGCACTATGCTCTCTGTGCTTCTAGCCTTTTAGACCACATCACAACCTCCCAAGTGCTGGATCTGCTTCTTGTGCACAGTGAGCAACCAGAGCCATGCCCTGCTGTTGAAGCAAGCACAAGCAACAGTCCATTTTTGCCATCCTGACTGTGTTTATAGCTCCCATGATTACAGATTCCATGGATCTAGGTTCTCCTAATCTTTCATCTCAGTTGTTATTTTGTTCGTTGTTGCTTCTTCAGAGAAATTGATTTACCAGAGAAATTGATTGAAAAGATTGGTGTACTAACCTTACCTGATGAGGTATGAATCAGACTTGTAGTGCTTGTTCTTCAAATTTTCTTTGCAATATGATTTCTGCCCCTGTCCCCTGCTGAGCAGAGCAGAGCTTTTCCCAATGTAGAGCAGATCTATTTTGTTTGCTTTGCTTTTTTTCTCAAGTCTTGTCTGTTGTTTTATTCCTATGGATTACCTGTTGTTGGACGGTTTTTCCGGGCTGCTGCATGTTTCATGGACCACTTTCTCTTTTTAGTTATTGGGCTTTACTATTTTAATCATCGGTTGCACAAAAATTACAACAGATCGGCTGTGCGTGGGCCTTGTTTTAAAATCAAGTGTTTTGCAGGCAGCCAGCAACCGTGTGCTAGCTTGTGCTAAAACACAGTTTTTTCTCTGTTGGAAATCATGTGTTCTGCAGGCAGCCAACAACCATGTGCTAGTTTGTACTAAAACACAGTTTTTTCTCTGTTACAAATCGTGTGTTTTGCTGCCAGCAAACAACCATGTGCTTGCTTTTGCTAAAACACACGGTTGTATAGTAGACAGATTGAACTAATTCAAGCATGAATTACCGAATAAAAAAATACAGTAGTAACAGTTGTTAATGAAATCCCGTCCTTGCAGACAAAAGGACCGCTACTGATGGATCGTTGGTGAGAAAATCAAACGTTAGACCAATGATGGCAAGCAAATATCAATCGTGGTGCACGACGCTTTAGCATGTGCGCAGAAAAGCCATTCGACGTTTGCGAGTGGTAAGTGTGAAAGCATGAGCTATTTAACATGCGGTAGTAGCAATCATTCAAATAGCCACTCTGAAACTAATTCAAGCATGAATTACCGAATAAAAAATTACAGTAGTAGCAGTTGTTAATGAAATCCCGTCCTTGCAGACAAAAGGACCGCTACTGATGGATCGTTGGTGAGAAAATCAAACGTTGGACCAATGATGGCAAGCAAATATCGATCGTGGAGCACGACGCTTTAGCATGTGCGCATATTCAAGACTATGGTAAGCCATACGACGTTTGCGAGTGGTAGTTGTGAAAGCATGCTGTGGGAAGTATCCGGTCAACTTCCAAGTCAAGTGGCAGTCACATCTATACTAGCTGCCACTTGACGTTTGACGTGGGAGTCGAGGCTCAAGCAGGTGCAAGTGGAAGTCGAAGTTTCCTTGACCAAATAGCATTCTTCTTATGAGGCCTCGTTTACTTTCCAAAAAAATTTGTAAAATTTTTCAGATTTCTCGTCACATCAAATCTTTAGACATATGCATAAAGTATTAAATATAGAAAAAAAATAAAAACAAATTACACAGTTTGGTTAGAATTGACGAGACGAATCCTTTGAGCATTGTTAGCCCATAATTAAACAATATTTGTCAAATACAAACGAACTTGGTACTATTTAAATTTTGCAAAATATTTTGCAAAAGTAAACAAGACCTTGAGTTATGATATCTCTCTAAGTATTAAATATGGATGTCGCGGTGGATGGACATGCCACAACTACTCGAAACAGCAATAGACGACATTTCTGGTTCTGCAGGCGGCGTGGTGATGGTTCCGGCAGCGGCGCTGATGCTAGTTCTGCAGCTCTTTTCCTTGGCTTCAGCAGCTCAGTCCGGAAACGTAGGCCCGCCGCCGACCTGCCCATCCAGCTGCGGCAACCTGAGCGTGCCGTATCCATTCGGCATCGGCGCCAGCTGCTCCCTCCCTGGCTTCAACCTCACCTGCGACCGAACGCGCCACCCGCCGCGGCTGCTGGTCGGAGATGGCGCCCTCCAGATCGTGGAGATCTCTCTGGCCAACTCCACGGTCCGGGCCCTGTACACAGCGGGCGCCGTTAACATCAACTTCAGCACATCGGCCACATCCGTCGACGGCAGCGGCACCTGGAGCGGCGGCCTCGGCGCTGCCAGTGACAGCCCGTACGTGGTCTCAGAGTGGCGCAACCAGTTGGTTGTCACAGGGTGCAACGTTCAGGGGACGCTGCTCGGGGGCAGCGGCAACGTCATCACCGGCTGCTCCTCCTTCTGCTCCATCGACGACAAGTGGACCGGCGCCGTGGTAACCACCCCTGACGAGGGCGCCACCGCGTGCTCCGGCATCCGCTGCTGCGAGACGCCCATCCCCATTGGCCGCCCGTCCTACAACGTCCAGTTCAAGTACCTGGACGTTGAGAACACGGGTTTGCTACCTGTGGCAGTGCGCATCGCCGAGCATGGTTGGTTTGACAGTGTCGCCGCGCAAATGCTGAACAACTCAGTGAGGGATTCCACGCTCGGGACGCCGGTTCCAGTGGTACTGGACTGGGCGGTGGCGTCGACCCCAATAGTCCCGGGAACGCCTGCTGCGGATGCCGCCGGCAACTCGTCCTGCCCCTCGGACGCGGCGAGGAGCGCCTGCCGCGGCAGCCACAGCGCCTGCCATAACGTCACCAACAACTACCGGACTGGCTACGTGTGCCGCTGCCAGAACGGCTACGACGGCAACCCCTACCTGTCCAGCGGATGCCAAGGTACTCATGTTACATGGGCACGGCACCGTTGGGTGCAGTGCACTAGTACTACTAGCACACAGACTCATACCAGTATGCTTGTTACTTCATTCATCAGATATCAATGAGTGCGAAGTCCCGGGGAATTGTTTCGGTATATGTACAAACACGGACGGATCGTACGAGTGCCGGTGCCCACGCGGTGCTAGTGGTAACCCATACGTGGAACATGGCTGCATCAAATCTTCTCTAGGTGAGCAGAGAGCACACATTACGCTGCTTTTGTATTGCAATACTCCTTGATCGTTTCCTCCTCTGTTTCGACAAGTACTTGCACGGAACAAGCACCAACTGCATTCTTCCTCTGTTCTGTCATAATTCAAAGCCTAATATGTCACTCTGACTCTCTGACAGAAAAAAATTTGTGTGTTATTTTATTATCAGGGCTGAGTATTGGCCTTGGAGTTGGCAGCGGGGCAGGTCTTTTGGTGCTGGTACTCGGTGCTGTCTTTGTGACTCGTAGGATTAAGCATCGCAGGGCAAGAATGCTGAAGCAGAAGTTCTTCAAGCAGAACCGTGGACATTTGTTGCAACAATTGGTGTCTCAAAAGGCTGATATCGCTGAGAAGATGATCATCCCCTTGATAGAGCTGGAAAAAGCCACAAATAATTTTGACAAAGCTCGTGAGCTTGGCGGAGGTGGACATGGTACTGTCTACAAGGGCATTCTATCTGACCAGCATGTTGTCGCAATAAAAAAGTCAAAAGTGGCAATCCAAAGAGAGATTGATGAGTTTATTAATGAGGTAGCTATTCTCTCTCAAATCAATCATCGAAATGTCGTAAAACTCTTTGGATGTTGCCTTGAGACACAAGTGCCACTATTGGTTTACGAATTCATTCCAAATGGTACTCTTTATGATCATCTTCATGTTGAAGGACCAGCAACATTATCATGGGAGTGTAGGCTGAGAATTGCAACGGAAACCGCTAGAGCACTAGCCTACCTTCACATGGCTGTGTCATTCCCTATAATCCACAGAGATATCAAGTCCCATAATATTCTTTTAGATGGCTCAATGATAGCAAAAGTGTCCGATTTCGGAGCTTCAAGATGCATTCCCACGTACAACACTGGGATTTCAACTGCTATCCAAGGAACATTTGGATACTTAGATCCTATGTACTACTACACTGGAAGACTCACTGAGAAGAGTGATGTTTTTAGCTTTGGCGTTGTTCTTATAGAGCTGCTGACTAGGAAAAAGCCCTACTCCTATAGATCACCTAAGGATGATGGTCTTGTTGCACATTTCACGGCATTGCTCTCGGAAGGCAATTTGGTCCATGTACTTGATCCTCAGGTCATAGAAGAGGCAGGTGAACAAGTGGGGGAAGTAGCTGCAATAGCAGCATCATGTGTCAAAATGAAAGCAGAGGATCGACCGACCATGAGACAGGTGGAGATGACCCTTGAAAGCATTCAAGCACCCGTACAAAACGTTGTGCAACGTACAGGTACAAGGATATGTGATGAGAAACAGAAGGCTGTCATGTATCCATTAGTGGAGGGTACAAGCAAGCAGGAGTCAAGTAGACAGTATAGTCTTGAAGAAGAGTACCTCTTGTCAGCAAGATACCCGCGATAGTGTTTCATGCCTTTTATCTTTTTCTAGTTTGAAGATCTTTGCAATATTCATTTTTAACACACTATCTTTAGTTGGCATTTACGTATATTTAAGTCACTACTATATAATATATATAATGAGGTATTTGTCGATGTCTAAAATCACCAAAAATCTCGGCCTTTTTGCGGCCCGGGGCTAAAGGACCCTTTAGCACCGGTTTGTAAAAAGGGTCGGTGCTAAAGGGTCCTGCCCAACGGCTACTGATAGGTGCTGACCGGTGCTAAAGGGTCCCCTTTAGCACCGGCCAGTGCCATGGGCCGAGGCAAACCCTTTAGCACCAGTTTGTGGCACAAACCGGTGTTAAAGGTAACCCTTTAGCACCGGTTTGTGTCCTGAACCAGTGCGAAAGGTCCTTTTATAGGCCGGCTACCTCCTCCCCTCTGTGTGGGGATCATTTGAAACCGAGAGCACCATTGTTGTTTTTAGAGCTTTTTGTTGTTCTTCCTTTGTTCTTCATCTCTGACGCCCATCGTTGATCTTCTTAGACTCCGTCATCGTCTCTTCGTACTTGGAGGTGACTAACTTCATCCTTTCTTGTCTTTTTCATGTTGTTTTTGGCTTATGATTTTCCCATTATTTTTAGCTCAAATCCACTTTGTTATTTTGAATCATTCACTGTATCCATATATATATATATATATATATATCATATTTCATGGTTGACCTAGTATTAATGTAGTTTGCAAGAATGAATTATAGTATCTTTTTATGATCTTAGAAAGTAGGATACCTCAAATTAATTG
>Ga0182004_10003689_pt1 | contig 12219 bp, 8 predicted proteins | sample Sormic07211540_1_FD_120479 | JGI IMG/M metagenome (GOLD analysis project Ga0182004, IMG submission 120479) | Endophyte microbial communities from Sorghum bicolor roots, Mead, Nebraska, USA - 072115-40_1 MetaG | ecosystem: Host-associated > Plants > Roots > Unclassified | place: USA: Nebraska... | reverse complement strand
AGAGGAGTAAAAAGTGTTTTTGTGGTCGACGTGGCCCCATCAGGGGGGTCCCCCCCAAAACCGGAGCCCCTCCTCCCTCCGGGCCCCCCCCCCCCCCCCCCCCCCCCCTATCACTGTCGGAAATGGAACTCGCATTCCATAACTACAGTTCAGGCCGACCGTCAGTGATCTTGAGGATATCACTGTCGATTTAGGACTAGAACCAGGTGTGTTCATTTGAGCAACACTGCTGGCTCTATTGTGAAACAACAGTGATATACTCATGACCACTGCTGACTTACGTATGGATCTGACAGTGGTCTAATTTTTCTCATTGTTGACAACCAAAATTTTCTATTTTATGAAGTTGTAAAAATGTGAAATAGATTTCACCATAATGTTCCTCTCGTCGAGCTAGTAAAAAACATATATGAAACGTCCAATTGAAGCCTGGATGAAGAAATTACGCCCTCAGGACGATGCTCGATCCAATGTCAGACGTTCCGACATACCTAAAAACCTGTTTGGGTGCCTAGGGTCATCCCCACGTTGGAGGTTCCAACAAATGTCGAAGGCTCTAATGTTCGAATACAAACCTTAAAAAAATTGTTCAAATTTAACCTTTTGGATTCTGATTAGACTAGTGGGAAACTTGTAGGAAGGGTTTTCTACTCGGATAAAACTATCCCCTACTATATATATTGGAGGATCATGGCCAATCAAGGAATCCAACACACAATGAACAAATTCAATCTAATAACTCTCTTTTACCCTCTCTTGCCCATCTATGTGATAATAAATTGCATAAGATGTATTTTAAATTGCTTTATACATTTTGACTGAAATATTATATCAAACGAATATTGTTAATTTAATTTTAAGCACTCCATATTTTCTAAAATAATACTTTTGCATATATAAATATGTGATATACTAACTCAACAGGTTGAACGAAACATACACTAGTACAAAAAAGCTCTACGCTGGCGGTGGAGCATAATTTTTATATGTGGTTTCAATTAAAGAACGTCTGTGGAAAGAAATCGGCTTGCCCGACTCAAAAACCACCTGTGAAAAACAATTTTCACTGGCGTTTTCCAGTAGAAATGATGCATTTCCACTGTGGTTTCTTAAGAAAACCGCCAGTGAAAATTGATTTTCGCATGCGCCTGGTTTTCTTAAGAAAACCGCCTATAAAAATTATGTATTTCTACATGCGATTCTCCTAAGAAACCGCCACTAAAATCAAATATCTATAGGCGGTTCCGGTTTATTAAGAAAACCGCTTGTAGAAATAATTTGAAATTTAATTTTTTGAGCATTTCAAATGACCTCATTTGAAAAAACTGCCAAAATGAAAGTTTTTAGATCTCGAAAAGTTATGAAACTTTGTAGTTGATAATTTTGAAATCATCGAAAACTACGTTTGAATTTCTTAAATTTGAAATTCAAATTTTATAAATGACCTCGGATGGAGAAACTAACAATATAAAAGTTGTAGATCTTGAAAAATTATGAAACTTTGTAGTTTATAACTTTTCCATTTGAATCTGTTTAGGGCCTCAAACAATCAATGTATGCTCGGTTTAGGATAATATGTGGGGAACTAAACTCTAATATAAACACAACTAAGTGATGGATGAAGTGGTAGAGGAGGTTACACGCGAGGGCGAGGTCTCGGATTCGAATCCCACTAGCCGTGAAGTGCGCAATTTTACGCGAAAAGATACACAACTTGCGACTTAGGCCTTCCCCTATTTCTAAAAGCTGATTAGAGAACCTCATGTAAAAATCTATTTTCTACTGGCGCTTGTCTTAGCAAACCGTGTGTGTACAAATATGTTTACAACTGCCACTGTTGAGCTTCTTTCTACCGGTGAATATGAGTCGATTGTTTATACAATTGTAAGAATTAAGAGGGACATCTTTCTACCGGTGAATATGAGTCGATTGTTTATACAATTGTAAGAATTAAGAGGGACATCATTGAAGCCTTAGCTAGCTATCCTCCCCATGGACCACGAGGAGAGAGTCGGTTCTATATATGGACGGATTGTCATTCATGAATCTATGTAAGGAAAGTGACAGCATGGACGGATTGCCATTCATGAATCTATGTAAGGAAAGTGACAGCATGTGTTTCACATGGATATAGACAACGAATCTGGCCAAGAAACGTACATCTAATAATAGAAGTATAAAGCCAAGCTGTTTGGAGGTCATGAAGCCGTGTAATATATACTAAAATGAGGGCAGGTAATATATGCATCTCTCGGGTGTTTGAGTAATGCCCTGGGAATTGATTTCACAGTTGATTATGGAATAAAGTAAAAAAAAAGTCTAGAGGAAATAGGTGGCATTGCAAAATAAGAAATAGGCCTCGTAGATTCAAGTTGAAGATGACTCGAAGTCTCAAACTATGATGTTGTGTACCGTATCCACCCACACCCTCCCATTGACAAGTTCTATTAATTGGGGGCAAGGTTGTCTAGCTATATTTAAAGCCATTGACAAGTTCTATTAATTGGGGGCAAGGTTGTCTAGCTATATTTAAAGAATGTTTTATGCCAATATACTAACCTGTTATATTTGATTAACCACCTTATATTTTTTTAGGGTCAAAGGGGGGAGAGGATCATCGATCCCCCACTTTTGTTTCATAGTGGCCCGGGGTATAATAAAATTTACAAAGTTTAGAGCATCTTCAAGAGTTTGCTATTTCTAGCTTGCCAAATTGTGATGTTTGGCAACTCTGTAAAATAAATGGCAAGTGAAATATTTAGAGCATCTCCAAGAGTTTGCCAATTTAGACTTACCAAACCACAAATAATGGGCCCAGCAGTAACCGTCGGGAGGCATTCCAACCCCTTCGTGATTGCTTGTCGCGGGTAGATTTCGTCGCGGCGTGGAGACAGGGGAGATTGCGTCACGGCGCGCATAGTTTTCCGTCGGCAGATTCCTTCGCGAGATCGATCAAGGCAGCTGCCCTAGTGCGTCACTTCCTCCTGCGTGAGATGAAGGCAGCGTGAGAGCAGATTCCGTCGTGAGATCAAGCAGCGTCGCAGCAGGGTGCGTGACTCCTCGCACAGGTATTCACGAACCTCCTATCCGTTCTTTGTTTTTGTTGTTTTTTTTTTCATACAACTTCGAAGGACTGCTGATGTAGACAATAATTCCTCAGAAATCATGCCTAGGAAGAGATCTCTTCTCCAAAGACAATTGGATGATTCATCATCCGATGACAATTGTTCTATAATATTACCGGCTGCTCAAATTTTACAAATCGCTAGCAAGAAAAAAGGGCCACATGGTGGATCTGTCAAAGGTCACAAAGTAATTTACCGTGATAGAGAAGCCGGCCATGAAAGAATGTTTTAAGATTATGTAGAAGGTTGTTCATCTTAAATTTTAGATAAAATTGTTATATTTGATCTCATATTAATTTGTGTAAATATTTTGGATATTTTGGTTCAGGTACCGGATGTCTAGAAATCTATTCTTACGCATAATGAATGATGTAGAAGAGCACGATGACTACTTTGTGCAGAAAAGGAATGCAGCTAATGTACTTGGCTTGAGTTGCTTCCAAAAAGTCACTGCCACAATGCGTATGCTGACTTATGGAACAGCTGCTGATGCCGCAGATGAGTATGTTCGTATTGGTGAAAGTACAACGCTGGAGAGCCTGCGTCACTTCGGTCGTGCAGTTGTTGATCTGTATGAAGATGAATACCTCAGACAACCCAATGAGGCGGACACAGCACGTTTACTTGGTATGGGTGAGAAAAAAGGATATCCAGAAATGCTAGGGTCCATTGATTGTATGCATTGGGTGTGGAAGAATTGTCCATATGAAAAGCAGGGTCAGTACAAGGGCCATGTAGATAAGGCCACCATCATTTTGGAGGTTGTTGCTTCAGAGGACCTTTGCTTCAGTACAACCGGCAGGGTGTCGCTAGGTTTTTCTGGCGGCGAGATCGGCTTCCCAGGGAACGCGCGAAGGAAACAGACTCACCGCGCAAGGCCGCGCGTGAGGTTTGGCGACGGAATCCGCCGCGCGGATAACTGGACGCGCGGAACAAAGTTTTGGCAAGTTAAGAATTTTGGCGAGCGTGAATAGCAAATTGTTGGAGAACGTTTTTTGCAACTTTTGCCAAATTTTATAGTATACCAAGTAGAATAGCAAACTCTTGGAGATGCTCGGTATTTACATCGCAGATAAAATACCACGCCATTTGGCCCTGGGATTTAAATATTTTTTTTCTCTATTTTTAAAAGCTGATTTCTATTTTTAAAAGCTGATTTTATATTTTCTATAAAAAAAATTTCTATTTTTTACTGGCGGTTGTCTTAGCAAACAGCCTGTGAAAATAGATTTCCACAAGCGGTTCTTAGTTAACCGCCAGTGCAAAGATTTATTTGTAATGGCCCCTAACGCCAACTGTTACGAAAAATGACTGTACAAATATATTTACAACCGAGCTTCTTTCTACTAGGGAATATTAGTTGATTGTTTATGCAATTGTAAGAATTAAGAGGGACATCATAAGCCTTAGCTAGCTATCCTCTCCAAGGACCACGAGGAGATAGACGGTTCTATTAGGACGGATTGCCATTCATGAATCTATGTAAGCAAAGTGACAGCATGTGTTTCACATGGATATAGACACAACGAATCAAAACGTACATCTAATAATAGAAGTATAAAGCCAAACTGTTTGGAGGTCATGGAGCCGTGTAATACTAAAATGAGAGCAGGTAATATATGCATCTCTCGGGTGTTTGAGTAATGCGCTGGGAATTGATTTCACAGTTGATTATGGAATAAAGTAAAAAAAAAGTCTAGAGGAATTAGCACTGCAGCACGAAGGGCTTGTTGTCCCGGAGTCCCGGACTGCGAGCCGGGACAAAGGTTTCGGGACTAAATGTCCCACCTTTAGTCCCGGTTCGCAGACTCGGGACTAAAGTTGAGACCTTTAATCTCGGTTGGTAATACCAACCGGGATAAAAAGGCTCGCCACTAACTGATGTGGCGCAGCCCCTTTTAGTCGTGTTGGTATTACAAACCGGGACTAAAGGTTTTTTATTTTTTCTTTTTCTTATCAAATTATTTTTTATTTTGGTTTTCAATTATATTGTTTTCCAATTTATTTTTCGCTGCTATTATCCGTATACGTTGCACCTGTACGAGAGCGTTATTATTGCACACAAATAAAGTATGAAACTTTACTACATATATATATAATAGAGCTATACATATACGTACATATATATTATATTTACAATAATATACAGGTGATCAAGTGTTCGGCCGCCGGTTATAGGTTGTACAAATGTTTGCTCTCCACTCAAAGCTTATAGAAGTGTTCGTCCTTGTTTGCACTATTCAATCCCAACCTAGGGTTGTAGTGGAACTCGGCGTCTTCCGAGATGACATGATCGTTGATGAAACCTGCGATCGTCTCCTAGATTGCGACGAGTATTGTGTGGTGGAACACTTGTTCTTTTAATTCCCACTCCTTCCATTTGCATTAATTAAAGGAAAAGATATTAATATACATAAGATTTATTTTGTTAACAAATAAATAAGATATGAATTTAATGTATACACATGTTATTTACTTTGAGCATCTATTTAGAAGGTGTAAATTTGGTACACCGCATGTACTCGCAAACGTAGTATCCACATAAATTGGTACCATATGGCTGCCTGGGCACCCACCTATGTAGAATAGGAGCGGAAAGTGGCGCTTTCAGATTCGTACGATATCTTTGTACGAACCAAGCCCAAGCCCTACTCAATAAGTCGGTCGTTGATTAGGTATAGCATAGTAAAGTAAAATAGCATGCATCGATATTTAAAGAATGATATAACGTACCTTTGGATCATGTCTATCATGTCTTGGTACTAGGGATGAAAACGGTACGGATATTTTCCAACTGTATTCGAGATCGAATTCATTTAGAGAGGTTCAGATTTGTCCGTATCTAAGTTCGAATATTCAACATCTGATACCGTATCTGTATCTGAATATTTAAATCGTATATTTATAATGTCGCCATCCAATCATATCCTATCCGACATATCCGTATTCGAATCCGAATCTGACCAGAAATATGAAAACAAATATGATATCAGTGATATGCGTCCTCATCCGATCCGTTTTCATCCCTGCTTGGTACATTGCCAGCTCTTTTCTCATTGAGTCCCAGACACATATACATTGGTCCTTGATCTTAATCTCAGTGAGTATCCAGTGATCCCTGCATTTTTTTATAGAGTCAACTTATATATTAAGATATATATATATATATATATATCTTAATACTGGATTCACTAAGACATGATATAACACAACCCCATATTATAAGGGAAGAGTATCAAGTCCTTGTGCCTTTGTTTATAAAAGAACCTCCGGAGGTTCTTCTCCATTTCCTTAGGTCTCACATTGAATGGATCGTCAGTCCTGGTGTCCTTGTACACGACATAGGGATCAATAAAACCAATTCGATCGTCTTGTTTCAATTTGAGTTCTCTAATCATGTGTTTGCACATTGTGAGCATAGTAATTACGAATATGTACATATGCTAGAGTGGAATTATTGATTAAAAGGAAGAATCACTTACAGACGGTAGCAGCTCGTGAGAGATTTGTCGAGAGCATCCATAAAGAGAAGCTGGTGTATTTCACTAAATTGTACCCATGTAACGTCATCTCTATGGAAGTAGTGACGGTCTCTGACTTGGACGCCAATATATTGTTCAAATTCATGTTGTCGACAAAAACTCATGTAGTACTCGTGCAGCTTATACATTTGCGTATGAAGTTGTTTTACATTTGCAGGGTTGCATAGACTCCTGCCATATCTATACTGCCGCCGCCATTCATCAACAACTTCGGCTTCTTTAACAGCCTCGCGGCCCATAAGTTGTTCTATGGAGAGCCCAGTCGCACCCATCCACTGGGCGAGTTCATCTACATTCACATCGTCAGGTATCGTCATTTGTAGCAAGTTCATGTCGGAACCATATTGATTCTGAACCACTAGTGGCGGCACTGATTGCTGCGCTTGTTGGCTGAGCTGTGCAACATCTTTCCCGGCCTTCTATTTCTTTTTGTCTGCCTTGATTGTTTTTGTGATAGTACGCTCGTAGTCTGGTAGTGGCGGTGTTGGTTTTTTACTAGCGGCAAGCTTCTCGTCTTGCATAGGCTGCACCACTTGCCTCAACTTTGAGCGAGGATACAATAGGAATGGCTTCTCTTGCTTTGCTCGTGCGATAGCTTTGGTTTTTTCGAAGAACGCTTGCATATCTTACTTCACTGAAGCCTCAAGTTCTTCATTAGTCTTCTCGTACGAAAGCTTGGACATCTTTGGGATCTTTGTGACCACAACTTGTTTCTTCGGCATAGGTTGGACCGATCTTTATGGGTCGGCGGGCCTCTTGTTCCTTGATGGACTAATTAGTGCCGATGAGCCAGCCGGTGTCAGCATTGGAGGAGGCGGCGATGGCGCAGTTGGAGCTTGCTATGGTGGATGATTTGACCACTAGCGGCTTTGGATTCCGTCATGGAGGAGATACGGCTAGCGGTGGGGATGCAGCCTTGTCTTGTATGAAATCATCCTCGTCGTCGTGTCCCACGTCACTGTTGTCATGTGGTGAATGGATACACGGACTTAGGTTTGGGGAGGTCCTGATGTGAAAAAATGAACAAGGTATATACATGAGTCAACCATAATGTAATACAGTACATAATTAGTGAAAAGAAATTACATTCACATTCATCCAATCCTAAGGCTCAGTTGTTGTTGAGGGGGAGGAAGTGAGGCACCCTAGGAATAATGATGTACCGTTTCTTCCAACATATGAATGTCTTCTCCGCTTCACCTAGGGTCTTCTCCCCATCACCACCTTCGATATCTAGAGGCACATTTTCATGGCCTTTGACCACTCTATCCACCGAGACACTAGCATATCTAGGTGGTATTATGATCGTGTGGATCCTTGGTGTCTTCGTGGGGTCGATAGGAGATACAACATTGGTAGCAACCTTGGCAGTGCCATTCCCCTCAGGAATATGCAGCTCGCAGGACGTCAACGGAGCGGTGACGTCATCCACTGGGAAGCATAGCCCTGCATCATCTTGCCTCACAGGCACCTCTATAGAAGCACAACTGCTTTTCAACTGACAAGAGCCAGTGCTGATGTTGGTGGTCGGCTATGACAAGCTCCGGAGGCGGGAACTTACAACTTCCTCCACGGCCTTTCTGATTTGCTCCTTCATATTGGCCTTAAGCGCTTTCTCCCGCTATATTGCCTTACGAGCCTCTTTAGTGGCCTTCATAACAGCCTCCTCCAACTTTCATAGCCATTCCCTGTCATCTTCCTTCTTTCTCTGGCGGCTTCTATACATTTCTCTGTCCTGAGGGAAGGCATGCTCCCACAACATGGAGCCATAGCCTCTCGTCTGTCCACCATGCTTAGGGTTCCCTAGGGCGTATGTCAGCTCATCTTTATCTTTGTTCTTCTGCCACTGTCCACTTTGAGCGATGGAGCGAGCTTGATGAAATCTTTCTGGTACATCTTGGATGTGTTCCCCATACACGACCTTTCCGGTCTCTAGGTCCAAGCTACTCCCGTGAGCGAAAAACTAGTGCTTGGCGCGCTGAGGCCAGTCGACGGATTCTGGCACCAACCTCCTATCAATTAGCTCTTGCTCGGTTTTTTCCCACTTAGGAATGACAGTAGGGTAGCCACCTGATCCCATTCTATGGTGGTAGGTCTTGTATCGAGCATTCTTTTGGTTCCTTCTCGCCCGTTGCTGACCCTCTTCCGATGTCTTGAACTGTACAACTCGTCCCAAAATGGCCACAGCTTGACAAAGTTCTTAGAGTTGAAATCCGGAGTATTGTTTTTCTTGATATAGTCATTATATAGATGCCTCTTCCAGCACTGGAATCATGTGGCCATCTTCTTCATAGACCAATCTTGAACTCTATCCTTCAACTCTGAATCGTTTGTGTCTAGCGTGAAATGTTACAACACGTCACTCCAGACTAGTTCCTTGTCACGGTTGGAGACATAACTGATTTCAGGGTGTTGCTTATTTTTCTTCCATTCACGGGCATTGATTGGGAGCCTATCCCAGGCAAGGTACCCTAAGTGGTTGACAAAGGCCCTTGCATGGGGTCCACGTGGCTGGCCTGTTGCCTCGTCGAAATCTGTGATAACCAATCGACCCTCCATCGTCTTCTTCGGGTCTCGTACTTTTCTATTGGTACCCGTGGTTGTCATCGGGCCAGAGGGCTATGTAGGCAGAAACAAGACAATTAAAGGAAATTATTTTGAATTTCATGTATATAAACATAGAAGGTTGCATATTACAGACCTAGCCAGCATTGTCTTCCGGTACGCCTTCGAGGGCCAAGTATTGAGAACCGTCATCGATGCCTTGAGGCTTCTCATCGCATTCGCGGTCATCATAAAGAACTTGTTCATCGCCATCGCAGATCATGTTCATCAATATTTCTTCGTCATCTCTCGGGTCGGCCATTTCTACAAAAATATGTTTAGGGTTTAGGGTTTATGGTTTATAGCGTAGGGTTTAGGGTTTAGTGTATGTCATTTGATTATGAGCATCATTTGCTAACAAAAGTGGAATCAAATGTATCTCTCATAAATAAATAGATTAAGTAAATTATAGGTAAAATTTACTAATTTATATCACTAATTATAAATATACCACTAATAGTGTATGTACTTTGATTAATAAACATCATTCATAAACAATATATGCATTCTAGCTACATAAATAGATGAATCTCTAGATATACCTATATTTTGAAGCCGGTGATGCTTTTAGACCTCAAACTTTGAATCTGTAGTTCTGCACTGGAAAAGAAAAATGGTTAATACATATGAAATATTATTGACAATCCAAATCACTTATGCATTTTTAATGTTTGTGTGTGTTTGTTAATTCACTAATATATATGTGTGTTAATATATATAAATATATATATATATATATGCACCTCATAAAATTTACTTGCACCTCGTAAAATTTATTAATAAGTATCCCCATATTATTTATCCATGTATTAATAAAGTATCAAAAACATAATTGTCCAAAGATAAGTATGAACATATTAATTTATATCAACGTATTAATGTGGCGTATCACTAATTATAAAACACTAACCCTAGTTAATTAATATATTATATATCAATTATAAATATCAATATAAACAATATATGTTTCTAAATATTATATATTGATCACATTTATAATTAGTGGTATTATAAACAAAAGTGGTATTATTCCTATTTTGCAAATTTTTGGAAGTAAACAAGGCCTTAGATGTATTTTTTATATATGTTAATATTTTTTTCTCCCCTCTCTGCATTTTTTCTCTCCTTATCTCCCTCTCTCAGCTTTGCAGGGTGGGGCCGGGGGGCACGCCAGCGACGGCCACCGCGCGGCGTGTGTGCCGGCCGGGGGCGTGCGCACGTGCTACCGTGGTACGGTGGTGGGCCGGGCTTCGAGGCGGCATTGGGAGAGGGAGCGGACGTACCGCGGTGGTGCTCAGGGCGGCGCTCGGTGCGGCGGTGCTCGGCGGCGAGGACGAGACGGTGCAGCGGCGAGGACAAGACGGTGCAACAGCGGTTACCTAGGAGAGGAAGAGGAAGAGGAAGAGGCGATCTCGCATAGGTGGGGGAAGGAGAGGAAGAGGCTTGCCTCTTATACTGTAGACGACCTTTAATCCCGGGCCTGGCCACGGCCCAGGACTAAAGGTCCTTTAGTCGTGGTTCCAGCCAGGAACCGGGACTAAAGGCTAAAGGTTGACACCTTTGGTCTTGGTTCCTGTCTGGAACCGGGACTAAAGGACTTTTAGTCCTCGTCCGAGGCCCGGGACTAAAGGTCCTTCCACCAAATTATGGCGCTTGTTTAGGCGCCAGAATTTGGTAAGTTTTATTTTTCACCTTTTTTCTTTCTTCTTACTAAATGTATAGTTAATTAAATATTTATTATAAATTTTTTGAAAAATACACATTAATTTTGTTTCACTCTATTGTGCATTACAAAAATTCTAAAAACAATTTATTTTCAAACAATTTATATTATTCAACATAAATCTCATTTATAATGAATATTGTGTTAATGCAAAAATATAATGGCCAATTAATATATATATATATATATAATTGTTGGCTTTCGACAGAAACTTTATTTTTGGGTCATTTGGACGTTAAACTTTTGGACAAAAAGTTTGAACTACTCAATTTTGAATTTTGAAAGAATTCATAGCCACGCACCGATTTTCGGAACCCTAGATGGTCTCGACTAGAAAATTCATGAATACCAATATTGTTCCACTCATCAAGATCTACATTTCATATATAGACAATTTTTTCATTTGATAAAGTGTTGGGAAAGTGTAGTTCAAAATCTACAATTCTCACATATAGTTTCAAATAGTTTATGTGAGATTCAGGATTTGGTGAGTATTGTTTACTTAAACTTTCTCAAATAGAAAATGGTCTATATAAAAAGTTTGGATCTTGATGAGCTTTAATAACTTGGTATTCAAATATTTTTCATTTTAAGTCATTTAGTTTGTCATTTGACCAAGTTTGACCAAAACTTGTCTTGGATTTTAAAAACATGTGCCTAGGATTGGCTAAAATTTATCCAAATGGAAAAATGGACAATATATCAAATGTAGATCTTGATGAGCACTAACAACTTTGTATTCAAAATGTTTTCATTTGAAGTAGTCAAATGGGTCATTTGACCAAGTTTGACCAAAGTTAAAACATTGGTTTTTAGAAACACACACTTTGACCGAACCCTGGATCGTCTCATCTGGAAAAGTCATGACTACAAAGTTTGTTACACTCATCAAGTTCTACATTTGGTCTAATGGTTAATTTTTCATTTGGAAAAGTTTGTACCACTCAATTTTGAATTTTGAAAGAATTTATAGCCACACACCGGTTTTCGGAACCCTAGATGGTCTCGACTAGAAAAGACATGAATACCAATATTGTTCCACTCATCAAGATCTACATTTTATATATATATATCATTTTTGCATTTGATAAAGTGTTGGAAAAATGTAGTTCAAAATCCACAATTCTCACATATAGTTTCATACAGTTTATGTGAGATTCAGGATTTGGTGAGTATTGTTTACTTAAACTTTCTCAAATGGAAAAATGGTCTATATAAAAAGTTT
>Ga0182004_10003688_pt1 | contig 12220 bp, 7 predicted proteins | sample Sormic07211540_1_FD_120479 | JGI IMG/M metagenome (GOLD analysis project Ga0182004, IMG submission 120479) | Endophyte microbial communities from Sorghum bicolor roots, Mead, Nebraska, USA - 072115-40_1 MetaG | ecosystem: Host-associated > Plants > Roots > Unclassified | place: USA: Nebraska... | reverse complement strand
TTCAAGTGATTTTAGTTGGCTCTCCTGTTGAGAGACCGAGGTTGAGACTGTTCTATGCAAGACACTAATGTCTTGAGTCAGCTGGGAATGGAAATGTTGAATTGTACTTCTATTTGTATCTTCAATCTTTTCCTTCCTTTCTGAAAATCGATACCAAGAATGAATATAAATATTTAAACTGGGAAAGGAAAGAGGGAGGAGAAAGAGAAATGAAGGCAGACCTAATTTTGAAAATAGCCCATGCAGATCCCCTGCTGTATTCTCCAGCTCTGATCGGAGTCTTTGTGCTTCACCAACGATAACTTTTTCTGAAGACATTTAAAAAAGAAAGGATGTAAGATAAATGGTAAGAATAATCATTTCAGCCAAAAATCTGAACATTGTCTGCAAGTATGAAAATAACACAGGGCAGGTGTATCAAGGCAAAATGGAATGAAACAAACAGTATTTTAGTATATATTAGTCACATGCATTCTGTACACAGCAAGCTAGAGAACCTTATCAAATACTTAATTAAGCCTATGCAACACATTTCATATGCAAACTCATAGGGATATCAATGAAGTCTTCATTCTAACCTGATTTAAGAAGATTTTCTATCAAATATTGCTTCTCCTTAATAGTATTATTTGCCTTCATGTATTTCGCTTCAAGATCCGCTAGGGTGCACTCTGTTTCCTTCATTCTTTTCTGCAAAAAGATGAGAAGCTGTAAATAAAAGCATCATTATTTAATTATATGACAGAAATATGACAATACAAGTATAAGCACACATACCTGTAATGTCTGAAGTTGATCACTTAGATCTGCACTCAGAACTTTCTGAGAATCATAGAGTCCTTGAAGCTCTTCTAATTGCTGGTACAGTTACAGTTTCCGAATTATAGCATTATTTTTTTTTCAGCAAGATACAGATTCTCTAACTGAACTAAAGGCATACCTTATCTTTTGATTCCAAAATAAGCTCCAACCGATCCAGTTTCTCTGACATGGCCTGAAGAATTCCTCTATCATGCTATAGAAGAACATGCACAATCTAATATGTCATAAGTGATGAAGGGAGTAAGTACCTTCTTTTCAGCTTCATCTGCTAAGTATTGTTCCCTCGGAATATAAACACCATTTTTCTCTCTTGCAGCATATAGTTCTGTTCAAAAAGCGGAACCAAATTTAGTAACTGGACTAGCTTGAAGTATCTGGCTTTTCAGAAAATTAAAATTGATGAACAATAATATACATATAGTGATTGCAGATTTTAGTGTATCTACAATGAAGAACTAAAATCTAGAAATATCTCGTCTAGACTATGCACTTACAGATATGTATCCGTGGTTTCTGCATTTTTCAAAGAACTGGAAGAATGCGGTAAACAATTTGATGACATAGACGTTCATCTATAGTTAAACTGAGTAATTGTCATATTTTTAACGGCGTTCAGGTACATGGTGTTAAATAATTCTGACAATAGAGGAGATAAATAAGATGCAATAAAACATTCAGCACATTTGGTGGATTCTATAGTAAGATTCATCCAGCAGTAACCATGTTTCCCAGAATCAGCTAATATTCAACCCATCTTTTATTTCAAGAGCACAAGATTAACTCACATGCTCAGATGGGAAATGATCCTGTTGTATTTTTCTGAAGTTCTCAACAATAAGTATAAGCAGTGTTGAAAGTTTGTAAGAAGAAGGATACCTTGCTTGAGACGGTCCATTTCAAAGTACAAATCTTTGATGAGCGCAGATTTCATCATCTTCTGATTGACCTGGAAACCATGGCCAAGTTATTAAAATCAGTTCTCCATGAGAAAGTTTACATTGCAATTAATGGTAATTTGACAATAAAAAAAAGCAGAACCTCTGGCTTATTCTTGATGTGTTTTGCACGATGTGCGTAATCCAGGGTGCTTAGCGTCTCCTCAAGGCAGTGTACTGAAGGTGCGATGGTCGCTATGATGCAAGTCTTTGTCTTCCCTCCCAAGGAATCCCTTAACAATCTTGTTAACTTGCTATCCCTGCATGAATAGCAGCCAAATATCAGATGCTTGAACAGCCTCAAGGAACAATCTGAATAGCTAATGTTTGCTTGACCTGTATGGTATGTGTCCAGAGTGCTCAACAAGAGTATTAATGACACGCCCAAGTGTAAGCAGACTCTTGTTAATTTCTCCTGCCTCGCGAGCGCGCCCCTATAAAAACAGATGGAAACTATGTAAGTACTACTCACTTGTACAGCTTGATCATGGTATTTGGTGATGAAGTGGGAAAGGAAACAGGAGCTCGAAAAAAGAAAACTTACGTCTCTAGCACCGGACCTAGATATGTTTTCAGAGCCAGCAAGGTCAACGAGATTAAGCTTTCCACACTTGATCATTTCCTCACCCTCGGGTGTGCATTCCTTAATATGGATGGTGATGGAGAAAATAGAGTGCGAGCGACTGCTTTGCTTGTTGAGAAGAGTTTCAGCAGTTTTTCTCTTTGCAGAGCCTCTCTCCAGTATCCTGTAGATCTCAGCAGCCGAAGAAACTAGCTCTTCCTCGAGCCCTCTAACAAAGACTCCTCCCTTGCCATCCTCCATGAGTGCCATAGGCTTCTTGGACTTGTCATCAGAGAATTTAGATTCCTCCGGGGCTAGAAGATCAGTGAGCTCCTCATTGTACAACTCAAGAAAAGAAACCTTCATGCTGTACTCTGCACTCTGTGCCTCAAGGACGTCAAATATGCGCTTAACAGCCCTTGGAATGACACCGGCATCAGATGGGAGGTCACCGTTCTACAGAAATGCAGGTGGAGGGTGCAGTTATGACCTCAGTTGAAACAGTAAATGTGTAGCGTGTGAATACATAAATAAATAAATAAAAATTACCAGTGCTTTGCGTCCTCCGCCTTCCATGGTGTATGTTTTGCCAGTTCCAGTCTGACCATATGCAAATATTGTGCAATTGTAACCGTCTAAAACCTCACTGACAAGTGGCACAACAGCATGGTTGAAGATATCCTGCTGCTGAGACTTTGGTCCGAACACCTGTTTGTGTCTCAGTTGGTTATTGTCTTATTGAGTGATGAGAACAAGTGGAATAAAACAATTGGCATGACTTACCTTATCGAAGGGAAAGGTGCGATCAATTTGCTTGTTAGCGATGTTCTGGGCAACAGAAACCTCCCGTTTCTGGTCATTGCAAGTGACCACCACGGGAGTGCCGACGCGGCGTTCCTCGTCGCTCAATGGCCTACACGTACAAGGAAAGGAAAGAAATAGGGTGCAGTGAGGTTGAATTCATGAGCGGTGAGTGAAACTAATGATACAGTGGAAGTGTGGCGTTCCATTGGTGGATCGATCAGACAGTGACTGACATATATACATAGGAAAAACATATAGGACTACTAGATAAGTAGAGTACATATACATAATTAGTTACATACTAGTGATACATACGTACTGTAATTACAAAGCCAAGCAGTGGAGCAATGGATAAACAATAATTGATGTACCTGCATCTGAGGAGGACCTGGACGTTAACGCCTCCGGATCCGGACCCCTTGGAGGAGGAGGAGGAGGAGGAGGTGGTGGAGGTTTGCTGCTGCTGTGCAGCCTGCTGGGCAGCGCTGATGCTGCTGTTACCGTTGCCGTTGAAGAGGAGGGGGCCCCGATCCCGGTGCCTGCCTGTGGTTGGGGGCTTGTGGGCGGAGGAAGAGGCGCCGCTCCTGGGCGTGTAGGAGAAGGAGGGGGAAGGGGTCATGGCGGCGTAGTCGGCGGGGCCTCCGCCTCGGCGAGGGGTGGGGGTGGAAGCCTCCATGGATGGTACGCAGGAGCTGACGGAGAGGAGCGGAGGGGGAAATGGGGAATCGAATCGACTGAATGGCTCCGCTCGCCGTTTGATTTTTGAATCGGAGAAGAATGCCCTGCCCTGCCCTGCCCTGGCCGCCGGACATGCGACTTGGGCCCCGCACCACAGCCTCGGATTCCAACGGAACTCACGGGGCCTGGGGCCCACTTTCGGTTGCATTTGAACTCTCCGACCGTTGCACGGAGAGGGGGAGACGACCTTCCTCTCAATGCTAGAAAGTATTATAGTTTCTATATTTATTAATTTTTTAGATACTGTATATAAAAATTATAGTTTTAATAAATAGTTTTTATAGAATAATTTTTTATCTAATCATATTTATTCTCTCCTCATTCTCAATTAATCATATCACTTCATGTCTTTGACCTCGTATAGACATGGTTTCTAACGTAGACCTAGTTTTTATAATTTTTGCTCTCTTCAATAATTATCTTGCCACATCAGCAAAATGCTTAGGTAACATTACAATTAATGTCCATAAAAACTATAATAGTTTCTGCATTGGGAGTGCTCTTAGGGCATGTACAACCCCATAGGCGAGGTTCCGTCTTTAAACACCATACGGACAAATATAAAGATAAGTCATACAACCCACAGACAGAGTACGTCTCTAAGCCGTTTAATGCTTTGCATGTAAATCTTTGTATATCATTATGTGGCTATCTAATAAAAAATATATCAAGGATAAATAAGAGCAAAATAATTACCATATTTTTTAAAACCATCAATACAAGAGTACACGTCAGTGTTAAAGGAGATCCATAAGGATGATTACAATGTGCGCACTAAGCCCATTGATGCAGAGGCGATCATGAGGCTTGAAGGAGGCAAGAAGGACAGACGGTTGTGGATTGCAGACGGTGCCATCGACTCCACCACTGTTCAAAACCTCGTCGCTATCTGAGCACAAATCACGTTCTCTAGCTAGGCCATATGCCAACGGCCTTCTCTAGTACTACAATAGGTCACAACACTGTAGGTGATACCTCTATTACTCATCGTACGTTCATATTTATACACCAAAATTAGATTTGTAATACTGATACATTGGAGTGAAATATTACAGGCTGAGCTACAAGAAACAAAAAAAGGCAAAGTCAAGAGCAGACCGTGACAATGATCGCACAGATGGAGGCCCAGAGGGCCACATTCGAGGGAGCGCAGAAGCAGATGACGAAGATAATGGTGATCATGCAAAGTCTTGGACAAGCACCTAGTGTACCTGTGCAGTTTTCAACTCCTCCACCTCCTACTCCTATAACTACTTCTGTAAGTATGAAATTTCGCTTTTCGCTTGTTCTTTGCATATATGTCGCCATTCGTGTCGTTGGGGATGTCGGCGTTCATGCCATTGTAGATGTCGGCCTTCCTAGCCTTGTTTCTTGCAGGTTTTGAAAACCTTTCCGTTCAGGGGAGCTCCTACCAAAATTTTTAACTGAGTCTAATCTTCTTGTATTCTTAGATTACTAGATGCAATCTTAAAGTTCCAAAATTGTTTTCTCAGATTACTCACACATGCAATCTCTACTCTTTTGTGCAGCATCCGTCCGCATCCCGCTAATGCGTCACCAGGTGATCAGACCTTTCCTTCACCATCGTCTCATAGGCTACCTTGATGAGGACTCATACTAGGTGATGTGGTTGGACTTTAGCGTGATTTGTGCTTTCTGTTGTGACTTGTGCTTGGATTTGACGAACTTGTTGTAATAAATATGTGAATAATGTTGAACATGCTGAGACTTGTAATATATTATGATTTGTGGTTCACAATTATGGTTGTGATATATTGTGAGAAATTTGATTCAATATTCGAGTTTCGGTATTGTTCAGTATTTCGTGGTCTTAGGTGTAGTGATGGATGATACTGAACGTTGTTCAGTAGTGCTCCGTATTTTTTTCTGCTCAGTTTTGCCTTACGTGTAGAATAATATTCTACACCTAGGATGTAGAATAACGTTGTGTATAGGATGCATTTTTCATACTCCCGAGAGTAATTACTCCCATCTTCAGTAAACCACATTGCGTATGTATTCATACATGTTTATCGGTTTGAATATGTTTATATACTTATATTAAGATACTGTAGATCTTACTATGCAAAAATTTTCAAAGAAATTCATATTTTTTTAATATATTACTAAAATGTCACTACTGTAGTATATATAATAAGTATAACCGCATACTCTATGTATGCATGCATACTTAACATATATACTACCTTAGATGGTTTAGTATGATCATATACTTCGTCTATATATATATATATATAGACGAAGTATATGATCATACTAAACCATCTAAGGTAGTATATATGTTAAGTATGCATGCATACATAGAGTATGCGGTTATACTTATTATATATACTACAGTAGTGACATTTTAGTAATATATTAAAAAAATATGAATTTCTTTGAAAATTTTTGCATAGTAAGATCTACAGTATCTTAATATAAGTATATAAACATATTCAAACCGATAAACATGTATGAATACATACGCAATGTGGTTTACTGAAGATGGGAGTAATTACTCTCGGGAGTATGAAAAATGCATCCTATACACAACGTTATTCTACATCCTAGGTGTAGAATATTATTCTACACGTAAGGCAAAACTGAGCAGAAAAAAATACGGAGCACTACTGAACAACGTTCAGTATCATCCATCACTACACCTAAGACCACGAAATACTGAACAATACCGAAACTCGAATATTGAATCAAATTTCTCACAATATATCACAACCATAATTGTGAACCACAAATCATAATATATTACAAGTCTCAGCATGTTCAACATTATTCACATATTTATTACAACAAGTTCGTCAAATCCAAGCACAAGTCACAACAGAAAGCACAAATCACGCTAAAGTCCAACCACATCACCTAGTATGAGTCCTCATCAAGGTAGCCTATGAGACGATGGTGAAGGAAAGGTCTGATCACCTGGTGACGCATTAGCGGGATGCGGACGGATGCTGCACAAAAGAGTAGAGATTGCATGTGTGAGTAATCTGAGAAAACAATTTTGGAACTTTAAGATTGCATCTAGTAATCTAAGAATACAAGAAGATTAGACTCAGTTAAAAATTTTGGTAGGAGCTCCCCTGAACGGAAAGGTTTTCAAAACCTGCAAGAAACAAGGCTAGGAAGGCCGACATCTACAATGGCATGAACGCCGACATCCCCAACGACACGAATGGCGACATATATGCAAAGAACAAGCGAAAAGCGAAATTTCATACTTACAGAAGTAGTTATAGGAGTAGGAGGTGGAGGAGTTGAAAACTGCACAGGTACACTAGGTGCTTGTCCAAGACTTTGCATGATCACCATTATCTTCGTCATCTGCTTCTGCGCTCCCTCGAATGTGGCCCTCTGGGCCTCCATCTGTGCGATCATTGTCACGGTCTGCTCTTGACTTTGCCTTTTTTTGTTTCTTGTAGCTCAGCCTGTAATATTTCACTCCAATGTATCAGTATTACAAATCTAATTTTGGTGTATAAATATGAACGTACGATGAGTAATAGAGGTATCACCTACAGTGTTGTGACCTATTGTAGTACTAGAGAAGGCCGTTGGCATATGGCCTAGCTAGAGAACGTGATTTGTGCTCAGATAGCGACGAGGTTTTGAACAGTGGTGGAGTCGATGGCACCGTCTGCAATCCACAACCGTCTGTCCTTCTTGCCTCCTTCAAGCCTCATGATCGCCTCTGCATCAATGGGCTTAGTGCGCACATTGTAATCATCCTTATGGATCTCCTTTAACACTGACGTGTACTCTTGTATTGATGGTTTTAAAAAATATGGTAATTATTTTGCTCTTATTTATCCTTGATATATTTTTTATTAGATAGCCACATAATGATATACAAAGATTTACATGCAAAGCATTAAACGGCTTAGAGACGTACTCTGTCTGTGGGTTGTATGACTTATCTTTATATTTGTCCGTATGGTGTTTAAAGACGGAACCTCGCCTATGGGGTTGTACATGCCCTAAGAGCACTCCCAATGCAGAAACTATTATAGTTTTTATGGACATTAATTGTAATGTTACCTAAGCATTTTGCTGATGTGGCAAGATAATTATTGAAGAGAGCAAAAATTATAAAAACTAGGTCTACGTTAGAAACCATGTCTATACGAGGTCAAAGACATGAAGTGATATGATTAATTGAGAATGAGGAGAGAATAAATATGATTAGATAAAAAATTATTCTATAAAAACTATTTATTAAAACTATAATTTTTATATACAGTATCTAAAAAATTAATAAATATAGAAACTATAATACTTTCTAGCATTGAGAGGAAGGTCGTCTCCCCCTCTCCGTGCAACGGTCGGAGAGTTCAAATGCAACCGAAAGTGGGCCCCAGGCCCCGTGAGTTCCGTTGGAATCCGAGGCTGTGGTGCGGGGCCCAAGTCGCATGTCCGGCGGCCAGGGCAGGGCAGGGCAGGGCATTCTTCTCCGATTCAAAAATCAAACGGCGAGCGGAGCCATTCAGTCGATTCGATTCCCCATTTCCCCCTCCGCTCCTCTCCGTCAGCTCCTGCGTACCATCCATGGAGGCTTCCACCCCCACCCCTCGCCGAGGCGGAGGCCCCGCCGACTACGCCGCCATGACCCCTTCCCCCTCCTTCTCCTACACGCCCAGGAGCGGCGCCTCTTCCTCCGCCCACAAGCCCCCAACCACAGGCAGGCACCGGGATCGGGGCCCCCTCCTCTTCAACGGCAACGGTAACAGCAGCATCAGCGCTGCCCAGCAGGCTGCACAGCAGCAGCAAACCTCCACCACCTCCTCCTCCTCCTCCTCCTCCAAGGGGTCCGGATCCGGAGGCGTTAACGTCCAGGTCCTCCTCAGATGCAGGTACATCAATTATTGTTTATCCATTGCTCCACTGCTTGGCTTTGTAATTACAGTACGTATGTATCACTAGTATGTAACTAATTATGTATATGTACTCTACTTATCTAGTAGTCCTATATGTTTTTCCTATGTATATATGTCAGTCACTGTCTGATCGATCCACCAATGGAACGCCACACTTCCACTGTATCATTAGTTTCACTCACCGCTCATGAATTCAACCTCACTGCACCCTATTTCTTTCCTTTCCTTGTACGTGTAGGCCATTGAGCGACGAGGAACGCCGCGTCGGCACTCCCGTGGTGGTCACTTGCAATGACCAGAAACGGGAGGTTTCTGTTGCCCAGAACATCGCTAACAAGCAAATTGATCGCACCTTTCCCTTCGATAAGGTAAGTCATGCCAATTGTTTTATTCCACTTGTTCTCATCACTCAATAAGACAATAACCAACTGAGACACAAACAGGTGTTCGGACCAAAGTCTCAGCAGCAGGATATCTTCAACCATGCTGTTGTGCCACTTGTCAGTGAGGTTTTAGACGGTTACAATTGCACAATATTTGCATATGGTCAGACTGGAACTGGCAAAACATACACCATGGAAGGCGGAGGACGCAAAGCACTGGTAATTTTTATTTATTTATTTATGTATTCACACGCTACACATTTACTGTTTCAACTGAGGTCATAACTGCACCCTCCACCTGCATTTCTGTAGAACGGTGACCTCCCATCTGATGCCGGTGTCATTCCAAGGGCTGTTAAGCGCATATTTGACGTCCTTGAGGCACAGAGTGCAGAGTACAGCATGAAGGTTTCTTTTCTTGAGTTGTACAATGAGGAGCTCACTGATCTTCTAGCCCCGGAGGAATCTAAATTCTCTGATGACAAGTCCAAGAAGCCTATGGCACTCATGGAGGATGGCAAGGGAGGAGTCTTTGTTAGAGGGCTCGAGGAAGAGCTAGTTTCTTCGGCTGCTGAGATCTACAGGATACTGGAGAGAGGCTCTGCAAAGAGAAAAACTGCTGAAACTCTTCTCAACAAGCAAAGCAGTCGCTCGCACTCTATTTTCTCCATCACCATCCATATTAAGGAATGCACACCCGAGGGTGAGGAAATGATCAAGTGTGGAAAGCTTAATCTCGTTGACCTTGCTGGCTCTGAAAACATATCTAGGTCCGGTGCTAGAGACGTAAGTTTTCTTTTTTCGAGCTCCTGTTTCCTTTCCCACTTCATCACCAAATACCATGATCAAGCTGTACAAGTGAGTAGTACTTACATAGTTTCCATCTGTTTTTATAGGGGCGCGCTCGCGAGGCAGGAGAAATTAACAAGAGTCTGCTTACACTTGGGCGTGTCATTAATACTCTTGTTGAGCACTCTGGACACATACCATACAGGTCAAGCAAACATTAGCTATTCAGATTGTTCCTTGAGGCTGTTCAAGCATCTGATATTTGGCTGCTATTCATGCAGGGATAGCAAGTTAACAAGATTGTTAAGGGATTCCTTGGGAGGGAAGACAAAGACTTGCATCATAGCGACCATCGCACCTTCAGTACACTGCCTTGAGGAGACGCTAAGCACCCTGGATTACGCACATCGTGCAAAACACATCAAGAATAAGCCAGAGGTTCTGCTTTTTTTTATTGTCAAATTACCATTAATTGCAATGTAAACTTTCTCATGGAGAACTGATTTTAATAACTTGGCCATGGTTTCCAGGTCAATCAGAAGATGATGAAATCTGCGCTCATCAAAGATTTGTACTTTGAAATGGACCGTCTCAAGCAAGGTATCCTTCTTCTTACAAACTTTCAACACTGCTTATACTTATTGTTGAGAACTTCAGAAAAATACAACAGGATCATTTCCCATCTGAGCATGTGAGTTAATCTTGTGCTCTTGAAATAAAAGATGGGTTGAATATTAGCTGATTCTGGGAAACATGGTTACTGCTGGATGAATCTTACTATAGAATCCACCAAATGTGCTGAATGTTTTATTGCATCTTATTTATCTCCTCTATTGTCAGAATTATTTAACACCATGTACCTGAACGCCGTTAAAAATATGACAATTACTCAGTTTAACTATAGATGAACGTCTATGTCATCAAATTGTTTACCGCATTCTTCCAGTTCTTTGAAAAATGCAGAAACCACGGATACATATCTGTAAGTGCATAGTCTAGACGAGATATTTCTAGATTTTAGTTCTTCATTGTAGATACACTAAAATCTGCAATCACTATATGTATATTATTGTTCATCAATTTTAATTTTCTGAAAAGCCAGATACTTCAAGCTAGTCCAGTTACTAAATTTGGTTCCGCTTTTTGAACAGAACTATATGCTGCAAGAGAGAAAAATGGTGTTTATATTCCGAGGGAACAATACTTAGCAGATGAAGCTGAAAAGAAGGTACTTACTCCCTTCATCACTTATGACATATTAGATTGTGCATGTTCTTCTATAGCATGATAGAGGAATTCTTCAGGCCATGTCAGAGAAACTGGATCGGTTGGAGCTTATTTTGGAATCAAAAGATAAGGTATGCCTTTAGTTCAGTTAGAGAATCTGTATCTTGCTGAAAAAAAAATAATGCTATAATTCGGAAACTGTAACTGTACCAGCAATTAGAAGAGCTTCAAGGACTCTATGATTCTCAGAAAGTTCTGAGTGCAGATCTAAGTGATCAACTTCAGACATTACAGGTATGTGTGCTTATACTTGTATTGTCATATTTCTGTCATATAATTAAATAATGATGCTTTTATTTACAGCTTCTCATCTTTTTGCAGAAAAGAATGAAGGAAACAGAGTGCACCCTAGCGGATCTTGAAGCGAAATACATGAAGGCAAATAATACTATTAAGGAGAAGCAATATTTGATAGAAAATCTTCTTAAATCAGGTTAGAATGAAGACTTCATTGATATCCCTATGAGTTTGCATATGAAATGTGTTGCATAGGCTTAATTAAGTATTTGATAAGGTTCTCTAGCTTGCTGTGTACAGAATGCATGTGACTAATATATACTAAAATACTGTTTGTTTCATTCCATTTTGCCTTGATACACCTGCCCTGTGTTATTTTCATACTTGCAGACAATGTTCAGATTTTTGGCTGAAATGATTATTCTTACCATTTATCTTACATCCTTTCTTTTTTAAATGTCTTCAGAAAAAGTTATCGTTGGTGAAGCACAAAGACTCCGATCAGAGCTGGAGAATACAGCAGGGGATCTGCATGGGCTATTTTCAAAATTAGGTCTGCCTTCATTTCTCTTTCTCCTCCCTCTTTCCTTTCCCAGTTTAAATATTTATATTCATTCTTGGTATCGATTTTCAGAAAGGAAGGAAAAGATTGAAGATACAAATAGAAGTACAATTCAACATTTCCATTCCCAGCTGACTCAAGACATTAGTGTCTTGCATAGAACAGTCTCAACCTCGGTCTCTCAACAGGAGAGCCAACTAAAATCACTTGAA
>Ga0182004_10003687_pt1 | contig 12222 bp, 15 predicted proteins | sample Sormic07211540_1_FD_120479 | JGI IMG/M metagenome (GOLD analysis project Ga0182004, IMG submission 120479) | Endophyte microbial communities from Sorghum bicolor roots, Mead, Nebraska, USA - 072115-40_1 MetaG | ecosystem: Host-associated > Plants > Roots > Unclassified | place: USA: Nebraska... | reverse complement strand
CTTTTGTTTGTATTTGACAAATATTGTCCAATTATAGACTAACTAGGCTCAAAAGATTCATCTCGTCAATTCTGACCAAACTATGCAATTAGTTTTTATTTTCATCTATATTTAATACTTCATGCATACGTCTAAAGATTCGATGTGACGGGGAATCTCAAAAATTTTGCAAAATTTTTGGGAACTAAACAAGGCCTTAGCTACTAGGTTGGCCTTTTATTTGTGTATGTATGCTGAATTTTTGGGCATAAATATAGTTTTTTTTTGGCAAGACGCACAAATATTGTTACGCTTTATGAATTTCTCTACGCTATTTAACTACTTCGCCTTTGCTCTAATTATATGATTTCGATATAAATATATATCACATGAGTGTAGATATTTTTATTATTGTTTGGCTGAGGACGCTGGGTCGTTGTATCTTGTAGGGTACACAGAGCAAAGTACAAACGAGTGAGTGAGCAGTGCCCATCGGCAGATTCTTGAATGAGTCATGCATGACATCAGCTGATCTATCGTTTCTACCACTGTCACGGGATAGCTACACTGGCAGCCTGCACGTGTGCGGCTAAAATGGTCAGATCGGGAATAACCGACAAAAATCTCTTCGCACGCAACTTAAATCGTTCTAATACTTTGTCACATAATTATCAATATAGATTTCTATTTCAGAAACGAATTGTTGTAGAATTTGCTTTCATCAAGTAGATCTATGCTGTTTTCATGTGCTTCCTACTAATAGAATGCTCACTACCAAAATGGTGGAGTTCTCCTAGTATTTTTAGTTAGTAATAAAACACTACCACTAGTCAAAACACTAGGGAATCCTCACTAAGAGATATTTACTAGGAAAGTTTATACTAAAATTTGAATGCTAAAACACTAGAAGAACCCCACATCACTAGAAGAAATTGAAAAATCTGGTTATGGCTGGTCGATCGCTTAAGTTACAAACAAGTAATTCGAGGTGCTTAGATTAAAAAACCACACTATCTTAGGTTGAGGTGGTAAATCATCAGTTTATGCCATGGAATTTAGTGAAGACGTTCATGCTTCCTTTCTATTTTAATGCAATGATATACAAGTTTTTTGCGTATTCAGGAAAAAAAAGTACCATGAAATTCGGTGAGATGCTTCCAATTCTCAGGTTGAAGTAATGATTAGTTCCTCCGTCCAAAAATGATAAATATATTTTTCACAAAAGCACATACATTTTTTTTTGCAATATGTTATCAACCGCTATAGAATCAATATTATGTTGGAGTCACTTTGAATACAAATCTATTGATACAAATTCATGCCTTAACTTGCATATATATAATGTGACTAACTGTGAGTCAAGTACTCAAGTGTGTAAAAATTGTTTTTCCTTTGTCAAAATATGTGTCTATCATTCCTAGATGGAGTGTTAGTTTGTAAAGGGTGATGTGGCGATAGATCGAACATTTCACATAAAAGATAAAAATATTGTGTATATACTTATATAATAAGCACCCACAGTTTGCATGGTTGCAAAAATATAATGTATCTCGTGACTCATGAGTCATCACTTACGTTTCACGGCGCCCAACTTGCATGGCTGTCACTCACAACTCACAAGCAAGCCACGCACACCGTCAGCTGCATGCATTGGATCAGGAGAGTGACTCGGCACCACTTGGCCAGCAGTGCAAGCGAGCCCAGCTAGAGATGAGATAATCGATTGAAAGACCTATGGATTGGAGGAGCACTAGCAGAACACAACCACGGACAACATTATCGAAATCTCGCAAAAGCAGGCATTAGTTCACTAACCTGCTAAAGTGCTAAGTGCTAACTCTACTATAAAAGATCTCTTTTGTACAGGTGTCTCCGTCATAAGGAATGGTTAATGCTGATGCTGGTGCTGAAATTCTTTGAGAAAAAAAATTATTATTTTGTTTGTTGAAAAGTACTACTGAAATAATACGGGACAGAAAAGTTCAGTGTGCTGACGATGTCGTCAACATTGAACGTCGTAGAATTACACGGTGAAAGCAACCAAGCATGCATTTATGAGAGAAAGAAGTTGGCAGTCATTCTTCTACATTTAATGCTTCACTAGGTGAACCGTGAACATCATGTCAAGTGATAAGGGAAGCAATGAAGCGTACAGTTTATCGTTTTGCGCCTTGTTTAGTTTCGAAAAAATTTCAGATTTTGCTACTGTAATATTTTTATTTTTATTTGACAAATATTGTTCAATCATGAACTAACTAGGATCAAAAGATTCGTCTCGCGATTTACAGACAAACTGTGTAATTAGTTTTTGTTTTTGTCTATATTTAATGCTTCATGTACGTGACGTAAGATTCGATGTGACGAGGAATCTTGAAAACTTTTTTGATTTCGATGTGAAGGCGTGAGAAAAAGCTAGCGCGGCATCGCGGCTCCAATCAACCCCGGCCGTCGCAGTCGGTTTGTCCCACACGTTACGTGTCATTGGGGACCTCAATTGGCAATGATAAGCCAATAAGATAAGCGGCCAATAGATGATTCTAGAAAGGACAATCATCTTATCAAACTATTATATTGTTCTTTGTTTAGAAAAAGAAAAAAAAACACACTGAGAGCAAAATGTAGGTAGGTAGGTGTTGATGAACCTGCTTCCTGATTGCGAATGCGAACTGATGGTGCTCGCCTATATATGCACCAGTTTTGTAAAATTTGCCACTGAAACCCCGAGGAAACATGCATGGGAGATGTGATGGTGATGGGCACTTCATAACACCGCACTAGCTACCTGACGTTTTTCACGAGAAATTTGTGCACTGAAGCTGTGCTCAGTGGTCGTGCAGCCGTACGTGGACCACGACAACGATCCTTCCGGAGTCGTGGGCAAAACAAAACGAGCCTCACTTGCGACATGCATAGCAGCGCAGGCTGTGCAGCTCGGTCGCCAGTTCTTGCCGGTTCAAGCAGCGCCGTTCGTCCAGCAGACCCCGAGTGCCCAACGAGCTGCGGAGAACTAGGATCTAGGATAGGTTCAATCAACTACGTTTGCAATCGTGCGTTATTTACAACGCATGCATTTTTTTTTTTTGGTCCGTTGGTGGACAAGCTAGCGTTGCGCATGATGCCGCCTGCGTGCCCGTGTTCTTCTTTTTGGCGCTTAATAATAATGTGTGAGCTAATTAAGTCGTGCCTAATCAAACGCACATTGAACAAAAGGTCCGTGACAAACGTACCACACAGAGTGCAGGCCTTGTTGTCACCATACTACCGCGCTTCGGCCACCCGACACGTCTCGTTCCCTCACCAAACAAGCCGTCGCCGTCTCGCCGAGAGAGCAGCGAAGGGCAGACTGGTAATTTACGCACCGTCGTCGTGGTCCTACCCATGCCCCACCTGCCAATGGGAAGTGGAAACCCATCTCACCACCGTCTATTTATAGGCGTCGCCACGGCCTCCTCAATCAACCCAGCAAGCAACTCCGTCCCGCACCCGCGCCGCTCCGGTAGGACCCCCGACCCGACCACCCGCGAAAACCACAGCGCCGCACATGCAGCGCCTCGCCTCCTCCCGGAGGCTCCTCCAGGCGGCGCTCGTCCCCGCCCGGGCCAACTCCAGCCTCTCCGCGGCCGCCGTCGCCGCGCCCGCGCCAGAGAATGGCGCCGACGCCGTCCCCAAGATGCCGGCCTTCGACTACACGCCGCCGCCGTACGACGGGCCGCGCGCCGACGAGATCTTCCGGAAGCGGGCTCAGTTCCTCAGCCCGTCCCTCTTCCACTTCTACGATCGCCCTGTACGTTTGCCCGCTCACCCAACCCATCATCGCCACTCGCCCACTCTCTCCTGTTCTGTGGGAACGACCGGATTGCTAGGACCAAAAGGAAAAAGGGAAAGAACTGTAAATTTCCTTCGGTTTCAATCTTTTTTTTTTTTGGGTAAAAGCTGCGCCGATCGCCCGGGCGATCAGTTAGGTTAAGACGAACTATCGAACCACTAGCATTTTTCGGAACTAAAACATTTTTTTGTTTTATTCTTTCGGGAAATGCCGTCTTCTTCTTCTTTTTATTTCTTTTTTAGAGAAGAAATGTCGTCTTCTTGGTAGTCCCCTTTGGCACAGAGCAGTGATCTTTGTCGTTTTCTGATAGGTTTGATAGGAATGCCATACCGCATGTGCTCTGTTATCTCTGTCTCTCTCGTTTGACAGAGGTACCGTACATGTGCTCTGTTCTTATCTGAAGTAAACTAGTAAAGTGAGATCTGATATATAGCTATACAGAAGTATGCAACCAAGCTCTGTCTCGAGGCACTTCCAGAATCCCATAAGATGTTAGCAGCCACAAATTCTGCATTGCAGGCAGTACTACTCGAACCGGAGTCTTAAGCGAATCAACAAAAGAAACTTGTTGTACCAGCACCACAAGATGTCAACAGTATTTGTTTTTTTTCTGTGACTAGTAGATCATTTTTCTAAATGCACATGCCGGATGGGTAGGGAAATGAATAAGTGATAGGCTTTTCCTGGGTTGTTGAAAATTGCAATGACGAGGCTGCCCAGTTTTGCCTGCAAACTTGAAGAAAATCTAGGCTCTTCCGATTAATTTCCACAACTATGTTTTATGCCTCTTAGATCTCAGATATATGTAGCTGTGCCACTTGTTTCTCTATTTGTCAGAATATACATGGTTACTGACAACAGAACATGTAAAACTGTGCACGCATTGTCAAAGTACATAAACAAGGTCAAGAACCGTGTACCTAATTTGCTGACTCCTGTCCCATTGGAGTTCATGTGCAGTACTCAGAAGAGCAGGTGTGCCTCGCATCAAATAATTTTAAAGGAGATATAATTGGAGTTCATGTGCAATACTCAGAGAAGCACGTGTGTTACACATCAAATAATTTTAAACTAGATATACTTATCTAATTTGATAAAAGTTGGCACGAAGGAGAACAAAAAGCAGCTAGCACTTTGAGATCCACTTGCATGTCTGGAAAGAAGTAAACAGCAAAGTTAACCCCTGCATGTTGTCATCCTGTCATTACTTGGACATGAGATCATATGAGTGCCTCTTGTAGTATGTACTGTATGATGTAAGAACCCGATCAAGTATATTAGTTTTTCAATCAAGCAATAGAAGCTAAAGTCATTGTCAGTTCCACAACATCATTGCATTCAGCTGATCATTTATTATGCGATATTCATTGCAGTTGAACATAGTCGACGGAAAGAAGCAGTACCTATTTGATGAGGATGGCCGTCGTTACCTGGATGCTTTTGGTGGCATTGCAACAGTTTGTTGTGGGCACTGCCATCCAGATGTGGTTGAAGCCATAGTGAACCAGGCAAAGCGGATCCAGCACTCCACGGTTCTATATCTCAATCATGCCATTGCAGATTTTGCAGAGGCATTGGCTTCCAAAATGCCTGGTGATCTGAAGGTATTCTCTAAGAAAAACTTCAAATGTTTCTTTACCTGAAGTTACTTCAGAAATGGACATTCTTTTGGATGATTTGAGCCTCATGGAAACTGGTTTCTTTCATGTCAGGTTGTTTTCTTCACAAATTCAGGCACGGAGGCGAATGAGCTTGCACTGATGATTGCACGCCTTTACACTGGTTGCAATGACATCATCTCACTTAGGAATGGATACCATGGGAATGCTGCTGGAACAATGGGTGCTACCGCTCAATCCAATTGGAAATTTAATGTTGTTCAGGTAGGTGCCCTTTCCTTTTTTGGTACTGCAATAAGGTGCCAAAATTTTACCTAAACATCATATGCAAAATAATGAAGTTCCATAGCTAAACTTGCATCGGTCATTTGTTCTTTGCATCACTGTGCTTTAAAATCTCCATTTAGTACTTAGTTTTGTGGCAAAACACCATGATGATTGCTAACCTGTAATGTATCCAGACGGGAGTACACCATGCGCTTAATCCAGACCCCTACAGAGGTGCTTTTGGTTCTGACGGAGAGAAATATGCCAGAGATGTTCAGGAAATCATTGAATTTGGAACTACAGGGAGAGTTGGTGGTTTCATTTCGGAAGCCATACAGGTATTCCAATATCAAAGCATCGGCTGAGCATCTTTACCACTCTTAAATGAAAAGCAATTTTCTCTCCTGAACACGACATGTTCTTTTCTGAAGGGGGTTGGTGGAATAGTGGAATTGGCACCAGGATACTTGCCTGTGGCATATGATATGGTAAGGAAAGCCGGTGGACTCTGCATCGCTGACGAAGTTCAGGCAGGAGTTGCGCGAACTGGAAGCCACTTCTGGGGATTCGAAGGGCATGGTGTCATCCCAGACATAGTCACCATGGCCAAGGTAAAGCTTGAAAACTCCTCCATGATGTGCAGGCTCTTGCATCCCCATGACATCCAATCATGGTAAAATCATCAAAATGCACATCTGGTGCAGCATCACGTTGGTTGCTCACATGTTCTTGTTGAATTTCAGGGTATTGGGAATGGCATACCCATAGGAGCTGTTGTGACAACACCAGAGATTGCTCAGGTCTTGACCCGCAGAAGTTACTTCAATACCTTCGGTGGTAACCCTGTCAGCACTGCGGGCGGGCATGCAGTGCTCAAAGTGCTGGAGAAGGAGAAGCTCCAGGAGAATGCGTTTGTTGTAGGCTCCTATCTAAAGGAACACCTTAACAAGCTTAAAGAGAAGCATGAAAGTAAGCAGGCAAATGAAAAAGAAACAAATAAATCATGTCACTATTACTTGCCACTCACATTTTACCTGTCTGTTCTGCAGTCATTGGTGATGTTAGGGGCAAAGGCTTCCTTCTTGGAGTTGAGCTGGTGACAGACCGTGAAAAGAAAACCCCAGCGAAAGCTGAGATCTCACATGTCATGAACCATATGAAAGGTAAGTGCGTTGTGCTTTGACAACCTCCTCCAGGTCCGAAGCTAGATGCACAACTCTTACTGTAATCTAAGTGCTCTCTTCTTCAACAGATATGGGAGTGCTGGTTGGGAAGGGTGGTTTCTATGGGAACGTTTTTAGGATAACACCACCGTTGTGCTTCACCAAAGAGGATTCCGGTAAGACCTGCTATCTGCTGAAGCATTCCTCATTGATCTTAACTAGTGACACGTGATTTTTCTGGGGAAATGACGAACTGCCTCGTGTTGCAGACTTCTTCATTGAGGTGATGGACATTGCGCTCTCGAAGCTGTGAGGCAGGCAGGGCGAAGATGATGTGCATACTCTGGTCCGTTGGCATGGGAATTTTACCCATAAATAATGTTGCGATTTGTGAGACAGCACCTCGTTGTCTCTTAATCTAGGACGATGCCATGTCATCCGCTGATCCGTAGGCATGGTATTCTTGCTCATAAATAAGAGACGAGTTGTGAGACAGCACCTCGTTGTCTCGTAATCTGTCTCGCAGACCCATGGAGTAGCAACTGTTTGTTTGTGACCCATATCAACTTCTTTTCAGATGCTCCACATATTTCTGCTCTCCGTTGACAAATACTTATCGATGTTCAATAGATGCTAGATGCGGCTTTACAAATTACATACATACAGTAGCAGTGATTTGGCAGGAAAGAAAACGTTAACGTAGAATCCAAAATAAAATGTTCACGAATTAAATGAACATATGCGAGTATCAGAGCACATGACAGTAGAAAACACTAAGCAGGCAATGGTGGTTTCTATCATCAAGCCATCACGATAATGTCATTGATCATCTGCAGCAATGACTGCTCTACCCATCTCGGCATCTCTAAAGCAGCAACTGAGAAATTGACCAACGTAACAAATTCGCGAATTGACACGTTAAAATATACAGCAAATTTACATCAAACCAAACGACAGTAGCAATTAACTAAATATATGCTCATCCCTATTTTGAACTTCGGAGGCCTATTTGTTTCTACCAATCATAGGCTGGCCACCACCCTTTGGACTCGGCATGCTGGTAGACCTGTTGATCTTGCTTCCAGCGCCAAAACTCTTCACGTCGATCAGGTCTCCAAACAAATTGTCCGGCATGTAATATGGTCTGGCTGCTGCCACTGGAGTTTCTTTTGGCCGCTGATTTCCGTTCATCCGAGCATCTGTAACCATGTTCGGACCAGAGTATGTTTGAGAAATAGAAGAGTTGTAACTTTGCAGGGGTTTTGGTGCTGGAGATGGAACAAGTTGCATTGATGGAGCGGCATAAGACTTTGACGTAGTTGGATAGGTAGCTGCAGGGGCAACAGAAGCAGCAGGAGGGTTTGGAGTTTGGTATGTCGCAGGCTGGAAAGGATTAGTTGCATTGGCACTTGCAGGCATAGCCCATGGTGGTGCCGGATAGCTAGACACATATTGCTGGGGTTGAGTCACATATTGCTGGGGTTGAGTTGGATATGCTCCAGGCTGTGCAACCGGTCCCGTTTGGGCCCATGGTGCAACATAGTTATTGTAAGGAACATATCCCTGGTTTGTTGGATAAGCCTGGTTGTTGGCAGGGTAATTTGCCCCATTCGCTGCAGCGGGCTGATAGCTCGGCTGTGTTTCTGGTCCATTTGATGTGACGCTCGGCTGACTCCCATTTTGGTTCTGAGTTGAAGAATCTGCAGATGATTCAGGAGGACTGTACAAAGTGAGGCTGAGAAGATCAATCATATCCTGCTCCTTCGTCCTGGTTCCACTAACAGAAGTTGCGTCGAGAGGCACTATTGCATTGCTCGCAACTGAAGAAACTTCAGAAAGTGCTGGATCAACAGGTACCAGGGCCTGATCACCAGCACTGGATGATGCCTCATCACTGGATATCACAGATTTGTTTTTTCTGCAAATACATAAAAACGATCAATAGTTAAAACCCTAACAGACAATAACAGTAAGTATAAACTGTCTGAAGCCTTTTGCAGGCCACTAGGTACCTTCGTGCTATCTGAGCAAACTCATCATCTTCATCCTCTTCAACTTGAGCCTTGCTATCATGTGTAATTGGTGTAGATGGCTCAGGATTTGGATCCTCTCTGCGTAGTTCTCTACTCGGTGTTTCAACTGGTAATGGAGAACCAGAAGCAATAGCATCATGTTTTGTCAGTACACTCTGTAAGCGATCATTTAGTTCTAGTCCTTGCTTTAGCAGCTCCTCATCCCTGACAACAAGCACAAAATTTTCATATATTATTTTTATGATACACTGCATGCATGTCTACATCACTATGTAACAGAAGACATTATAAATTGCAACAACAGAAACCATGCTGATTAGTAAATATGGTTATGCAATACATTAAGGACAAGGTAATGTAGCTCTGTATAATCTGAGAGTGATAGGCGTACCCTGTGGAACTGACAAATTGCATGAGCTTTTGTTGATTTGAACGACATTGATTTACAAGATCTGTAATGATTTCATCTTTTACTGCCATGCGATCAGCAGGGTTCAAAGCATTCACCATATCACACAGAAGTTCCGTTGCATTTCTAATATTATTCAAACCCTCAAAGCTGAACAGCAAAATAGAAAAAAAAGGTTATATCCATAAAAGTAGTAATGAAAGAAAAGTCAACACTTGGAACAGTCAAATAAGCCAATGCTACATAAGAGTTTTACCTCAATGTTCCAGCATCAGATGTGATTCTCTCATTTAGACTTCCAGAAGTATATCTAGGTGAACCATACGCCTGATGTGTTGCAGGAGGAGTAAATACTGGAGGAGCATCTACAGGACGTCGTGGGAACATTACTCCTGCCCTCTGTAAAATGTTTTGCGAAAAGAACATACAATAAGTATCACTGGTGCACTTGAGGCTTTGAATATTTCTTCCAAGTCATGGTTTAACTCCAAATTAATTTAGGAGAACAATAAATCAATAATCCATCTCTATGACAGAAAAACTATCAGCACATGAGATCGAATCGGGATTTGATGCATACCTTTAGTTCAATGTATGACCAGTAGTACTGTGGATATTTGCCACCAGGTCCACCAAATGCCTCTTGCCATGAATCCAGAAGTAACAATGCCTTATCCCTCACTTGCATATCATGCTGAAATGATTTTAGAAAAAAAAAAGATATAAGAAGAAATGTAGCATCATATTTTTTTTCAATGGTTATACCTCATAAAGTTCAAAATACATATGAAAAAAGTTTATGCATATACCATATCACTGGAAATAATTTAGCTAATTTTGGTAAAACTTTTTAAAACTGACAAAGATCCTTCAACATCCAACTATTCTTTTTTCTCTTAGCAACTTAAGCAACATAATATAATAGTGATAATAGGAGAGAGGATGATGGAAATACCCTCTTCTGGACAATTTTAACCATCTCCTGTAGAACATGATGATCAACAACTTCAAAATGAACATATTCACCACAGTTCTTCATCATTGTCTCCAATAACTGCAGAAATTCAACAGGGGGTATGAACAGTTAAATTTTTTTGTAATCCCACAGCAAATATTACAGAAAAATTATTGATTATAGTGTGTACCGTCAAAGTAAAGAATTGAACTTTTGGGTCCTTATGCTGCAATCGCTTCTTCACAGCTTTTACCACATCCTTTGTTTGCCTGATTCAGAGTGATAATATATAAGTTCTAAGCCAGGAAAATCAGAAGTGCAATTATGTAAGTTACTCTGTGTATGTCTTCTGACTGTGTGACGTCTAAACAGAATAATTTAGCTTACAGTTTGGATATTGTAGGCTTCTATTAACAACCATAAAAAATAAATCATGTACAAATCCCATGCAATATGTTATTGTAAATAAACAATTCATTATAAAACGGTAACTGATCAATACCACAACTAAATGGAATTCCAAATGCACTAGTTACCCTGAACAACAACTACAGTGAAGTTGGAACCTAAAGTTACGAAAACCACTGTCGTCAACTGCCAAGGTACCAAAACAAGAGTTGAAGTTCCCAAGGGTGGCATCATCATTGAGTAAAAACGTAAAAGCCATCATATTTCTTGACCACTAATCAAAACTCTACCACCAGGTTCATCTTGCCCATTTGCTGTAAAGGAAAGCAAGCACTTAAACTTGGCACTAAAACAGTAACACATCATGATGAGACCCCATGTAGCTAAACGTCTTCACCAATTTGCGGCACAAGTTCCGTGATGATTGATAGATAAATATGGGTGTACACAGACAGGATTCCACCTAAGCTCAAGCTGCAGTTTAAGCTTTTTTTCAGTATATATGCCACTTGCCACCCTATATGATTAAGTTGGCATGCAAAGTTCCCTGCTTGGTGCATAATGCCCCCTCCCAACAGCATATAGCAACAGAGAATAAAGCAAACGAAAGCCAGACTGGTTACTTCCCAGAAATCATGTTAAGTACTAGTCTCTAGCAAGCAAAATCCTCAAATCGCCCCAAATTTTTTAACCAAAGACTCGCTGAAGCGATCAGGTCAAGTGGTCAACGGCCCCAACACAAGAAAACCCCAACCAGAGGAGCTCCACGAGCTAGCAGTGCGAGCCGCGAGGCAACGGAATTTGCAAAGCCGCGCCGCCGTTATTGCCCGCACAGGCAGAACCCCAACCACGCTTCGAAATTCCCCCACACAAAGCAAGCAACTTGACAACCACGCCGCCCGAGCGGACCCCGCAAGCGAGAAGGACATCAGGAGAGCAAGCGGGAGAGGGAGAGAGAGGGGGGATGGCGATCGCTCACCAGCGGTCGGCGTTGAGGGTGTCGCAGATTTCGAGGTTGACGGCCCAGTCGGGTCCCTGCAGCAGGTGGCTCGTGGCCTTGTCCACCCGCGACGCCGCCGGCAGCCGCGCCGGCGGCGTGCCCGTCACCAGCGGGTACATCACCCCCCACCACCCTCCTCTCGCCGCGGAGCAAGGCAAGGCAAAGGCTGGCTGCCTCCCGATTCTGGCGCGGCTTCGCGGTGGGGGCTCGGCTCGGGAGTCGTGCGCGGTACGGCGCTCTAGAAATTCGTCGTCAATGCGCACGCGAAGAGGACCGGAGAACGGGGAGATAATACGAGAGCGGGGCAGGGCAGGTGGACTAGGAACCGGGAGGGCCGAGGGCCGGAGGAAGGAAAGCAGAGGAAGCGAGGTGCGAAGCCCCGCCCGCCGTGGGCTTATCGACTTCTGAGTCGGCGACGCAAGTGGATGACGTGCGGGTCCGGGACCCGCGTGGCAGTGAGGAGGCTCTGTTGGGTTGATGGATGGAAAGGGAGGAATTGTTGGTTAGACTGACTGCAGATGAGATGATGAGGTCTTGCCGGTTTGGGTTTAAGCCGTTTTGGT
>Ga0182004_10003686_pt1 | contig 12223 bp, 10 predicted proteins | sample Sormic07211540_1_FD_120479 | JGI IMG/M metagenome (GOLD analysis project Ga0182004, IMG submission 120479) | Endophyte microbial communities from Sorghum bicolor roots, Mead, Nebraska, USA - 072115-40_1 MetaG | ecosystem: Host-associated > Plants > Roots > Unclassified | place: USA: Nebraska... | reverse complement strand
CACACCCCCACAATTTGGAGATTTTTTTTTTTTTTTCTTCACAAAAACCAAGTGGGTTTTAAAAAGATGTGTTGTGCTTTATTTTTTTCCTCTTTTAAAAATGCCCCCCCCCCCCCCCCCCCCCCCCCCCCCTTTTTCTTTTGCTGTTATATCAGATCAACTTTGTATGTGATATCTAATTGGCAGCACATTTACTTCTTGCTACTTTTATTGTCTACAATTTGAATGTTCTTTTCCTCCCCAGATTGGATCAACTGAATGGGTTGAAGAGAACCTCGAAGATCTGCATTCCAAAGCTGTAGCTTACTTGAATGTTGATTGTGCTGTGCAAGGTGTGGGATTTTTTGCTGGCTCTACTCCCCAGTTGGACAAACTCTTGGTTGATATTACGAGACAGGTAGAAGCATTTTTTAGTCGAGCTATTGTATTTTTCTGGTTTTGGTCTACAAACTAGCTAAGCTTTGAAATGATGTTGAAACCAAATTATTTATTATTGGACAAATTTAACATCATCAAACCTTTTGCATATGTCTGAAACAACTTGAGGCATCGATCAATAGTAGTACTCAAAATTATAATGTTAATACCATTTTCTGCTGTATGGCTAAGCCAGACTGCCAGAATGAATACATGACCTGGATTATAATTGAAACTTTTGTTTCCCAGGTAAAGGATCCTGATGTTACAGGAAAGATGGTTCATGATACATGGAATGAAATGAGTGGCAGCATCAAAGTAAGAATTAAGAATTTTGAAAATTTGTTCTGCATATGTAGAGATTGTTCGCACTATTATCTAGCATTGTCATGTAGTTCTAGTTGCAAGATGGTTATTCAGTTACACCACAGCTGAGCCACATCGAGCATAGTTTGTTAATTGCAGTTTTTGTACTGCTTTGTCGAACCTTTTGTGTTGTGATGGTAGTAGAGGCAGGAATGTACTGTCTTATGTGAGGTGCCTGCCTCTTGCAAATCCCACTTGGAGGAGGGCATATGCTCCCATCAGTCCTCTTGATCTTGCCATGTCCACCCCACCACACCCGCACCCCACTACCACCAAGAAAGAAGAAAGAACATGCTTGGTTTCTGCATGTGACTACCCTATTCTTTTGCTTTATGATAGTTTTGTCCTTATTCCATGACCTGTTTGAATTTAGACTAAATAGGGCAGAACAATTTGGTTCTGCATGCTCTTTAAATTTGACTTTGCCTATAACTCCCTTTTACTTTCTCATAGTTTTCTCGTCACTTCCTTATCTGCTTGGCTTAGGCTGTGTTTGAACTTTGAAGTGCTTCTGCATTTAAACCAAACATGGAATCTAAAGCTGCTTTCTAGAAGCTGTTGCTTTCGTGCAATTTTCGCAGCACCTTGGACTCTACTTTCGGCTTTCGGTCTTTTGCTTTTTACAAATGGATGGCAATAGAGAGCTGTTTCAAGGAAGATAGAGAGAGGGGTTAGTTTTCATAGTTGTATCAAACAAGTAACTTGCAACATTCCACAACACTTCTACAGCTCACAGCTCTTCACAAAAAGAGCTCGATTATTTTGAATGACTGATCACTGCTTGCTTTATATATATATATATATATATATATATATATATATATATATATATATATATTTGAGGGGAAAATGCTGCCAAGTCAAGACTTTGCTTGCCTTCTATTTGTTTGTCCTATTTCTAAACAATGTCAACTCTGCAGATAGAAAGGCTTGCCAGAACTGATTCCGATTTTGCTCCATTTCTACATCATGCTGGAATTCCCTCTGTAGACTTGTACTATGGAGAAGGTATGTCAAAACAGAATAGTTTTTTTTTTCCTTAAGAGAAAATAACATATTGGAGATCAGACATGTCCAAAATGTATTTGCTAATGTATATTTATTCTGCTGGACCTTCAATTGAGGATCATTGCAACTCAACCATTTTGAAGTCTTTTGTCTTAGCTGTACATGCAATTTTGAGGCTATGTGCACCTATAGTTATTTCTTAATATTTTTTTATCGAATCACCTTGGAGTTCACACCTACAGTTTCTCCTTTAACTCTATTTTGTTCTATCACGTGTCATGTAAATTCTTCTAACATGGTGTGTGGTCATCATTACTAACCAATGCAGTGCTAATGCAGAATTTCCTGGTTACCATACTGCTCTTGACACTTATAATTGGATGGAAAAGCATGGCGATCCATTATTTCTTCGTCATTTGGCTAGTAAGTAAAAACACAGTTTGCATAGAAACTTGTTCTGAAGAGCACAAGGTTGCCTTGCTTGTGACATTTCTGATCAAAATTATGATTTAACTATATGTACTGATACAAAAAGGGTCAACAATAAGAATGAACTGTTGCCTGTAAAGCTAGCTACTAAATACTCAACAATTTTCGAAATTTTGGTGCACCAAAATAATGTATTGCTAGCATTTCTTGTGGTAATCCTAGGAGTGCTTATGCAGTTTTTCTGCTTCATCAGTCACAGAAATTTGGGGACTATTAGCTCTTCGATTGGCCAATGATCCCGTGTTACCTTTTGATTATCAAGCTTACACTTCAGACTTACAGGTACGTTGACTCTTCACAGTTACAGGTTCGTTGACTTTCATGTGCACACTTGATTTCTACATTGCAAAGGTGTATTGCTTGGAGAATACCACTTAATATGTGTGACATGAGTGACTTTGGTTGAATCTGTAACTTCACAGTGATTTTTTTTGGAACATGGAGATGTACATTTGAGTAAATCTTATCTACGACAACTCACACATTGCATAACACCACCAATTTGCTTTCAGTCATTATTATTGCGTATCTGATTGAAATTTACAATGTTACAGGAGCATATAAAAACATTTTCTGCGCTGACGGACAATGGCCACGCAGTAAATTTGATGAATGGGTTCGTCAATGATCTTTCTGGTGCAGCTATGGAAGTTGTGAAGGAGATGAAGGTATCAATTTATGCCATGCTTCTGGTTTCATGGATTTGAGTAGTGTCGGTCAATTTCAACAATCTAGTGATCAATGGAATAATTTCTTCTCCAATTTGGAACTGGTGTTTGAAGCTAGTTGATGATGTGCTATTTTGTTGGTTTGGATTCAAAATCCAGAAACTACAGCAGCTGGATTTATATGATGATCACGCTAGGATGAGAAGGCGATTGTTGAATGATCGCCTCCTACTTGCCGAAAGAAGCTTCCTGCAACCTGAAGGACTCCAAGGAAGAGGATGGTTTAAGCATCTGGTGAGAAACACATTTCAGCGCACTTGTACATTATTTTCCTTTCAAAACTAAAACTTACATTTCTTTCCCTAGTTGTACTCGCCTCCGGAGGATTATGAAAGCAAGTTTTCGTTCTTCCCGGGGATCGCGGACGCCATCTCACGGTCGGCCAATCTGAGTGACAAGGAACGGGAGGTGGCAGTGCAGCATGAAGTGTGGAAAGTCTGCCGGGCAATTCAAAGGGCCGCGAGTGTTCTTAGAGGTGAATTCAGTGAGCGAAAACCGATAAATTTTAGTTCTTTGGTGGCTCCATGAGATGTGTTTGTGTAAATAAATAATAATAGGTATTTAGTATCTGCACGAAATGGAAGTGTGATGAGAATGTGCTGCTTTTGGGCGTACCCAAACCTGTGCGGAAGGGGATCCTCTAACACACTCTGCTTTACGTCACTGGGACATAAACGTTTGTGCGTCGTAGATGGGACATCCGACGGTAAGAATCAACCAACGCCAAAACAGAGAGCACTCGTCGGCCCTGGTGCGCGACGCGGCGCAGAGCAATTGAAGCGAGGGGGGAACGGCTGGAAGACTAGTAAAAGGGCGCGAGAAAATAGAATCGCCGTGTAGCTGACGGAAACAAACGAGTTTCCGCCGGAGCGGACGAGAGCAAATATAGATAAAATAAAAATTAATTGCACAGTTTGGTCGAAATTTACGAGACGAATCTTTTGAGCCTAGTTAGTTTATGATTGGATAATAATTACCACAAATAAATGAAAGTGCTACAGTGTCGCGAATTTTTTTCCTTCACCAACTGAACACGGCCCATCAAGTTGGGGAACGCTTTCTCGCAAGGTTCAACAAGTTTGGGAAGAAGCAAGTGGTACTTTAAAGGAGTAGTGTTCACTTGAGCTGTCAAATCTATCAACCATTCAGCAGTTTTTCTCTTACAATAAATCAGTGAACAGTACTTTAAGCCATGACTTATTAGCTAAGTGAACAAATAACTATTAGTGGACATTTTACAAAAAACAAATATTAGATATTATTTTGCTTTGCAGAGACCAATTACGAATGACATTCTTGATGCTGAACTATTTAGAGATTGATGTTTTGGTGAGGTACTTTCGGTTTTGGGCAATCCTAGGCACGGTGAAGGACTGTATGCAATTCTGTGTTCAAGGTTCAGCATGGAGAATTCTGTTTTTGTTTAACCACAAGACTTCGAGAGATGAAAATCATGCAGAATACTGGTTCAATTTAACTTTCTTTTGCTATTTTACATATGAGCATTCTAGTAGCATGCCAGTTATCCACATATGCTGACAATATGCAGTAGCTGAAGTGAAGAAGGATAGCACTTCTGAAAATTCACATGAAATTGATTTTGTTTTACCACGTTAAAGCCTCAATCTCTTTTGCCATATTAAATTAACATCAGTAAATTGAGCCAATTAGAGTCTTGACATGTTCAAATTGACACAACAAGTCTACATCCGCTTTCTCAATTCAGTAACAATCTTCAGTTACTCTGAAACAAACATTCAGATCACATTCAGTCCACACGACCTCGATCTCAAATCTCAATTCAGAAACCACCTTCAGTTACTCTGAAACAAACATTCAGATCACATTCAGTCCACAAGACTTTGAGCCGTGGTGCAGACTTGCCAGAAGCGTTGGCCGGCAGCTTTGTCAGAACAAAGTGAATACGCTGGTGTTCAAGCAAGTGCTGTTGAAAGCAGCAGCATGGTTCCTGCGAGGGGCAAGAACACGAGGAAGGAGGGGAGCGATGACGTGCGAATTGCGATGGTGGAGGAGGCTAGCTCGGGGAACCTGCTCCACCCCTCCTGCGCCCCATGCCGACGGAACTCGTTCCACCTGCGAGCAGCTTCCGCCACCGAGCCGCCGCCGCCGCCCGCCGGGGACCTGTGAGGAAACAACAAGGATGGAGAAGAAAAGAATATGCCATCTGATATTGAGCTGGGCTGTTATGGGGCAGCAGCAATTCTCCTTTCTTGCTTTCCATGCATGGTAGATGGAGAGCCGTTGCCACTTGCCATATTTCTTCTCTTTCCCGGCATGGAATTTAGCCGTTGAAGACTTCCATATACACACTCACGCCCATGCTATACATAAAACGCAACATCTTTCTCAGCACCCAGCGTATCTTTGCAAGATCTTCGAAATCTCCCAGCTAATCTTCTCTCCCTCTCTCTGCAAAATCTTGCAAAAATCTTCTCTCCCCCTCGGCAAAATCTTGCGCTAGATCATGTCGACGAGCGCAACAAACACGGAAGCCGCCGCCGCCAGCAGCAGCCCGGGCAAGCGGTGCGCGGCGTGCAAGAACCAGCGCAGGAAGTGCGGCCACGACTGCGTCCTCGCACCCTACTTCCCGGCATCGGATCCCCAGAGATACGCATGCGTGCAGAGGGTCTTCGGCGCCAGCAATGTCGCAAGAATGCTCCAGGTAAATAAATGAATCATGCACCTCACTTCATCCAACACCATACTGCATGCATGCGTAGACAACTTTTTTTCTTTTTATTAGTTCCTTGCCACTGGCTAACCAGGATACTTTGGCGTCCAGCATTAGCACGTAGTAACTACATATTTAAGCATCCTGGTGCTTAAATATTTAAGCATAACAACACATAGTAAGTACTTACTACGTGCTAATGCTGTACATATAAGCATAATAACACAATTCTTCTTCGTTTAGCTAAACTCATTGTGAACCATCTTCCATTGGCAATTTGGCATGGAGCATGCATGACGACGTCATAAAAGATAATTAAAAGCTAATCAAGTAAATTGCTGTGCTATTTATTTTCTGTGGTACGTGTAGAATCTCCCTGTCCACGAACGAGCCAGAGCAGCGGACACGATGGCGATGGAGGCGCGCCGGCGGGTGCAGGACCCGGTGTACGGATGCGCCGGGATCGTGGGCCGCCTCCAGGGAGAGATCAGAGCGGCGCAGTGCGAGCTGGCCAGGACGCAGGCCCAGATCGCCGTGCACGCCGCGGCAGCCGCAGTTCGCGCGCGCCCGGCGCCGGCGGTGGACGCGCTGGCGGCGGGACAGCACGCGCCGGCAGCCCCTCTGCAGCAGCAAGACGATGACGCTGCATTCCAAGGATTGGACGCCCTGCTCATCGATGACTGTCGCTGGGACGGTTTAGCTCGTTTGCTTTGATGATGACACAAGTCCGTCGCTGGCTAATTTGTCCACATCTTGAAAGAAAGTGATCTAATACTTGGGCAAAAAAAACACTTAATTTTAGGCTCATATACGTAATAACGAAAGAAGCTATTATTACTATTATTTATCGGAGAAAGAAGTTATTATTACTGGTGTTTTGTCTTGGCGGCACTGTGTGCCCTATGTAAGGGTCCACTTTAATTATCTCTACCCGCACGTGCACGACGTCCGTCAGATCAAAACTCAGCGCATCTGATTAACCCGTCGAGAAATAGGGAGACCAGAGCAAAAGCAAAGGGATCGCCTACCACCGACGGCCGGCAACCTGACGCTGGCGGCGGCGGCGGAATACGCCCATTGCGGCTGCGACGAATCCAAGTATCACCACCGACCGCCGGCAACCGAACTGGCAGGCTCTGCTAGCTCCCGCGATTCAAACGGTACTGATTCCCCTCCCTCGCGCGCAGCCAATTTCGGTACTGGTCCTATCTGATTTGGTACTTTTCCACCTAATTAAGTCATTTGATTTTTTTACTCTAAATTTAACCACTTGTCTTATTCAAAAAAATTTGTACAAATATAGTTAAATTTAAGTCATTCTTGAAGAACTTTTATTAATAACCAATACACAACAAAAAAAGTGATATTTTGTATAAAACTTTGAATAAGACGAGTGGTCAAAATTGATATTAAAAAAGTCAAACGACTTACAATTTGGGACGGACTGAGTACTTTTGAGTACTTTCATGCTGGTGCCTCCTATTTTTACACCGTCCGATCTCGAATCATGGACGGTTCATATTTTTCTAACTATTGTAAAATTTCTCTTCAAATAGTACTGTTTGGCTCAATCTCAAAAAATTGATGCAAATTGTTTATGGATTTCATGCCAAGTAATCTAGCTTTGGGGAAAAAAATAAGGTTGCATCACTAATGTTGTATTAATCTGCTCTAATAAGCTATACCAATAAGAATACACTCTAGTATTACAGAACTAGTGGAATTAGAATTTTTATACACATATATGTCCATTGTTATGGAACAGCAGCACTTGTAAGAGCAGCAGCACTTATAAGTAGGTATTTTTTAAAGGTTCAATGGGGAGAAAAATGCCCACCTGATTTTATTTGGCAGTTTGGCTTGGCAGCCTTGGACAGACCCAGCTGCCTTCTATCAACTACTAATTAAGCCCACTGTGGCCCATACACGAGTGTGTTAGCGCGCTTCTCTTGGGTCGGAGAAGCTGGGTTTTACTATCCCAAACCTATACCCATCAAAATTATATGAACCCATTAAAAAACCCATGACCCATGACGGATACAACATTTGACCCAAACCTGTGCCCACGTGAGTTTCGGGTACCCACGGGTCGCCTATACCCAACAGTAACAATAGACTCAATTAGTATATATATGAGAATAATATACATATACATACAAAATAAATAACTATAGCTGTTGTAAATAGTTAATTTTATTTTTCCTCCCAACCATGCCATGGATTGGAGGCGGACAATCAAAATGAAGCACTGTTGTGTGCAGTGTGCTGCTGCCGCCTCTATCCATCTACACCAAAGGCTGCTGGCTTAACTAGGCTACAATTGTATCAACACCTATGCAGTACCAACGTGCTAGTGGTTAGGCATATATCAGCTATCCTTTTCTTAGTTCTTTTTTCTTAATTAATCTTTCACAAAATGTTTATGATTATCTAAATACAAGTTTATGGATTTGAAAAATCCATGGGTTCACGGGTTTGGGTATTACATTCCTAGATCCATGCCCACAAACCCGCTGGGTCTAGCATTTTGCCCATTAACAGACCCATAGGTAGAGAAATTGACTCAAACCCTTAACCTAATAGAGTAAAAATCCATCGAGTTTCGGATTTCGGGTGCCCATTGCCATCTTCTACTTCCAGGGCGTGCTGGACGATCTTCGGTGGCTGCAGCGGTACTAAACACTCTGTCCGCCAGTGCAGGCGTATAGCAGCAGCAGGCCAACCAAACGTGGCAGGCACCCGGAGACCACGACCACATGGAAGTCGGCAGAGGTCGTCGCATGCGCACACACTCCATGGCTAGATTTGAAGCTTGGTTAGCCTAAGCCGGTCCCCAGCAATGCCTTGTTTAGATCACTCTAAAATTCAAAAACTTTTCAAGATTCACTATCACATTAAATCTTTCGGCACATGCATGGACCATTAAATATAGACGAAAATAAAAACTAATTACACAGTTTGTCTGTAATTTACGAGATAAATCTTTTGAGTCTGCTTAGTCTATAGTTGGATAATAATTATCAAATACAAACGAAATTGCTAAAGTATCAAAATCCAAAAACTTTTCGGAACTAAACAAGGCACAAGTATGGATGTGTCTGGTTTCCATAAAAGTTTATTTGGTCTTGTCTCACACAGAATCACCACATCTTTAGCTTGATATGGTCACCTCTTTGAAGCATTGTGTCGAATAGGTGGTGAGCCCTGTTGCAGTCTTTCTACTTCTTCCATGATTCCATCCGAAATCTTTCCAAACAATCTCTTCAACCACAAGACGAGGTAGCCTCGATCCATAGCCACAAGTGTCTTGTTGCCATTGAGGTAGCCTCGATCTAAGCAGGAAGATACGATACGGTGGCGATAGTGTGACTATGATTGTCGATGGTGTGTTGCTGGCCATCGAAATCGTACGTGCACCTCGATGGGCTTCTCGAGCGCCGTGAGCTTAGTCCACGACGCGGTCGTGGAGGATGTCGCGAGCGCGAACTCGACAGTCATTGAGGGGCCGATTGAGGAAGGCATCGCCAGGGCACTAGACCTCCGACCGCTCGTGCTCCACGGACAGTGACGGGACCAGCACCGCGAGCGAGCCGAAGCGCACGACGATGTGGTGCGCTATATATGGTGCTGCCGGCCGAGTCGCCCGACACGAAGACCCCCCAGAGGCGGTGCACGAGGTCCATGGCCAATTAGTCCGATGACGGCGCCTCCCCTGCCTATGCCTCCATGCATGCAAGTTCGATGGCTGCTACCGGAGCGTGTCCTCGCCGGGGGGCCACCGCGCGCGAGGGATGGGGGTTGCACTGAGGAGGAGGAGGAGGGGGCGTTGGGGTGCCGCTGCATGGGGAGGCATGCGGGGCGGCCGTCGGGACACACGTGCGAGAGAGGAGGGTGAGGAGAGTGACGCAAGGGAGAAGAAGCCGGTGGTGGTTGAAGCCAAGCGTCCAAAAGAACGATCATCCTATGCATTTTTTTTTGAGCCAGGACGATGGGTGGGTTGCTAAAGCCTAGCTCTTCGGACTCTTAAGGCCAGTCTACTAGCTAGAGCCTAGTTACATTGGTCAACGCTTATAGACAGTTATGGGCTGTTGGGCTGCTTTTTTGCCAACGTGTACTCCAGCCTAATCCAAATTAGGCTTCATCGCCGCACAAACAGTTCGTACCGAACGAGCTAAGCGCCTTTGTTTTATTTATTTTTTTATTTATTGTAAGTTTAGCTATCAGAGACGCTTGTTGCGGTAATTTTTTCTCTCTCCCTCTAAGCGCTTTGGTAAGAGCTTGTGCACTGTACAAGTTAGCCGCCCAAGCAAGACCTCGAGCCCGCTTTGCTCGTCCTGCCTTTTGTGCAGCATACTAGCCCGTAGCCCCACGGAGAAAACAAACGCCTTTTGTGCAGGGCCGGGAGGCACGAACGATCACGTGACCGGAACGTTGCCCACTCTTTCCGTTTCCGTCCTCTGCCATAAACGCCACCATGCATAGGCCCAAGTCACGTGCTGTGCCGGACCACACCCACCATTATTGTCGGCTCTCTTCTCTCTCGTTTACTCCGTTGAAATTGAAAAGCTTGACGTACCTACCACTAACCAGGGAAGGAAAAAAGAAGCATGGAGTAGTGAAAGATACCTTTTTTTTTTACATCATCGATCGAGTAGTGACAGATTGAATGACGAGACATTAAAAGTATTTACATGGTTTCGTTTCCTTTGAAAACAAATTTGTTGAGCTTCTCTGTCACTCAACAAACGATCACAATGTATATGTATACCAACAGAAAAGAATTCATTGATCTCTCATAGAACTTACAAGCAGGTAATTAACAAAAAGGGAAATGAAAATATCTGAAATATTTCGCAAAATTAAAGGATCTAAGCTCCATGCATGCAATGCAATGCACACGATGCGAGAGAGCTTCCTCCGTGCCGGCCGGTTGCCTTGCCGAGCAGCTAAGCTAACACACGCCGCTATAGTCACGGAACATGAGCTCCTCCGGCCTCGGCCCGCCGGCGGATCCTGCAGCCGCGGCCGCCGCGGCGTCCCGGTGGCTTCCGCGGATGAGGATGAGCTCCTTCTGGCGGCGCAGCTCCACGACCTTGCGGTGCGAGTTGGAGTGCTGCGTGAGCACGAACGTGGGGCTGGCCGCCGGCCGGTACTCCGGCATCAGCCGCCCGGACTTGAACCGCACGCCGCACGCGTTGCACAGGGTCTTGGGGCCCAGTGGCCCCGACCGCCACTGCGGCGTCTTCTCCGACGCGCAGTGCGTGCACCGACGCACGCCGCCGTCCACCATGCCCACCTCCTCCCCAGCCGTCCCCGCCGGGCTCTTCTTGCCGCGGCTGCCGCCGCCGTTCGTCGGGCGTGCCGGCTTGTTCGACGACGACGTGAAGTCCGAAGACGAGCAGGACGGTGATGATGGAATTGGCGACGACGACTGCGATGGTGGGCGCGGCACGAGGGACTGCCACGCCGCGGCAGTCGCGCGGCCGGACCGCTTGCTACGCGCGCCGCGGCCAGGCGCCGCGGCGGTGACGCAGCTGTCTTGACCGGCCGAGGTGCCTCCTCCATTGCCGGCTGCTGCTGCGTTAGCAGCCGCCGCCGCCGCCATTGCGGCATGATGCGCGGCCGACGAGTAATTCGGCATGTCCGAGTATGAGTCGTCCACGAACTTGGATAGCCACTCCAGCTCGGCAGCTTCCTCGCTCTGAATCATGCATCATGTCGCAATTATATTTGTTTAGCGATGATCTCATGCATCGAAACCTACTCTCTAGTCTAAGTACAGAAGGTGACACATTCATGTGTTTAATTTTGGCATGTACTTACGGGTATGTAGAACTCATCAGCGAAGGAGAGGAGCGACGACGTCTGGTGATCCGAGGAGTTGACGGTGGGTGACGGCTCACCCACCATGGGCCCCGAGGTGGCCGCGGTGGGGAAGAACTCGTGGGCGCCAGCGCCGCCGCCGGTGGAGAGGTCGTCCACGCGCATGGCGGCGTCGTCACCCATGGGCGGCATCCCGTAGTAATGGTGGTGGTGGTGCACCGTGGAGTAGCTGGCGCCGCCGTTGTGGTGACTACTCATCATCGGCGCGGTGGTGATGCTGGAGGCGTTGTGGTGGTACGTGCCCATTCCCATGCCGAGCTCCACCCCCATGGCCATTTCCCACTCCGACGCCATCGCCAACACAAGAACTAAGCTAGCTGCCTAAGAGCTAGCTAACCGTACGACGTACTACTACTGCTTGAAACGAGTAATAAGTGACCAGTGCTGGTCGTTACAGAGTACGAGCTAGTAGCTGCTAGCAGTGGCCTTTTACTAGTCCCAGTGACGAGAGTGAGTACGTGGGAGGGGTGAGGAGAGAGAGAGGAGGGGGATGGAGTGGAGTGGAGTGATGCCTGATGAGAGGGGGAGAGGTGTGCGTGACGAAGGGGAAGAAATAGTGCTGCGCTCGGGGGGGGGGGGGGGGGGGGGGGGGCCGAGGTTGGGGGCCTTTTTTACCTTTTTGTTTAAAATTTTTTATTTT
>Ga0182004_10003685_pt1 | contig 12224 bp, 20 predicted proteins | sample Sormic07211540_1_FD_120479 | JGI IMG/M metagenome (GOLD analysis project Ga0182004, IMG submission 120479) | Endophyte microbial communities from Sorghum bicolor roots, Mead, Nebraska, USA - 072115-40_1 MetaG | ecosystem: Host-associated > Plants > Roots > Unclassified | place: USA: Nebraska... | reverse complement strand
CCTTTTGTGGCTCAGAACTTGGGATAGCTAAAGTAGATGGAGAATTTGGCAGAGTGTCTACTTCGGCTTCATGGGTTTCATCATGAAGGGTATTACCTATCTCAGCTTCTAGGATTCTATCGAGGATCACTCTAGCTTCATCAGTAGGGATGCGAAAGAAAGAACCTCTAGACATTGTATGTAGCATTTGTTTATGATCTTTCTGAAGACCTCAAAAAAGTGAAATAAAAGAACAGGGTCTTGAAGATTAAGGTTTGGACCAGATTCTAAAAGATCAGAAAAATGTTTCCAGGTGTTGGGTACCATAAAAAGGGATACCCAAATCAGAATAAAAGTCACAAAAGACAAAGCAAACCATCAGCAACCACCATGGCACGGGCCCCAGCTCGTCTGACTCCTCGGCCTCGGGCCCAAGCCACGGCTCGCCCGACCCCCCGGGCCTCGGGCGCAAGTTCCGCCTCGCTCGACCCCTCTAGGGCTCGGGCGCCAACGCCGCTTTGCCCGAGCCCCCAGAACAAGACTTCCAGCGCACGGCGCCTGTACCCACGACGTGACGGACGTAGTGACTCCCATATCACAGTAGGGCATGGTGACGACTATTCCAACCACCCCGGTCACTGTGGCCTTACCTCTTTCACTGTGTAACCTTACCTCTTTCACTGTGGTGTACCGCCTCACAGTGAAAGAGGAATGGGAGAGGTTAACCAGTGTCACTATTAGCTGTCTTTTCCCAGTATTACAGGACGGGCTGCAGTATCATCGATCCGACCCCCACGACTCCAACAGGGCTCGGTAACCCTTCACAGGAGCAACCATGCTGTCAGCCATGCCTCAAGGACGAGATGGGCAAGCTTCTACAGGGTCGGAAGTGTGGCCTCACCACTCAGTAGAGGAGATCACTAGTCACATATGTAAAAACCTATGCCGCCTTGAGACTATAAAAGGGGAGCCAGGGCTCACAACCAGGACACAACCATCGACACAACACACATCACGGCAAAGCAACACCACACTCCAAGCGAGTTCTCACACAGAGTAGCTAGCAGCGCTCTGTCCACCATGGAAAGCCGAGACTTGGGACTTAGCCCTCTCTCGCAACCTGCTTGTACACCCCTACTACAAGCACCGTTGGGTGCAAGGCAATACAGACCCCCGATCTCACTGGACGTAGGGCATCCTTAGCCCGAACAAGTATAAACTCTCTATGTTCCACTTGCATCACCATCTAGGTTTAGGTGGTCACGCATACTTATACTCGTTTGTGTCTAGACCACGATCTAGACGCTGATAGTTGGCGCGCCAGGTAGGGGCCTTTTGCGTGGCATTCATCTTTCCCTACTGGGGAAAGCCTGGATGGTAGATGGATTCCACCCACTCCGCCTCGGCACCATCATGATGTTTGGGAGTTTGGAGTTCATGTCGCTTGTCTCCGGCTATGACATGGTCCTCCTCCCACCACGTGGTGACGCCGAGCCTCGCCGTGAGCCGATCCCACCGCAACCAGCGCGTGGGAGGCGCTCGGGGCACCATGCAGGGGGTGCCCGGAGGGGCATCAGAGGTCTAGGATCTCTGACCCTACCACCGAGGCAAGGGTCTGCCCGGCCCTCCCCCCGCATATTCCTCACTAGATCACCCACTCCTCTGGCCTGACAGGTGCTAGAGGAAGGCCCGTGGAGTGTCAAGCTCCACTCCACGGACCAACATGGGATTATTGAGACCTCCTGTTCCGCCCTGGTCAAAGGGCAAAGCACGGCTCCCACCACCTCCCGAGAAGAGGGACCAGGGGCCTCGACTTCTCATCGTCCTCCACCCACGGCTGGAGGAAAGACCGCGGCGCCTCCCGAGCTCCCTCTAGGACTCAAGAGCACAGCCGGCACATACGCCTCTTCCGTGAGCACTTCATTAAGTGCGTACGCAGATCTTCCAGGGCACCACCTGAGGTCTACCCTGGACCTTATCGCTACGCCGCCTGTTTCGTCATACCCTGAGGATCCCAACTCAAGCGACGATGAATGGGCTGGCACTGATTTTTCCGGTTGTGGTGACCTAGAAACTTTCATGCGCTTTCTGGAGGCCAGCAACTACTGCCTCGGCTACTCCGACTCCGACGACGGTGGCTATGATCCATCACGAGAGTGCTTCAACCTCGAGGTCGGAGGCGCGCCCCCCAACGCTCAAGGGGGTGCAGGACCCTCTAGGCAGGGGAACGCCACTCCGCCTCCCAACACAACTCCTGGGACCCATCCTGGAGCACGCAGGGCAGCATCAGTCCCCGCAGGAGGACAGCGCTCTGACCTCGAGCAGCTCAACGAGCTGGAGGCCAGACTCGAAGAAGAGCGTGTACGCCTCCACCAACTCCGTGAGACCCTGGTCCAAGACCAGTCCGCCTGCGGGGACGGGGGCGAGGCTAGACGCCGTGCCCGGGACTTCAACCGCCGTATCATCGAGGACGAAGGGGGTGACAACCCCCCCAGTCTTCAGCACGGCCAGCCAAAACGTGATGGCTTCCGCACTCCTCCACAGAGCGATGCTCGAGCTGTCGACCCCTGAGGGGAGAAGGGTGCGCCAGGGCCGGGGCTACGCAGCCTCCTGGAGCAAGCTGTGGTGCAGAACGCAAAGAGTTCTGCATCGCAGTCCCATGACACGAGACGCCAAGGGGACCGACCCCATCCTAACAGGGCACCAACCGTGCAGGGTCCGCTGCCCCCTAACCCGCAAGGGGGCAACAAGGCCCCATCTGTCCACGTGCGTGTCGGGACCAACGTGGACGTCCGGGCCACCCTCGAGGCCAGACGGCGTGACAGGGATGAGGCCGAGTCTCGGCGCTATCAACCACGCCGAGGTGGGAGGTACGACCCCGACCACGACCGCAGCACGTCACCGGAGCCTCCGGGCCCCCGCGTCTTAAGCGAGGCCATCCACAGGGCCAAATTCCTGGCACGATTCCGACAGCCCACTAACCTCACCAAGTACTTGGGGGAAACCAACGCTGAGCTCTGGCTAGCGGACTACCGCCTAGCATGTCAGCTGGGTGGGGCGGACGATGACTTTCTCATCATCCGCAACATGCCACTCCACCTGGCCGATACGGCCAGAGCATGGCTCGAACACCTCCCTGAGCGCATGATCCACGACTGGGCCGACCTGGTCAAGATCTTCGTCAGAAACTTCTAGGGCACATACGTGCGCCCTGGGAACTCCTGGGACCTCAGGAGCTACCGTAAGAAGCCCGATGAGTCCCTCCGAGACTTCATCAGGCGATTCTCCAAGCAATGCACCGAGCTCCTCAACATCACAAACTCCGACGTCATCAGAGCCTTCATCGCCGGTTCCACCTGGAAGGAGCTGGTACATGAGCTCAGTCGCAAGACCGCCACGAGCACTAGCCAGCTGCTCGACATCACCACCAACTTTGCCTCAGGCGAAGAGGCAGTTGGTGCCATTTTCTCCGACGATACAACCAAGTGGAAACAAAAGGCCGATGCCACCGAGGCCTCGGGCTCGCGCGACCCCAAGAAAAAGAAGAAGGGTCGCAAGGGGAAGCAGGGTCAGTCGGACGACAACCTGGTCGCCACGGCAGATCGCAAGAACCCCAAGCGGGCTCCTGCTGGCCCTAGCCTCTTCGACGAAATGTTGAAGAAGCCATGCCCCTATTATAGGGGCCCAACCAAGCACACTCTTGAGGAGTGCACTGTCCTGCTTCGGTACTACATCGACATCATAGTCAAGGAGGGCGCTGAAGAGCCCCAAAGGACGACGACCCCCAGGGAGAAGGATTCCCTAAGGTCAAAAACTGCCTCTTGATCTTTGGGGGACGTGTTGCTCGCCTCACCACGAGTCATAGGATGCGCGAACTCCGAGAAGTTTGTGCAGTCGGCACAGCTGCGCCCTCGTACCTCAAGTGGTCCGAGAGCGCGATCACGTTCGACCGACAGGATCACCCGGATCGGATCCCCAATCCCGGGAGTTATCCTTTGATCGTCGAAGCCATCATCGCCGAGACTCGTCTCTCCAAGGTGTTGATGGACGGAGGCAGCAGCCTCAACATTCTTTACGCTGAGACTTTGGCCCTCATGGGGATCAGCAAGTCTCGGCTGAGGAATGACGCATCGCCATTCCACGGAGTGGTGCCGGGACATCGCGCCCATCCCCTTGGGCAGATCAATCTGCCCGTCTGCTTCGGGACCCCTGACAACTTCAGATGGGAGGTCCTCACATTCGACGTGGTCGGGTTCCTTGGAACCTACCACGCAATCCTGGGGCGACCATGCTATGCCAAGTTCATGGCCGTCCCCAACTACACCAACCTCAAGCTCAATATGCTGGGACTGAACGGCATCATCACCGTCAGCACGACCAGCCAGCACGCCTACCAGTGTGATGTCGAGTGCATCGAGTAGGCCGAGGCTCTAGCTGAGTCTCTGTCTATCCTCACCAGCCTCGGCGACGGTGACCAGGACATCCCCGACCCCAAGCATCACGCCGGAAGCTTTGAGCTGGCGGAGGAGACCAAGCTCGTCTTCCTCGAACCCGGGACCTTTGAAGGCAGGGCGTTGAGGATCAGCTCGAGCCTCGACCACAAATAGGAAGCAGTGCTCGTCGACTTTCTCCGCGCTAATGCTGACATATTCGTGTGGAGTCCCTCGGACATGCCTGGCATACCGAGGGAAGTCGCCGAGCACTCCTTGGACATCCGAGCTGGCTCCATGCCTGTGAAGCAGCGTCTGCACCGATTCAACGAGGAGAAGCGCCGGGCCATCGGGGAGGAGATCCACAAGTTGCTGGCGGCCGGATTCATCAAGGAGGTATTCCATACTAGTCAAAAAGAAAAATGGGAAGTGGAGGATGTGTGTAGACTATACTAGTTTAAATAAAGCATGTCCTAAAAATCCCTTTCCATTACCTCGTATCGACTAGATAGTTGACTCCACTGTGGGATGTGAAATTTTATCTTTTCTTCATGCTTATTCCGGCTACCACTAAATCAAGATGAAAGAGTCCGACTAGCTAGCGACTTCTTTCATCACCCTTTTGCTACATAACCGTGCCTTTCGGTCTTAAGAACGCGGGGGCAACATACCAGCGATGTATGCTCCAGGTTTTCGGGAACCTCGTAGGCAAAACGGTAGAGGCTTACGTAGACGACATTGTTGTCAAATCTAGGAAGGCAAGTGGCCTGGTGGCCGACCTGGATGAAACATTTCTAATGCCTCAGGGCAAAAGGGATCAGACTCATTCCCGAAAAATGCGTTTTCAGGGTCCCCCAAGGCATGCTCCTTGGTTTCATCGTGTCTGAGCGAGGGATCGAGGCCAATCCGTAACCTAAAGGGAGTACAGAGAGTCATGGGATGCCTAGCTTTCCTCAGTCATTTCATCTCCTGTCTCGGGGAGAAAGGACTACCTCTGTATAGGTTACTTAGAAAATCCGAGCACTTTTCCTGGACCCCCGAGGCCCAGGAAGCCCTTGACAAGCTCAAGGCTCTGCAAACTAACCCTCCCATTTTGGTACCCCCCGCCGAGGGGGAACCATTGCTCCTCTATGTCACAGCCACCGATCAGGTGACCAGCGCAGCTATCGTGGTCGAAAGGAAGGAAGAAGGGCACGCCCTACCGGTCTAAAGACTGGTGTACTTCATCAGCGAGGTACTATCCGACACAAAGACCTGATACCCCCAAATCCAAAAACTACTCTATGCAGTAGTCCTAGCCCGACGCAAACTACACCATTACTTTGAGTCTCATCCGGTGTCGGTAGTGTCATCTTTCCCTCTGGGGGAAGTGATCCAGAACCGAGAGGCTAATGGTAGAATTGCTAAGTGGGCTATAGAGCTTATGGGTGACGGGATCACCTATGACCTCGGAAAGCTATAAAATCCCAAGTTCTGGCGGATTTTGTAGCACAGTGGACAGGGACCCAACTCCCTCCACCTCAGATCCAGCACGAGTGTTAGACCTTGTACTTCGACGGTCCTTGATGAAAATAGGGGCCGGCGCTGGCCTCATCTTCATCTCACCGCTCGGGGTAAGGATGCGATATGCAATCCGATTCCACTTCCCCGCCTCAAACAACGCGGCGGAGTACGAGGCCCTTGTCAATGGTCTCCATATCGCTTGACGTCTGAGGCGACTCTAGACTCATCATCGACCAAGTCATGAAAGAGTCCAGCTGCCACGACCCCAAGATGGACGCGTACTGCAAAGCTGTCCGGCGCCTGGAGGAAAAGTTCGATGGCCTCGAACTTAACCACATGTTAAGGAAATACAATGAGGCCGCCGATGCGCTTGCCAAAATAGCATCCGAGCGGGCCACGATCCCCTCGGATGTCTTTGTCAGCGACCTCTATAAGCCTTCCATCGACTACAAAGACGACGGGGGCTCGGATCAACCCCCAGGTGACTCGGGTCCCGACCCCAAGATCTCCACGGCTCAGGAGCAGGAGGCCATGGACATCGAGTCTGAACCCCCTACACCAGACGACTTGCCAGACTGGCGCTACCCCTTGCTGCAACGCCTCGTCGACGACACTCTACCCTCAGACCACGCTGAGGCACGATGTGTGGCTCGTTGCACCAAGACTTTCCTCCTTCTCAATGGAGAGATGTACAAGCGCAGCCCCTCGGGCATTCTCATGTGCTGCATCTCACGTCGGGAGGGAATCAAGCTCTTGGAGGACATACACTCGGGGGCTTGTGGCCACCACGCCGCGCCTCGGACGCTGGTAGGAAACGCCTTCCGACAAGGCTTCTACTGGCCCTCCGCCGTGACCGATGCCACGGAGATCGTGCGGACCTGTGAGGGATGCTAGTTCTACGCACGGCAGATTCATCTTCCCGCTCAGACTCTGCAGACGATCCCCATTACCTGGCCCTTTGTTGTCTGGGGCCTCGACCTCGTCGGGCCTCTGCAAAAGGCGCCCGGAGGCTTCACCCACTTGCTTGTCGCAATCGACAAGTTCTCCAAGTGGATTGAGGTCCGACCCATCACAAGGATCAAGGCCGATCAAGCGGTGCTATTCTTCACGGATATCATCCACCGATTTGGAGTGCCCAACTCCATAATCACCGATAAGGGCACACAGTTCAACGGGCGGAAATTCCTAGAGTTCTATGACAGACACCACATACGTGTGGACTGGGCAGCGGTTGCTCACCCAAAGACCAACGGTCAGGTGGAGCGTGCCAATGGCATGATCCTCTAGGGTCTGAAGCCCAGGATCTTCAACCGGTTGGACAAGTTTGGAAAAAGGTGGCTCAAAGGGCTGCCGGCCGTAGTCCGGAGTCTAAGGACTTCCCGAAGCTGAACCACAGGCTTCACCCCGTTCTTCATGGTCTATGGGTCGGAAGCCATCCTCCCCACGGATCTAGAGTATGGGTCTCCAAGGGTACAAGCCTACGACGAAAATAGCTGCATGACGTTCCAAGAAGACGCGCTGGACCAGCTGGATGAAGCCAGAGACGTAGCCCTCCTACACTCTGCCAAGTACCAACAGGCCCTCCGCCGATACCACGCGCGACGTGTCCGAAGCCGAGCCTTTCAAGTCGGCGACTTGGTGCTGAGGCTCAGGCAAAGCAACAAGGGTCGTCACAAGCTCACGCCCCGCTGGGAAGGACCCTTTGTCATCGCCGAAGTCCTCCGACCCGGTACTTACAAGCTCGCCAACGAAGCAGGGGAGGTCTTCAAGAACGCGTGGAACATAGAACAGCTACGTCGCTTCTACCCTTAGAATTTTGTAAAAATATCCATTTGTTCATCATCTCGAAAGAATAAATGAAAGTTCAAATTATATGGTCGTTTGCTTTTAAAGAGTAAGTCTCGGATCTGCCTTGCAGAGTCCGAGCCTCCTTCGGGGGCTACACGTGGGGAACCCACTGTGGCAACTCCGAATCTTTTTTCCTTTTTTTCACACAAGTCAAAGCACCATGACCCAGGGTCTTTCTTTTGTTTCCTAAAGGGTTTTAAGAAACCGCAGAACAATCCCCTAAACCTTAAGGCGTGAGCCCGAGGAAAGATTCGCGCCGACGGGCAAGGACGACCTCTGCTCACCCCTAGGATCGGGGAACGGATCCGGACTTCTAAAAATTACTAAGGAAAAGGAAAGGACTTAGGCTCAGACGCTCTGACTAGTAGCTCACCCGACCCCACGCTGTCGAGGTCGGGTCGGCATAGGGAAAAAGTGACAACAAGAAATATAAAGGAAATCTTAAAAGGAACAATCATATAAACATTCATATTTAGCAGTAATGTTTTATATACAGAACACAAGGCCCACTGGCCATTGATGTTTCCAAAAAGAGAAAAATCTAACTTAAGGGCCTCATTGCCCTCCTTGCCCAGGCCCCTGCGCGCCGAGGGGGGGAAGCTCCACCTCGGCGTCGAAGAAGGCGGCCAGGGCATCTCCTAGGGTATCCGCGGCGACATCAAGCCTCTGCAGCTTGTCCTAGGCCTCCGCCTCGTCATCAGGAAGGACATAGCCCTCACTAACCGCCGGCAAATCAATGCCGACGTAGTGAGAGCTCACCACCGCCAGGGCTTTCTTCACCCCGGCGTGGAGCGCCTCCCTCATCCTCTCCCCGTCCCGGGAGTAGAGAGCTTCAATCCGACTCCACAGCGACGACCCCAACTCAGCCGCCGACACCCCGAGCCCCTCGCACGCCGAGGTGACCACGGCTTCCAGAGCCGAGCAGTCCGCGACCTCGGCGTTAAGGGACTTCTGCAAGGAGTCGGCGCCAGAGGCTGCCTCGGCCATCTTCTTCTCTAACTCTGTTGAAAAACAGAACGGAAAGAACATAAAGGTCAGCAAAATCAACCCAAACATAAAAAGAGCCAACGTAAAAAATTCAGTCCTTACCCTCGGCTCGCTTCTCATTCTCCGCCGAGCTCCGGTGCCAACGGGCCACCTCGCTCTAAGCTGCGGAGAGGTTGGCCTGGGCTTGGTTCAGGGCAAGGTCCTTCTCGGCAAGCAGAGCTTCTAGGTACCCCTCAGCAGCCGCCCTCTACACTTGGGACTCCTGGGTAAGGTCGCAGACCCTCTTCTCCAAGGGAGCAACCTTTTCTCGGGCCTCCCGAGCCTCAGTCGCGAGGGCCGAGCACTTCTGCCGAAGCTTGGCAGAGATCTCGCATTCTTTCGCAAGTTCCCCCTCGGCCGCCTCGCGCGCAGCCTTCTAGTCATCACAAGCCGCCCAGGTGTCCCCTCCCCACGAAGGAATATGTCGACTTCTCCAGGGAAGCGGCTTGGAGCGCCTGCAAATTCATGTATTAAACAAAAAGTTAACCCAGAGACGCAAACACCTTACCGACAGAGGGATAGAGATCGTACCTGGGTGAGCTTAAACATATCACGGCTCACGAGCTCGGACGCTCGGTTGAGCGCCTTGACGCTCGCGCGCCCGCATTCCTCAAGACCCCGCCAGAGATAGGCCTCTGACGGGTCGTCCAAAACAAATCTAGCCCTCCCCTCTGGGTCGTCAGGGTTGGGCCAGATCATGTGGTCCTGGCCCTAGGCCATTCTCCCTCCCCCCTCCCTTGCAGGAGCCTCGGGTCGGGCCGGCGCCTTCCCGTGGGGCCTCACAGGGGCCACCATGCTAAGTGTCCCCTCGGCTCGGCCCTCCTCTACCTGATGGTCATGGCCCCCTTGGCTAGCATCCCCCGCAGGGGGAGTAGCCCTGAGGGCCAGGATCGTCCCCTCTGACTCCTGGGGCCTCGGCGTCCCCACCTCTTTCGTCGGGGGATCCGGCGTCTTCCGCCTGGTCTCCTGTCCCCCTTCATTGTGGGGGAGCTCCCCCTCTTCGCGGCTCAGGGGGGCGGCAATTTGGGTCTCGTCGACCCAGGGGTTGACTGTGCCCCCCCTCTTTACGGCCTTCAGGGGAGCTAGCTCCACTGAGGCCGCCTTGTGCTTCCGGCTAAAGAAGAAATAACGCAAGTCAGAAGAAAGAGAAAAACAAAAAATCAAAAGGAAACCCAAAATGATAAAACACACCTTGCTCGGGGAGCAGCCTTCTTCTGGGAGCTTGGAGCTCCCTGGGGGCCTCCGGAAGCACCAGGGGCCGTCGGACGGACGCCCGTCTCCCCAGCGGTTGGCGCGGGAGCTTCGACAGTGCCCTCGGCCCGTGGTGCCTCAGCCAAGCCGCCTGCCTCTACCCCGGACACTGGGCGGGGCTCACTCGGGCCCCCCGGCACCACCGGCCATGGGGGCGCTTCGGATCCGCCTCCCGGCGCCCTCTCCCCCTCATGAGGACCCGAGGGGACAAAGCCCTCTCGTGGGGCGCTGTCCTCGTCGTCCACGATGATGTGGGGGACGGTCTGTCCGCCCCAGGTACTTGGGACCCCTCGGGGGCCTCCGACCCCTCTCGGGCCCTCGACACCTCTGGGATCTCGATCCCCCCGCCAACAGGGGGATCACGTCGTTCTCCTGCGCCTCGAGCTCATCGAGCCAATGAACGTTGTCTCCCCTGCCCTCTATCTCCGTGACCGAAGTCTCGGGAGAATCAGGTGGAGGGAGCCCCGCCTTCTCGGCCTCGCGATGGTTCTTGGCGGAGATCTCGCGGCATTGCGCTTTCCTCGCGCTCTTCGCCTTCTTATCCTCTTTTGCCTTCTTCTGCTCCTCGTTCCGGGCCCGATTCTTGGCCCGGAGCACCTTGTCCTCAAGGACCTGGGGCAGGGAGTCCTTGACAATCCCCATCCCCTGCAAACGAGCAACAATCAAGGATAAGGCGGGGAGAAAAAGGGAACAAGCGCTAAATTAGAAACAAAAACAGCATCTTACCAGAGAAATGTAGCCCTTTTCAGGGCGCATCGGCACCACCCGAGAAGTCTTCAGGTCCGGGTGCGTGGTCTTAGAGACCCGGGCGGCTATGTCTGACGCCGACAGCGGCTCCTCCAGCATCCTCGTCCCGACCCAGGGGACGTCCCGGGTCATCTTGAACATGAATGCCCACCGTTGTGCCAGTGGGAGCAAACTCCACTTATGGAACGCCGTCGCCACCGTGGCCGCGGTGACTCTGGCGTCTCGCAGCTTCTCGAGCCCCGCAAGAAGGGGGGCGAGCTTCTTCTGCTCTTCCGCAGGAGCGCCCCACGCCCACTTCAGGCGGCACTCAGTCACCATCTTCCCGGTGTACTCCGGGAGCAGCCCGCCGACATTCCGGATGTAGAACCACCCAACTCTGCCACCCCTGGTTCAACGAGGGCATGGCGCTCCAGATGTACTGGTGGGACCGCGTGATAGGGTACCGATATGAATCGGTGCTAGGGTGGCCCGATCTTCACGACAGTATATCAAAAGAACAAGGATAACTTGCTGCGAACAGTGGGTAACTAGCTTTATACCTGACAAAGGTTGGATGCGACCAAGCGATGGGGAGAGAGGCACCGAAACCGCGAAGACTTCGACTCGATCTCTGAACGACCGCATAACCACAATCCGGAACTAATCCACACAATACGGTGCAGCCGAACGGAAGCCGAAGAGCACGAAGTAGGGGAACCCAGAGGATTCACTTCACAAGTCCATGAAGAACAAGGAAGAATAAAGGTTGAGTAAGGTACTCAGCAGCGCGGCTGCAATATCATGTAGTTTATCAAATTCTCAAAAGGTTGCCGATAGCTTGGAGGTAGAGGATATTTATACTAGGAACAACCCTCCTAGATAGGTATGAAAACGAAATAGAGTTTCTGGGTGAAGGCAATGTGAAAGGACCCCTCGGAATGGATTTCCGAACTGGCTTCGCGTGACTGTTGGCCTCCAGAGCAGTTTCCAATAAACTGACCATAACTTTTTATTGGGAAGTCCAAATGATGAACTGTTTCTTGGGTGTGAAACTAGACTCGAAGTGCTTTCCAGCAATGTATGCAATGTACCTCGAAACGTTGTAGATTGGTACAGTTTTGTACGGCAAGTTGTACCAATATTCTGTCACGGCAGACTGTTGACCTTCTGAGCAGTCTGTACTAATTCTGGTCTGCAGGCAATATAGTGTATCAAAACTGGTCGCCACTAGATTCATAGGAAACTAGACTCGACAAGCTTTCCAACAAGTCCTTATGGGCCTTCATAGCTTTTGTGATTAAAAAGTTATGAAGATTTCTTTGCACTGGTCCGTTTTTCACTTCCACTGGTCCGTTTTTGATGTGTCTTCTAGGACTTGCACTGGTTCGTTCTTCAGGGTCCGATTCATCCTTCTCTTCTTCTATATACCTGAGTACAATCAAGGTAGAACACTTAGGTAGT
>Ga0182004_10003684_pt1 | contig 12224 bp, 6 predicted proteins | sample Sormic07211540_1_FD_120479 | JGI IMG/M metagenome (GOLD analysis project Ga0182004, IMG submission 120479) | Endophyte microbial communities from Sorghum bicolor roots, Mead, Nebraska, USA - 072115-40_1 MetaG | ecosystem: Host-associated > Plants > Roots > Unclassified | place: USA: Nebraska... | reverse complement strand
TCGGCGACAATCCTCGCTGCCAAAACGCCGAGCACATCGAGCCCGCCGCCCCTGTGCCAATGCCGAGCCTCGCCACAATCTTGCGTTTTGCCAAGCTGTTCGTGGTCGTGGAAGCCGCCCAGGTGGCGGGGCACGTGTACGCTCCTTCCCTGATCCGGATCGCCCGTATCCGCGTCACCGGGCCCTTCACCAATGACGAAGCCCCGCGGCAGCGAAGCCGGCAGTGCGCCGGCGCGTCCCTTCCCCCGATCCAACTTGTGTCTTCATCGCTGTGTGATGCCAAATTAGGAGCACCACCAGGTGTGCCAATCCCTTCCCTTCCGTTACTGATGTGTGAAACCCTACCTTATGCCAATTTGCTATCTCTATTCGGATCTGATCTAATGACGTGTATACATGTATTATGCCTGCTAATTTTGATCCTTTAAATTAGTAGCTTCACTGTATATGATAATGATGATTTCGATCCTTTTGTATTTGTGCGACAACATGGAAAAAGGATTTGCTTTGCTTCTTTGCAATACCTTGTTGCTTGCTTCTAAAAGCTTAGTTGAGCCTGATGTCTTGAATAGTTGAGTCTGACAATTATTAGTCATAGTATTGTTATTATGTTAAGTAACTTAAGGGAATTCAGACTTGCTTGTTATGTCAACTAAGGGTACAGGTAAATTGCATGATTTCTTTTTTTTTTCATGACTAGCAAATGACCGAGCGTTGCTAAAAGTAGTGCACTAAAATCAATAGGCACTTTGAATTTTAACTCAGCTTGACAACATTCGATGCTGAGCGTCAATCAAATAAATAGTTGCATAATGTGATTTCATTAGAAACTGCAATTGACAACATAGTACCAAAATAGATTAAATTACTTCATCTTCATTTCCAGAACCAGTGAGCACGGAAAGTTATAGTCATCTTCATTATAGTTAATAGATTAAATTACTTCCGACACCTCTGCATGCTGTCTAGACTCGGTGAATCATGAAAATTAAACTTCCCATACACAAAAACCAAAATATGTATTATTCCTGGACTCCCTTGCTATAGTGTAGGAAGATTTCCGACAAAGCAACAAACTTATGCACTTCTGGATCCTATGATCGATCCTTGCACCGAAAGATATGTAGACATTTGTACTTTTGGAGCTCTGTATATGATAATGATGATTTTTAGCTTTATGGTTATTCACCTTTTTTCTGCTATTTGTGTATTGATCTTAGTGGACCTAAGGTACTACTGGTATTAAGCCAACTGCCCCTGAGCCCTGACTGCATATGTTTCCAAGCTAAACCGTCATCACCATCCCCTTAAGGTCAGCAAGTACAAATGCCTCGTGCTTGAACGGTACAAATGCCTCGTGCTTGAAGTAAAAGGTCCTATTTTTGTGCATCTCCTAACTGAAATTTGTGGTAGTTTGTATTATTTCAAACAGATTCAGACTGTGCTTGAACTAAAAGGGCCTACTTTTGTGCATGTTTTGACTAGAAATTGTGATACTTTGTATTATTTCAAACAGATTTAGACCGTGCTTGAACTAAAAGGGCCTATTTTTGTGCATCTTCAGACTGGAATCTGTGGTAGTTTGTATTATTTCAAACATATTTCTTGAACTAATAAGGCACCTGATGAGGGTACAAGTTGCTTCCTGAAGCGTTGGTCAAAGTGCTTCAAGAGGACTTTTAGTTTCAGTTCCTTGATAGTAGATTCCAAGCTGTGAACATGTATGTTTGATGACTTGAATATTTAGCGATCATGATGCCATGGAACTTGTTTGCACGTGTCTCATATTTCTTGAATTCATGGCTTCATGCTTGCTTGAAAATGTCTCGTAGTCTTGTTATCTTTTTTTTTTCTAAAAACGGGATGGCATTTGCTTGGTAGTTGCCAATGTTTTGATGAGTTATCTTGGTGCCATGGTTGCAGGTTTATGTTAAGAGCACGTTTTTTATTCACTCCATCTGCGAGCCTCAAGTAAGCCCTTCATTGACCAGCTATTTCTACTGTTTATTTGCTTTTCCATAGTCATGATACTATGGTTCTATAATGTTGTACAGTCTCAGTGTCAGATAAATGAACAAGATTTTGAAATTATGATCTAGCTATTTCAGTGTGCCTAACTTGAACTATGCTTCATAAATGAAACAAACGGATGCTTTGCCTGTGAATTAGCAGATGCTGCTATCTGTTGTCCGCTTCTAGATGAACATTATATATTGCCTTGATGGTTCTTTCTGAAAATAGGGTGTAGACATTAATTGAGAAACTTCTTATTGGACGGCCTAGAGACATTTAGATTAATACTCTCTCAAAACATAAAATATAACCGTATGCATCTTCTCTATTGTTACCTTCAGGTTGCTCATGTTATGCTTTTTCATTCCAGTAGTAGTAGGATGGTAGCTCCTGGCAGTGTCTTTAGTTCACTACCATTGTTAGATAAATCAAAATGCCTAACAAAAGTATATATTTAGTGAACAGATTTCTCCCTGCACTTTTCTATTTACATCTGTGCATTGCAGAGAGATTAGTATGGAGGAGGACGACAACTCCGCCCGAGCCCGTGCCCACGACCGCCCAAGCTGCCATAGCTCAACACTGCCTTTGCACATGGATTCGGCCATGCCCACCCTGCCCTGCTCTAGCTGCCCGTTTAATTTTGCCACTGAGGAACTGGCGCCCATGGAGGTACGCCCCTTCCAGTGGTGGGAGGACAAGCTGGGAGCAGATTGCGGAGGTGGTGGCGGAGGTGGTTGAGGACGACAACGACAAGCCGCCCTGGCTCTGCCTGCCCTAGCTGAAATAGCTCTGCAACCAGCTTTGAAACAACAGCTATTGCAGGAGCATCCGCAACCTAACTCCATCAATTCCCATATTACATAATTGATATTGGTTTGTAATTTTGCCATTTGTAGCGCCAAAAGAAATTAACACATTGTACGACTGTATTGTGTACCATCGTAGATCGTCACTGGATAATTTGCATGACTGTCATATACATGAGACAAAAAAATACATAACATGTAATTGGTCTTCGCAGGCTGCAAACTACCTAGACCTGCCTGAGTGTCACGGAGATGATGAAGGGGGAGACTTTAGAGGACATTCCCAAAAAGTTCAACATCAAGAACGACTTCACGACTGAGGAAGAGGAGGAAGTGATGAGGGAGTAATAGTGGGCCTTTCGATAACAACAACAATATCCTATAACCAGGCCAGAGGGGAGGTGCTTGTTCATGATATTGAGTTATGTTTGTTTTGTTGGTCGTGAGCAGACTATTTTGCTACTTCGATGTAATTTTTCAACCAAATTTCACAGCATTGCTTAAGAAAAAGATGTGGACGATAAATAGTGTGCTGGGTTGTTTCATGTGAGCTATCTTCTTTGAGTAAAATTCACCGGGTGTCTGTTTTGACACACAAATTATGGCCAGCCTCTCACAAGCATTTCGTTTGATGGTCGAAGCAAGTTAAGCTGAGCACTAGACTAATTTGGTTTTTCTTGAGTTGTGAGTATATCTCATGGTGGTCACTGCTATGATTTGATCTGAAGTCATCTGTCTGTTGCATAAAAGGTAGGTACATAGAAACAGCTTGAGCTTTTGTAACTTAAATCATATAATCTAATAATCTATCATTTTGATAATTTTGTTTGTGTCTGTTAATTGTATGTCTTGTTCTAATCTTTAGCTCCCGTAGCAACGCACGGGCACTCACCTAGTTTTTACAATAATACTTACCAACCACCTTTAAGAGAGTTAGTGCTTAATCAGGGCAAATTAATGGATAGCATATCTAAGAAGCTAGCATCTAATAATAAAACCTTAGAATCAATTAATATTAGAATGGAAAGCTTTTCCAATACTATCAAAAATCAGCCTAGCTTTAATAAGATGCTAGAATATCAGTTGCAACAGCTTGCTCCCTTTGCTACTGCCAATGACCAAGGTAGGATTCCTAGACAACCAGGGGAATTAGAAATTGCAAATCTTGTAGACATCTTTAATGCAGGAAGCTACTGGAGTGATCCTCCGAGAGGAACATGGATTGACTCGTCTCTGCCAACCAAGAAAGGTGATCTAGGGAGACCAGTTATTCCGATCTCCATTGGAAGTACAAACTTTAACGAGGCGATCTGTGACTTCGGTGCAAGCATCAACATCATGCCTAAGGTGATATATGAAAGACTCTTTAATTATCCTTTATCATCCACAACCATGTGTTTGCAGCTTGCAGATCAGTCACTCTGCTATCCCATGGGAATCCTAGAAGAGATCTGTGTACGAGTACGCAACTCGTACGTACCTGCAGACTTCACAGTAGTGAACACAGGCACTGATGAGAGGTCGCCTATCATTCTAGGACGACCATTCTTGAACACTACCGGAGCCATTATTTATGCCAGCAATGCCAAGATTACTTTCAACATTTAGGGCAACAGGGAAGACTTTTCTTTCAAGAATAGGACATTGTCATTCCCTGCTCAGAAGGAAACTGTCGGCAGTAGAAACAGGAGTAACACTCAGAACAAGGCTAAGACCAAGAACAAGGGAAAGAAGAAGGCCCAGAAGACAGAGACAGTAAGGTTGGTCACTGCAATCCGCATGGAGTATGACCACCTGCTTAAGTCTCCGCATATGATCAAGAAGGACAACCCAGGTGTCCTGACTATCTTATGCTCCATCAATAGATGTTACTTCTACAATACTATTTGTGACACCAGATCGGGCATCAACGTTATGGCTAAGGTAACGTATGAATTCCTATATGGTACTATGCCTATGAACCCCACCTATGCGTAGCTGCAGTTGGCGGACCAGTCCTTTCGTTTCATGGAAGGGATAGCCAAAGACGTCCCTATCCATATCGACGACCACTACATCCCCACTGACTTCCTAGTCATCGATATGGGTGAAGATGAATGTGATCCACCCATCATCTTAGGAAGACCGTTCCTCAACACTACCAAGGCCATCATTTATATTGGAACAGGAGAGATCCACTTCCAATTCCCTTCAGAAAAGGTACGCCATCATCTCAATAGCAATTATATGATTGAGGAGGAGCCCAAGAAGAATAGGTCAAGGAGAAGGCGACGTACCCGCCACCAAAAGAAAAAGAATGTTGTAGACGGATGGGCTGATTATGAAGGAGAGGTTTCAAAATTTGAAGATCGATACCCCGACGAGAAGAACACCGTCAAAGAGGAGGTACCAGCAGAAGAAGAGATAGTGATTCCAGACACTCTCCTCCAAGTCACTGTCACCTACAGGGCAGGTATGGAAACCAAAGATAAAATTAGAATCGAATCCTGCACAGGACAAAGCACTTGTGGTGCCATCCGATGCACCTCTCGATTATTGAGCAAACAACAAGGTCCTGTTCAGAGGACTTGAAATCACCAAACACCACGCTAAGAGATAACTAGATATTTATCGGCATTTTCCTTTAGCGTATTTATTTTAATTGCAATAGTCATTGCATCTTTACTTTATTATATCTGCATTAGAAAATAAATATGTTTTGCATTGCATCTAGAAAAAAAATACTAAGCCCCATGTATTTAATGTGTGATGCAACAGCTCACACGTTCATCTACTGTGGTGGCATAAAAATAAGTTTGATCATATTTATTTTTCCTGTCTGCATATCATAAATATGAAAAGCATAAAAATATATTGATCCTATTAAAAGATAAATGGGCATAAGAAAGTTCTAGACTCCCAAAGCTTAGAGATTTATTACTAACGCTTAATCTGTTCCACAAGCTTTGTTGTCTATTTGGGTTTCACAGGCTTTAGAGGATCAAGAAGGACTAATAGGCAGAAGGATGCCTGTACCCTGTCGAAGTTCTATCCACATCAGGCAAGTGCTGTTTCAAACAACAACCACCCACAACACTCCAGGAGGATCAGTACGCCTTCTCTGCCCGTCAGCAATCTCAGCAGACTATGCCAACATCCAGCTTGGGGGAGAGCAACCCCCGTATACCAAGCTAAGTATCTCTTACTCACTTATCTATTTATTCCTAGTGCGTTATGATAATATAAAATTGAAAAGATGAATAATCTTAGAAACTCAATAAACATTTATCTTTCATAATTAACTTTGCTAGTTTAGGAGAGCTCTTATATGGAGATGATGAATAGTTTAAAATGAACCTCTAGAATAAACTCTTATATGGAGATGATGAATAGTTGCTCTACCATAATTCCTTGCAAGTACCTAGTTTTCAACCTTGTACTCTTCTGAGTTTTAGACACAACTGTTTAGACTTAAGATTTTGCTCTAAACCTAAAACTTGTGGGTAGCGAATGCTTGATCCAAGTCTAGGTAGTTGACGAATATGATATGGGAAGGTTTTGAGCTACTATTAATCTTGCTCCTAGAGATGCTAGAGTTCTGGAGAATTTATTTTGAAAATCTTAAATTGCTACATGATGAGTTCCTTTATAATGAGAGTTCAAAATTCCTACCACAACCAAATACTCATGCTTACTAGATTAGGAAAGCCTCTCATTTATATATTTCATCCTATAAGCATTGAGGGTAGTTAAGCTGTGTTGACCCTAAGGAACTAGTCATGCAGTTAAAGTCAATATTATGTGCTCTCCATCCATTGCTCTTAGCTACTTCTGTCCTTACATGTATGCAACCACTTACATCCACTTCACCATATTCACTATGTGCTACTTCTGTTCCTAGAAGTACCACCCACATATACGCACTATACTCTGTGCTATTTCTATTCTGGGAACACGCACCTATACTGCTTGTTGACACCTCGGGTGGCACACAGAATTATCTACAAGCGCACGACTGTCAGTTGTAGCTTTTCACCAAAGAAGTATTCCTAGGGTTATGAATCCATGAGGAATGTGAAGTGATCTAAAGGCTAGAAGGAAGGATGACTATAGGGATAGAGCTATAGAGGATAACTACTAGGGTTGGTCCACTACCGTCACTACACTAAGGAATTATATATCCTTGACTTGTGCACTGTGAGTGTACGCGCCCTAAACTCACTCAAGAGAGTTGATTAGGCACGACGCACAACAAGCTCTACGTTTTAAGGACTAGGCCCAACGTGGTGGAATACATAGGCTAACTGGGCTGTCACCACCTGCGCTACCATAGCTATCACTACTACAAATAATTTATCGTGGCGGGCAAAAATGATTTTCCGAGGTGGGCAACTAAAACGCCTCGGATGAAAGGTCACGGTTAATGGGATCTTTTCTGAGGCAGTTTGGTGCCCGCCTCATTAAATCGAATAAAAAAACAAAAAAAAGCAAAAAAGCCCACAGCCTCACTGGGCCTGGATTTGGGCATCATCACTGATGCTTCTACCCACCGCCGCCGCCAAGGGGAGCTACTGCCACTGTGGATCCATGCGCCCACCATGGATCCGGCCACCATGGCCATGGATCCGACCACCACGCCTAGGTGCGGATCCAGCCACCACGAGCAGATCTAGTGACCTCCCCCGTGGATATGGGCACCATGGATGCTGATACGCTTGGAGAAGCCGCTGAAGGAGCTCAGATCCATGACATTGGAGACGATGGGGCGCTGCGTCGTTGCTTGAATGGGGAGAGGGAGAGGCCGTGCCACTGCTGGCCATGGGGTAGAGGGAGGAGCACCACTCTGCTGCCTACTCACTGGGAGAGGGAGGGGCTGAGAGGAAGATAGGGGAGGGGGAGGGGAGGGCGATCAGAAGGGGAGAGGGTGACGAGCTGGGGAGAGAGCGTCGAGCCTGGGGAGAGGGCATCGGGCCTGGGGAGCGATGGGGATGGAGATAGGAGCGTCGGGCGAGTGACGGCTGAGTGAGGGAGAGATATATGAATCTAACCCTAACTCCTCGTGTATATATATAAACCCGATAGCATATTTAATATGGGCTTTTGTCTGGGCCTAGATAGTATTAACCAAGACTGGCCTTATAAAAGGGCCCGCCTCCAAAATGGAGTATTTTTTGGAGGCGTGCCTTTTATAATGCCCGCCTCGGTTAATAGATTTTGCGAGACATTTATTTTTTAACCGCCACTGTAAATCCATTTTGCGAGGCTGTTTTTTGTAACCGTCTCGGTTAAAAAAAATGACCACCTCGGTTAATCACAAGTATTAACCGAGGCGGTTAAAGTTTCTGTCTACCTCGGAGGCCTATTCCAAAAGGTCTTGTAAAATCTTTTTTGTAGCAGTGTATCTGAAGGCCTAGCCGTATTCAAGGGTAAGCTATAGCCTAAGCACCGTGCTTAATCTACACACTTACTACTCTAATCCAGATCCTAGAACTAGAGCACTCTAACCAAGCAATGAAACGAGCACACAAATAGGAATAAATAAATACTTAGAAATAATAAAGGTTTATAGGATTACCAAAGAAGAAGCGCAAAGTAGAGGGAAGCAGAGGTCGCTGACAAGACCAGCTCCTCTCCTGACTTCTCCTCTTCTCCTCTCTAACTCTCTTCTAGGGGAGGCACTAGCTAGCTACTCACTAACTCTAGGTGTCTAACTATCACATGAGCCTGCCTCCTCTTGAAGTGACCTGAGGGGGGTTTATATAGGCTGTAGGTGACAGGAGCGCTACGGAGGCCCTGAGGAGTGGCGGGTGCCAGAGTGGAGTGGCGGGCGCCATGCCCAAAGTGGCAGGCGCCACTCGATGCAACTGCCTTTTGATCCTAGGGCTCCTGCTTGCTCCTGGAGGCGGTTCCCCAAGTCGGTGGATTAGTTTCACATGTTGGAACTCTTTTTTCACATGTTGGAAAGATCACAATCCATGTGACACCCTCATGCAGCCCTTGGATGAAACCGACATCAAAACAATGCACCAGATGGCTCCTTAGGGTAGTCACGCGGATCGGTGACGTGTGCTGACCAGGTGGAGGTGGTGGGTGCCACCTAGGAGTGCCGGGCGCCAAGGTGGATGTGGCAGGCACCACATCATTTTGGCCATTAGTCTCCTCTTGTCCTCTATGTTGCAGGTGTACAAAGTTTCATGCAGTTCTAATATCGTTTCCTTCAGTTGTGAGCTTGTCTTTGGATGGTGATCATTACTACCGGACTTCCATGCCTTCCAATGCCATGAACCAAGCTTGTCATGGGTTCTCCATTGAGTAGAGAGGCCTTGGAGCAAGTTTGATGGCCATTGGACATATGTTCATGGCGGCCGCCATACATTCCTGGCGCCCGTCATGCCCTAGTGACAAGCTTCCGACACGTTATATCTCACAATCTTCCAGAAGCCATAACTTTGTCATCCGAACTCTGAATTGAGTGAACCAAAACTCCATTTCATGTATCTCGACGAGCTCTATAACATGGAGTAATCAAAATGAGCAATTGAAGATGTCTTTTTACCATGTATATTGCCCTATTTCACCTGCACTCACATAATCACCACAAGTTGTGGAAATCATTAGTAATAAACCCTATGACTATGTTTTGTGTCACTTATATGACCAAAATAGCCATTGTTGATAGTATAAAATGAGGTGTTAAGGACCATCAACACTACTTCTACTCTGGAAGTACGCATTCATTCATTCACCCACACACATTCCACATCTACTTAGAAAATGTTCTACTCCTACACTGGGAGAAGGCACCCAAAAATATTCATTGCCATTATGTCTTATTCTACTTATCCTATAAAGCTTCACTTATTTCAGTTGATACTCCCTACTGTTATTAGTGCATTAAAAGGGTTGGCTGATCTTAAAAAAGAGAGAAAAAGAAAAGAAAGAGGACAAAAGTCCCAAAGAAAAAGAAAAGAGAAAGACAACCAAGTCCTTATTCTCAGATTAGGGAGGTATGTTATCCCCAAGGAGCAATTGTAGAATTAGATATTCACCATCAGTCATCACCCCTCATCATTCTTATCATTCACTGCACTCACATGCACATATGACTTGGTTGTATAATTAGTTTCTCTGGATCCATGGTTTAACTATGCAATACATGCAAGTAGGTTTGAATTGTCTTTCCCACCTATGAGCTCCATAAGCCAATTATGAGTAGGGTGAGAGAGAGAAGGCTATTAAGCCTTAGTGATATAATTACCATATTCTGAGAGAAGGCATATTCACTTGCCTTGGAGAGGATCCAAAAATACCACATATGAGAGACTGAAAAGGATCATACAAGGAAACTCTGAGTTTTATTTGAAAATATTGTAAAAACTTTAGAATAATAGTTGACCAAAAGAGCAAGAAGCATAGTGCTTGACTTGACCGTTCTATCTTTCAACTACTCAAGACCTAAGTGATAGCTATAAGCTCCATGGTGAAAGGTAATATGGGTGAGTCTTGAGATAGAATAGTTCACTCTAATTCGGAGGAGAGTCCTTGTTTGAACGCATGTGTATTTGTGAGGCGTGAAAGTATTGTAGTAACTCCTGATCCATCACTGAGTCTATCTTTGCTCAGGGACGAGCAAAAGGTAAGCTTGGGGAGTTTGTTGATGGTAGATAAGTACACTTTTTAACCATCAACATAGCATGAGAAAAGACTTAAATCAGAATATTATTTAGCTATAGGGGTTATCACTAACAGAATTCCACAAGCTTTGGTGATTGACTATTTCTGTAGGGGGTTATCTGAATAAGAACAAAATGAGGTCCACATGTCAGATTTACATAGAGAGAATACGTGAACTTCAACTGAGGAATATTCTAGAAGACTAAGGAAGCCACGCCCTACAAGATGGGGCCCACCTGCCATAGGATAGGGGCGGGCGCCTAGGGTGGCAGGGGCGGCCACCGAGGCTCTCCACCAATGGGGTGTAACCTCGTGGATCCTACCTCCACCGCCTTTGAGGAGTAATCTTGAGCGTACATTTAAGTCAGTTTGATCCGAGGGCTGTGGTGCTTCCTAGGGGGCTATAAATACAAGCTTGACCCCACTAGAAACCCTAATTTTCAGAGAAGGAATTCATTATTATCTGAGGAATTCAGAATTAGACAGAGAGGGGTCCCTCGAATGGATCTATCTCTTTAGGGTTATTAGCCACCATCTCAATTAGATCTCTATAGTTCTATAGCATAGCTACATAGGAATAGACCTAGAAGGAGTCAAGCCTAGCTTGGAGTCCGGATCTATCTTTGTTCTCAGTAAACTCTTATTCTTCTTTGTGATATTCATATTAGCTCTTGCTACCATGAATATGACTTTGATCTATTTGATTATATCAGAATTAACTTTATTCTATTTGCTTATGTTCTCAATTATATTGTTATTTGTCTACTTTGATTATATGCCTAGCATAGTTAGATTAGAATTATGTCTATGCATAGGATCATATATCGCTTACTCATTAGGCCGATGGGTAACTGGTAGATATGGTGTAGGCAAGGTGCCTAGACCCTATTTATCTGTGATTACCCCTTATAGTCCGGAGCTCGAGGTAGATCGCGGGAGTGACAGTCCTGTTGAGTCCTTTGTAGTCTTCCTCCCTATTATAAGGATTGTAGAGCACCATTATTACAGGGAAGTGATTGCTATGTTCATGATCTTTTTTGCTAATATCACTATGCATAAGTATAACCTTTTCTTAGGATGATGCTAGGTGTAATAGCACTAATCATTGCATGCTTTGACAATATAGTTAGAATACTAGGGATTTATTCTTGTAGATCATCCTAGTCCATGCTAGTGTTATAGACTTAGAGTAATCTATTGAGATGATTATCATATTTATATATGGCTATGTACTCTTATTTATCCTCTATCACTTATTATTTAAATATATTATTTATCTTATGTGACACTTACCCTACATAAGAGATAGATAAAGACATGATTAAGATCTCCTTGGATAGATGCAGTGCCCATTGATCATTATCCATTGCAAGTCCCTTCCTAATGGTAAAAATATAAATAACGATACCTAGATTACTCCGGGTTAAAATGCTACATTGGTATTATATGTGCGCTTGTGGATTCCTTTATTTATTTATTCCTTAGAAAATCATGTAGATTTAATACCAGCACTTGTATATCATGTTGGTGATGACAACCTAGCTTAAGTGATGTAAAGTAATTTTGACGCCATTGCTAGGGATAGGTATACAAGTTTATTTATAGTTGTTGCATTAAGAAGTGTCAACACTCATTCATCCGGTATTCGAGGGGCCCAAATGCTAGCGTCCTTGGTTCCAGCAACCTCCGAAGGTGAGGATAGTGCCTGGGCCCTAGGGCGAAGACTAGATAGTGAGACAAATTTTTGGG
>Ga0182004_10003683_pt1 | contig 12224 bp, 13 predicted proteins | sample Sormic07211540_1_FD_120479 | JGI IMG/M metagenome (GOLD analysis project Ga0182004, IMG submission 120479) | Endophyte microbial communities from Sorghum bicolor roots, Mead, Nebraska, USA - 072115-40_1 MetaG | ecosystem: Host-associated > Plants > Roots > Unclassified | place: USA: Nebraska... | reverse complement strand
TATTGTCTGGGCTGCTTTGTATTGGGTTGCTTGATGGACCAAAAACTGAAAACCTCCTCACTTTTTACATGGGCCATGACTAGGGCCACGGCCTGGGCTGCCCTAGTGCTGGGTCCGCCCCTGCGTGGCTACCTGCCATGAGCATCGCCAAGTGTTGCCTCGTCTGACTTAGAGCAAGCCTTTGTGCCCACGGCCAGCGACTACAGAGCCTCGCCGATGCACCCACTTTCTCATTCCACTCGTCCCACCGTGGATATCCCCATCCGTGAATTCTTTTAGGGGCAAGGTGAACCAGAATCTATGTGGTATAATCCTGGTGGTGGAATGTCTCTGTCTCTAGTTGTCATAGAACCAAACACCAAGCCAAGTGGAATAATCCCACCTAGGATGATCCCATCCCTGCAACCAAACAACGCCTTAGAGTCAGTGTGGGTGTCAAACTCCCATACACCAATAACCACAATGTACACCCATATACATGAGACCTATGTAACCAATACTACAATCTATATAGCAATGTTATTTTCCAACAATACTCAGCTAACAAGTAGTCTACAAGATGAATCTCACCCAAGATAAAGAAAATCCTCTCATCTCCAATCCATGAGCAAAACAAGAAGGGGTAACCCTAATCCCCAAGAAAAAAGAATATTTTTTTAATCTCTATGAGCAGTCCATAAGATTATGAATATCTTTTTTTATTCTCAGTGTTTCAGGTGCTGGTGAAAATTATTTTAATCCCAGTAGACTGACCTGCCAAACAATGGAACCAACAAAAGTTCCACTGTCCCAAGTCCTGAAGTCCAGCCATAAGCGTGCTCACAGTAAACTGTGTCACAGCTGCGAAGGTCGCAGCAGCCTCGCACCAGGTGACAATGTGAAAGCTGAGGCGATAATCTGCATAAAGTTCTTTTTTGAAAACACTAATTGCATCATTAGTCTATTCCACAAATTTAGTGAAATAACTTTCTCATACTACTACTAATTATAAGCATAGTGAAATAATTTCATTTCTTGTACTAATATTAATTATAAGTCTAAGACCATCTCTAAGAGTTTTCAATAATTCTTTTTAAAAAAACAGAGTATTTCAACTCACCAAAAATTATTGTAAGGAATAAATAAGACAGTCTTCAACAGTTTTTAATAGTTCACTCCAAAAATATAGAAGACAATTTACATGAAAAAAATATACTACTCCTTCCGATCCATTTTATCTGGCGCACACGAATATCAAGATTTAAACTTTAAAAACTTTGACCAATAATTAAGCTAATATCTTTTAACTATTATAAAAGTTCATATGATTTGATTTGTAAGAAATTATACTATCCAATGATTATAAGTTTATAAATATAAATAATATTGCTAAACTTCTGTTTTTCCATAACTGGGCTAACCCTAGAGGGTTAGGAATATAGTATCATATACATGGCCTCATGGGCCTAGCCTCATGGGCCTAATACTCATATACTCTAACATCCCTCCGCAGTCTGAACTACCGTCGCAGCGGAGTTTACAGACTAGACACGAAAGAAAAGAAGTACAACACACGAGCCCCCCCCCCCCACAGACACAACTAGCCACTGCTGATGTTGAGGCTGGTGCGAAACTCGGTGAAGGTCGAGGACGGGAGACCCTTGGTGAAGATGTCGACGAACTAGGAGGTAGTCGGGACGTGGAGACCCGAACATCGCCGACGGCGACCCGATCCCGGACGAAGTGTAGATCGATCTCCACATGCTTGGTCCTCTGGTGCTGGACCGGGTTGGTGGAGAGGTACACCGCACTAACGTTGTCGCAGTAGACCAGTGTGCTCCGGGAGAGAGGGCTGTGGAGCTCGGTGAGGAGCTACCGGAGCTAGGAAGCCTCAGCCACGCCGTTGGCGACAACGTGGTACTCCGCCTCGGCACTGGAGCGGGAGACGACCGGCTGGCGCTTGGACGACCAAGACACCAGGTTGCCGCCTAAGAAGACGGCGTAGCCGGAGGTGGAGCAGCGGGTGTCCGGACACCCGGCCTAGTCAGCGTCAGTGTAGACGACGAGCTCGGTGGAGGACGACTGTCGGTGAAGGAGGAGACCGAAGTCGACGGTGCCACAGAGGTAGCGTAGGATCCGCTTGAGAGCAGTGGGGTGTGGCTCTCGGGGATCATGCATATGGAGACATATCTGCTGAACTACATATGTGATATCCGGCCGGCTGAAGGTGAGGTACTGAAGTGCCCCGGCAAGACTCTGATATGTAGTGGGATCTGTCACTGGTGTACCCTCAGCCTCCGAGATCTTGCCCTGTGTGTCAACTGGAGTGGAGCAGGGCTTGCAGTCAGTCATCCCAGCTCTCTCCAGGATATCAAGAGTGTACTGCCTCTGGTGAAGGAGTAATCCAGCAGGGTGAGGCTCAACAGTGACCCCGAGGAAGTGATGTAGTGCACCCAGATCCTTCATAGCAAACTCCTGCTGAAGAGAGGCGATGATCCACCGAAGGAGTGACTCACTAGAGGCTGTGAGGACAATGTCATCAACATAGAGCAGCAGATAAGCAGTCTCAGCCCCATGGTGATAGAGAACAGAGCGGTATCTGACTTGGCCTCCACAAACCCTAGAGTCAGTAGAAAAGTAGCAAACCGATGGTTCCACGCCCGGGGGGCCTGCTTGAGGCCGTAGAGAGACTTGTTGAGCCGACACACCATGTTGGGACAAGAAGAGTCAACAAACCCCGCTGGCTGACTGCAGTAGACTGTCTAAGTAAGAACGCCATGTAGGAAGGCATTCTTGACGTTCAGCTGATGCACGGGCCACCCGCGCGTGAGAGCCAGCGAGAGCACCGTGCGGACGGTGGCCGGCTTCACGACCGGGCTGAAGCTCGTCGTAGTCGCCACCGGGGCGGTGAGTAAAGCCCCGGAGAACCCAGCGAGCCTTGTACCGCTCAAGGGTGCCGTTAGCCCGGCGCTTGTGGGTCCAGATCCACTTGCCGGTGACGATGTTGGAGCCCGGGGGATGAGGGACCAGATCCCAAGTCTGGTTGGCGAGGAGGGCCGTGTACTCCTCTTCCATCGCTCGTCGCCAGTGAAGGTCCAGCTAGGCCTCGCGGACGGAAGAGGGTACCGGGGAGACCTGCGAGTCCCTGGGCATCGCCGCAAGAGCCCGGGGCTGCAGGGTCCCAACCGCGTGTCGCGTCACCATCGGGTGAACATGACGTGGGTGTCGATGAAGGAGTGGAGGGTGGTACACCGGCGTCGCGACCCGGGAAGCTGGGTGCCTCGGCGGTGGGGTCGGTGTCACTGGCGGGGAAGACGTCACCGGTGGCGTAGGTGAATCCGACAAAAAGGGGGCCACCAGCGCCGCCGAAGGCAGCGGTGCCAGCTGGGCACGTCGTTGGTACACGCGCACCGGCTGGGCGAAGCGTGCCGGTGAGGCCGGAGTCGGAGACGCCGACCCGGGACCCACGCCGGGAGCACGGCGCTGGTAGACACGGACCGGCTGGGCGAAGCATGCTGGTGGGGCCGGTGTCGGAGGTGCCGACCCAAGACCCGCGTCATGCGCAGGAGTCGAGCCGGAAGGTGACCCCTCGGGACCCGGGCAGGGTAGAGGCCCCGAGGTGTCACGGGCGGCAGGCGACGTAGCAGTACCTGCAGGAAACACCGGCAAAGGTGGCTCGACCACCGGGTCAGTAGGAAACATAGAGGAGAGGTCAAGCTCCGAGGTGGAAGCGGGAGTGGTAGTGGTGGAAAAGGGAAAGACAGACTCATCGAACACCACATGGCGAGAGATGAGGACTCTATGAGAGGTAAGGTCGTAGCATCGGACCCCTTGTGATCCGGGGAGTATCCAAGGAAGACACAGAGAGTCGAACGAGGAGCCAGCTTGTGAGAAGCGGTGGCGGTGGTGTTTGGGTAACATGCACTCCCAAAGACTCGAAGGTGACGTAGCGAGGGAGGGTCCCGAAGAGAGCGTGGTGTGGGGTGGGAGCTGGGCAAGCAGCGGAAGGAAGATGGTTAAGGAGGTACGTGGAGGTGTGCAAGCTCTCAGCCCAGAAGCGAGCAGGAAGCGAGGCCTGAAGGAGAAGAGTACGCATGGTGTCGGTGGTGCGAATCATGCGCTCAGCCTTGCCGTTTTGAGAGGAGGTATACGGACAAGACATGCACAACTGGACACCATGAGAGAGAAAGAAGGCACGGGAGGTGGAGTTATCGAACTCCCGACCATTGTCACACTGGACAACCTTGATGGTGAGGCTGAACTGTGTGGACACCTAAGCGAAAAAGTGGACAAGCATGGGAAAAGCATCAGACTTTGCATGTAAAGGAAAAGTCCAGGAATAATGCGAATATCATCAACCACCACAAGATAGTACTTGTATCCAGAAATACTGATGACAGGAGATGTCCATAAGTCGCAATGTACAAGGTCAAAATGCGGACCGCATGAGAAGAAGAACTATAAAAAGGAAGACGAACATGATGGCCCAGTTGGCACGCATGACACAGATGCTCATCATGAGCCCGAGTACATCGAATATCGGAACTACGACTGAGCTGCATCAGGGTATCACGTCTAGGATGGCCGAGACGCCGGTGCCAAGTAGTGGAGGTGGTGGTGGTGAAGGCAGCTGACAAAACTGGCGAAGGAGGCGAAGCAGATGCCGGAAAGCGAAGAGTGTAAAGGAGCCCCGTGCTGTCACATCGGAGCAAAGGACGTCGGGAAGCCAAATCCTTCACAGTAAGACCAGAAGAGTCAAACTCCACAGAACAAGAATTGTCAGCTGTAAAACGACGAATGGAAATAAGGTTGTGAACCACAGAAGGAGCAACAAGAACGTCAGGATGATGAAAGGAACCATGTGGGCCAGTGGCACCCACAGAGGTGACTGGAAGACAGGACCCATTTGCGACCATAATGGACGAAGGAAGAGAGGAAGAAGGAGGGTGAACAGAGGAAAGTATACCGGGGTTAGGGGAGGTGTGGTAAGTAGCCCCAGAGTCGGCGACCCACTCTGGCCTATCTGGAGGTGTCAGGGCCATGGTGCTGAAAGAGTGGACCAAAGCCGCCTGGTCCCAGGTGGTGCCATCCTTCAGAGTGGGTCTAACCGCCTTTATATATTGGCAAATGAACACGCGCCGATAGATTTTGAAGTCCTTCCACTTTTATATTGGCCGATAGACAGGCAGATATATCCACGACTAGTCTATTTTTTCAAGCGTTTAGAGATCAGAGGTGAGATTTATTGGGAACACTAAGATATGCTCTAAGACTAATTATAAGCCTAACGCATGAAGTTGTGATACATCAACTTATTACACTACACAAACCAAAGAATTAAGAAGTGGAATATGATGGACTACCTCATTCCACAAATCAGTCACCTTATAAATGCCCTTTTTTTTCACGCTCCGTTAAATGATATAGCCTGCAATTTACAATACTCGCTTCAATTTTCAAGTATTTGGTGTGCAATTTTAAACGGTTGAGTACAGACCGATATTGAAATGTTCCGTTCTAAGAGAAGGGGGTGCTAGGCCAGGCTGAAATCAATATGAATTCGGCACACAACACCACGAGGGAGCGAGTGTTCAGAGGCCAGCCTTGATGCATGATTTTCTTGACAAACATTTTGTAGCAATCGTTGCACCATTTACCATTCTGATAGACTTGAATGGAAAGGTCAACCAATCCACAGAAAATATTGCACCTGGAGCATCTTGCAATCAATAGTAATTCCATAGCTGCCAGGCAAAAGCACAGGCACCCAAATCGCTGACAAGACGCACTACAGTTTTCCAGCCTTATTTACTATTCAGACGATCTGTACAAGCACAGATAGGGCAGCACGCAAATATTTACAGTGCCAGACAGAAGAAATAGTACAAAAACAACACTTCAACAAAGCAAATAACTTTAGTGACTGCCATCATGCACACTGATTCCTTCGTCTACAGCTTTTGCACCGCAGGACCTTGCCACCGACTCAAACAGTTTCTCAATCTCAGGTGCACAGTGTGTAAAAGACCGGTTCCAAAAGTTGTAACGCGGATTCTAACACAAGAAAGGTACATTTAGCGCTCTGTTTGCGACATTTTAATTTATCACACAAAAAGCATGTCACATACCTTTATCAATTCAATGAAAGTAATAAGTAACCCCCAAGGATGAGGGCGGTTCACTATGAGACGCTCCAGAAGAACCCTCGTTATTTGCTCCTGGATAATTTCCTGATCAATCACATAGCATGGACATTGACATTAGAGGGTATGTCATAGAATCCATACTAATAGCAAGCATATACAACATGGCAAACACTAGCGGCCTCCAAAAAATGAATTAGATTCTATACGGGGATGTGAAGAAGCGTCCAGAGATTCGTTACAGAGGGATGCACCACATACAACATGAACCCAAGAAAGCAAGGTGGCACATGTAACCGTACAAGCAACATCTTGCAATACCGTACAAGCAACATCTTGCAATACCTGGGTAGCCTCAGCAAATAGATACAGAATGATGAAGGAGAAGTAGTGCGTATGGCTATTGGGATAGCGCAGTTGGTTAGCGATTGCATTCAACAGAAGGTAGCGGCCCTCTGTATCCAAACTTGTTATAAGATTTCTGAACATCTCGGTAGCTGTTTCAATCTGGAAAATGTCCATCGGAGGCATATGATTAATCTGCTGTACTGATGCTGATGCATTAGCCTTGTTCAGTTGCAGTTGTTGCACAGCCTATATATTGATTCAAGTACGAGGTTAGAGATGCAAACAATATTTTTTTAGAAAAAAAGAACAAAGAACAAAACACAAACAAATTAAACCAAAGTACACTGCATCATTAATGCAATTTCTGGCGAAGAAACAGAACAGATTATAGGTTCTGCATCTATATGCTGTAAGATACAAGGACTTTAGCAAAAGCTAATTAGAGATATTCAAACATACTACATGAAGGGAGAGATGTTTTGATCAGGCAATCAAAGTCCAATGCAAGTTTGGATCTTTCTCAAAGAGCAAAGAAAAAATCAGGTAGGACAATTTTGGATTCTTCTGCAGGAACTCATGGGATTGTGACTTGTAATTACTGAAGTGGGAAGTGGTGCATCAAAGCAGCACATCATGAGTGCCAATGATAATAATATGATGAAAATAATAATTCAGAGGATGCTTAAGGTGATGTAACAGCATAGCTTTCATCATTTGGCTCTTCAATGCATACTTTTGCATAATGTGTTTTCTTTCTAATGAGAAAACTGACTGGAGAAAACTCACTTGGATGCCAACATAAAGAACAAGTGAATTGATCAGAGGCACGTTGTAGCGTGTCCCGGCAACAGTTGCTTCATTCTGAGGCAGCAGCAATTTTTGCTTCAGGTCACTTAGAAAGGAAGAGCCCTCCGGCCTCTGTGTGATACCAAAGTGAGAACAGCATGCATATCAGCCCATGAATAGCAGTCAATAGCAGTCCAAATTTATAAAAAAGGATAATAACAAGAAAAATTATTTGACCTTGAGATATTCATCAACCTCAGTCTTCAACTGCTTTGATTTGAGGGCACCATCAACATCCGACATGATTCGTGGTGCTATTGAAATTTCAGCCAACAAATCAATCTGTAAAACAAGAAGAAAAACAACTTAAATATGCCCAATTGGTATCAGGACAGAGAAAGCACTGCTCCACAGATGACATGTACCTTTAGGTTAGGAGTAGAAGGGTCTGGCAATCTCATGTTACGTGGAAAAGCACTAAGAATGACATTGCGCATTTGTATGCAACTCGAAGGAATCACATCACAGAAACTGAAGTGATAATCACAAAGAAATTCAGGAAAATCATGCAGTAGTACAAGCAGAACTCTCATAGTTCCTTTGTATAAAAGGTCCACCTACAAAATAGGTAGATACGATATAAAAATTAAGAAGTATTCCTTGAATCAAACTAGTAATGATTGCAAAAAATAGAAAACTTACCGCCTCTGGGAGTTCAGCATTTCTCAAATATGGTTCCATGAACTTGAAAAGAGCAACAAGCAGCCGCTGGAAAAATGGCCAACCTTTCTGTGAATTGCACATCAGCAGTTTTGGCATGAAGCTCCTGTGACTCACCAGCTCAAGCCAAGCAAAGCTACAGAAGGATAGTTTTAATCAGATAATGCAGAATAGCGAACATAGCATGTGTTCAAAAAAGGTTAAAAATAGTTGTAGTCGATAATAAAGCAGCAATGACAAGAAGCAGGCACTTGCATCACCAAGTAGAGGGAAAGAAGAATCAGCTGACTTCATGGTGCAAAAAAGAACCGTTCCGAGTTTGGAGTTTAAACGTTAAGCTGCTTAGGTGAACTAATTTCTGCTCCCTTCGACTGAGCAGTATGAGTAGCAAGAATTGAGGGTTGGAGCTCAATAAACAGAAGAGAAAAAAGAAGTCCTAGCTCTGTGACTCACATTATGATCCCAATCCAGATTAAATGATGTAAGGTCAGTTCGTACAACAAATATTTTATTGGGCCTCCAGGACATTACTGCTTCAATGTAACACACATGTTATGGATGGCAACTAAGTGTATAGCAATCTAAAGCTTATAGTTAAGCATAATCACCAGGACTTGCATACACATGCTTTTAAACATCACATGACACAATAATTGAACACATCAACATAGAATAGAAAGGTAAATTGACAAAGTAGATAACAGTGATGGACAGACCTCCAGGCAGGAACTCTCAAGGGTTGTAGCATGTGGAATGCATTTGCAAATGCAGTCAAAATCTGTCACCAATCAATATTGCTATATCACAGATGTCACAATAAAAGTATTAAACAATACATTGCTAACATGCGTACCTGAAAATTAGAACCATCATGGTGGCCATCGGTAGTAGTAAGGTCATAGAGCCAATTTATAAACAATCGAAAGTATGGCCGAGGATTAAATGAAGCTTTCTTTTCCTCAGCATCTTTCTGAATGGTTCTCACTGTAACAGATAGAATCTGGACAAGACAAGTTGGAAAAAACTTGTTTTATGAACTATCAATATATGTACATGTTCCAAAGCCATAACCAATTTGTAAAAACGAACCTTGGAAAGTATACTGGCTTTATTTGGTGTTATCTCCAATGAAGAGTACTGAATACAGATAAGCAAGGAATTAATAACACTCAACGTGAGTTTTATCAATAGTAGCTGGTATTACCATATGCCAATAACTCAAGGAGAATATGGAATTACCCTTCTAGATAAAAATAGAACTAATTAGGCAATAAAAAGATCCCTACTAGATATAACTCCAATGATACACAGCTCAACTAATAGCTCAAATGTTACTCAAGTACCATGATAATGCAGCTAAATAGAACAGAAAAGATTTGACAATATAGTACATCAATCATCTGCACAACACAAACCAAGATAGCAGAAAAATAAAGTAGAACTAAACATAACAGAATGCAGGGATCAAAATATGCAGTTCGATCCAACATGACTAGTCACTTTCTGATAACCTCAGATACCCAAAGGCCCAGTTCTCATGCAAAACAACACTTACAGACAAAACACATTTTACTCAATTTTAAACAGTTAATGGACTCAACACTGAAAAACTGCAGTCTGGAAGTCACATTTAATACATGTGGAAAATCCTTTAGGTACCTTGAGAACCATAACCACAAGCTTTGCGTATGAATCAACGGAAAAATATGAAATGTGAGGTTGCTGTGGTGATTGCTGAGATGATCCACCAGGAGCAACAATTTGCTCGGAGACTAGAGAGTGTGTAACAGCAAGTTCCTGAACGATCCAAAATAAGTATCTGAGTATGCCAAAATGTACTGCATAATCTGGTACAAAGGTAGATTCATCACCGTGAGAATACGAAAGAAGCGTTCAGAGATATCATCTCCCTTCAGCAGACCATCCTGCTGCAACTGTGAGACAAAACGACTGTAGGCCGCATCACTAGCACTTACATGATTACACATCTGACACCACTCAGAAAACAGGACTGCCACCTGTACATCAAACAATTTAACAGATTAATTAACATTCTAGCAAATACATTCAAGGTATAGTTAACACCACCAATGGAAGACCTATAAACCGACTTCATCTCCTGGTTGAACTAACATGCTAATATGTGACCACATCCCCGCAATCATGACAGGAAATTCTGAGTGGAAAAGGGAACAAACAAGATAGATACAAAAGAGTTGCTAATTGAACCAAACAAATTGAAAAATGGAATAAAAAAACAGAAACAGAAAAAAAAATCTATTTAAAAAAAAGAGAATTGGATTATGAAAATCAAACTAAGGTTCTGTAAATCTATAGGATTCATGATACATAAAAACTGAATAAGAAGTTTCAGCATGTCAACCGAACCTGGTTTGGATCAGCTAGTGTAATTTCATTAGCAGTGCTATCCTCTTTGTTTGCCCGGGTTGCTAGAACCTACAAATTGAGTAAGAGCAATGCAATTGAATAAACAGGGCAGCCATTTTGAGGACAGGACAAAGAATATTCATAGATGTGAAGGCAACTGATATTTTTTGATCAGATCATAAACCTTTTTATCCTTTGGCAGTTTGACCTTTTCATCCTTCCCAACAACAAAACCAGTAGTGGTGCTCACATTATTCCTTGCAATTTCAATCAATTGTTGCAACGATTCAGGTGAACCTGGTCTCCTTGCAAGCTGCAAACCAACATTTCATACTGTTGAACCTGGTCCTTGGATAAATACTAAAAGAAAATAAAGATCATGTCCAGAATCTTCCACAACATTGCAAACCAACATACCTTCGACAGTGCTTCAACAACATTGTAAAGCTCTGAGACGCCAACAGAATCTTGAGTAATCAATGTTTGGACAAGAGACATTGCAAATTCTGTTGCAACCTCTGAATAGGACAAAAGAAAGCAGGTAAATCCAACTAACTGAAAAACAATAACAATCTCATTTAAAAATGAAGAATAGTACAAAATAATCCAGTCCATGAAGCTCTCTAATTTGCAGGAACAAAAATGTGGAACAATTACGCCAGTCCAGAAGATTAAACAGGGATCACCGTCTAAGATTTGCACTAATCCAGTGGGCAATTGATGCTAGGCCTAAAATATTTTTTTGCGCACACATGCGAAACAGTGAAAGCACCCAATATGTTTCTTCCTTGTCATGTTCTCTAGGTCATTTTTTCCCTGCTGAACATTCATGTATTTTTGTTGCTTTGTTAATGCCTTAATGGATGAGGAACTGCCTTGGATCACCGTCTAAGACTTGCACTAATCCAGAGGACAATTGATGCTAGTATCACACTTTCAAGGCAATGTTCCCTGTACAAAACTATAGTTTATATAATACCGACACATTGTGCTAACTAAATTGTAAAAGATCCAACTTGAACATTGAATTCAGCATCTTATGCTCCCTCTGCTCACAATTTGATGAGTTAGGAGTTTATGCTACAGGATTTCTAGAGGCATACCTACATCCTCCTAAAAGCATGATGCATCTATCTCAATTGGTTTGTCACTACATTTTACTAGGTTATATAATCCAGGTATACATGTAGCAACAGATATCACCAATGAACTTTGAGACCATCCTGTAGCTTTTGGTAATAAATGTGCACAGGTATAAAATAAGAATGAATAAAAATGAAAGGAAATATTTTTAATGTCAACATACTATTTCTTCCCCCATCAATTAGCTTTGCCAAATGAACATTGTACTCCCCAAGATTCAGCAACTCGGAACGAATAAGGCCAAAAATGATTTCAATGTTAAACTTCTTCTCTTCATCTGAATATATTACCTGAACGAAAAGGATAATAAACAAATAAAGGAAATTAATTCGCTTTCAAATCCCTCATGGTGAACTATGAAACAAAAGAACCAAACCAGGGCGACATCAAGCCCACTTCTTCAAAAAGGAAAATGAAATGGTACTATAATTGAAACGAAAAGATATAGACTATAGAGTAAGAGTTCCATATTAAGACCTCTTTTTTTTTTCCCTCGAACACGCAGGAGAGCTGCGTATCAATACATTAGGCTATCTCCAAGAGGGAGACCCATTTGGGAACCCAAACCTAAAATGGGTCTCCAACACAATACCAATAGCCTCCAACAGAGTACCCATACAGAAGACCTATTTTGGGTATCAGGAGAGGCATAACCCAAATTTGGGTATCCTCTCTCCTCGAGACCCATTTGCAGAGAGTGTTGTCTTTTAGGTCTTG
>Ga0182004_10003682_pt1 | contig 12227 bp, 16 predicted proteins | sample Sormic07211540_1_FD_120479 | JGI IMG/M metagenome (GOLD analysis project Ga0182004, IMG submission 120479) | Endophyte microbial communities from Sorghum bicolor roots, Mead, Nebraska, USA - 072115-40_1 MetaG | ecosystem: Host-associated > Plants > Roots > Unclassified | place: USA: Nebraska... | reverse complement strand
TATTGTGATTGGTTCATCCCCTCTACGTGGTGGTATAAAGATCAAACTCTCTCTCTTACTTTCTTGCAAACTAGAGTAGCTTACTTCTTGTATAGAAACTTTAGGTAGCTCTCTAGTGTAAGTCGAGACTTAGTTCTTGTGTGCATAGTGATTATATCAACTAGAGTTGTTGGATAGGTGGCTTGCAAACTCCCCATTAGAGCTAGAGCAAAAAGCTTCGCTTTGTTATTTACTAACCTCTTGCTCTAGTGAGTTTGTAGTTTTTTAAATTGGCTATTCACCCCCCCTCTAGCCATATTAGGACCTTTCAGGGTGGCAAAGAATTGGGGCGGTGCAGCGGGGCTTTGGCTCAGACCATGGACAATGAAGGAATTGAGGGGAGGATAACGGTGGCTAGGGAGTTGGTGTGGGCAATGGCTCAAAAGGTGAAGGGGTAGGGTTTGAATAGGAAGGGCCTTTGGCCTTAAAATTTTTATGGAACGCGCCTTTTTTCATTTCGGGTGCGCTCGAGGCGACCGAAGGTGTGTCTTTTTTATCATTTTATGCCGACTGATGGTTCAACACTACATGTCAATATTTTTAGCGACCAATATTTGCTCTAAAAAATTACATTTACCGACACTTAGTGTGTGGAGCAATTATACTGATCAACTATTCAACTGAACTTATAACGACACACATGTGATGCTATATTAGTATTGTTGGTGGGTAGTGGAGCCGGTTTGTTGGAAAACTCTCATTTGTTGAAGTGGAGCATAGTGCGGCACCGAGTGGGCCGAGACCCATCGTGTGGGTAGATGGAACCGTGTTACTGAACTTATAGCGATACACATGTGATGCTATATTAGTGTTGTGGGTAGTGGAGCTGATTTGTTGGGTCGAGACCCAGCATGTGGATAGATGGAACCGTGGGAGCCTCCAGGTTGTGTAAACCCTTGGATAGCTGCAGGATGGTCCGATGGCTAACTACCGAATGAAGTTAGGCGATCTGATTCCATGGCAATGATTTAGGGCTCATTCGGTTACCCATTTCTAGCCTGAAACGTCCGAGAATATTTTTGGTTAGCCATTTCTAGCCTGAAACGGCTATTTTCAGCCCAGTACAAAATATCTAATAATTTCAGGTCCAAAACAGTTCCAGGCCATTCCAGCCCAGAAACGAATGGCCCGCCTGAAATGGCCTAGAACATTTCGAGCCCAGTACAAAATATCAAATGATTTTAGGTGCGGAACAGTTCCAGGCCATTCCAGCCCAAAAATGAACGGCCCGTATTTGGGCGCGTATTTAGCCAACCATGTGCTTAGACTTCTCCATATTTAGTTGTACTTGCGAGGAGGTTTACAAGGTGATCAGAAACCGAGCGTTTCGGTAAACAGGCATATATATATATATGCCCGTGGTTAAGGTGTCGGTGACAAAACCGAGCGTTCCAATTTCAAGCAAAAATAATGCATTGTCGTCCTCATAGATTTACAGTGGTGAGCATTTCAGTTCACACAAATTAATGCCATTCATCTGATGAATAGTTGTCGTGTACACTAGTACAAAAAAGCTCTACGCTGGTGGTGGAGCATAATTTTTACAGGCGGTTTCAATTAAAGAACGCCTGTGGAAAGAAATCGGCTTGCCCGACTCTAAACCCTCAACCCCACTGGTAAATGTTAGAACTATAGGATTGACTAGGAGTGGATCTAAATGGGGTAGATACATGGTGAACCAGAGAGTGAGAGCAAGTGAGGTTGATGTATACAGTCATTGGAGGTAGGTGCCGGTGCGGTAGTTGCAACCAGAGGCAGCCATGGAGTCGGTGAAGATCCTCTACGCTAGGGCAGCGTCGGTTGGAGAAGGGGTTGATGCAGTGGAGATCTTGACGGTGGTGAAGTCACTGGAGGTCCTTCCCATCACTGGTTGCGCGCCCACTGTAGATCAGAATAGGATTTGTTGGTGGGGAAATGGCGGCTCAGATCAATCTCGTACTAAAAGCCTATCGGCCCCCACCTCTTTATATAGCGCAGTGTTATAGGGGCCCTCCAGCCATAGATGGGCTGGGCGCCCCCAATCAGGGCGTGAGTCAAGTCCCGATTAGGCCTTTGGGCCTAATCGGTGAGAGATCAATCTAACATTCTCCCCCTTGATCTCAACTATAACTTTATCCTTTAAACTATAACTTTAAACACTTTTCTCTTTACTCGTTCCATCACAGATGAGTGCATAGAGCATGTTTCATTGTCACGGTCTATCACCGATAGATTTGACTGCTATGATACATGTCTCTGATTTGAAATAGTAACTTTCACTTTGGGCCATTTATAGACTAGGAATCATAGGATTTCCCTTAAACCCATGTCGGCTACGTGTTCTCTGAACACATTGGGTGCTAAGCCTTTTGTAAGCGGATTCGTGAGCATAGTTTTAGTCCTTATGTGCTTAAGACTTATGATTTGATCCCAGACTTTATCCTTCACAACATAATACTTTATGTCAATGTGTTTGGCAGCACCACTTGACCTATTATTGTGAGCATACTGTACTGCTGGATCATTATCACAGTATAACTTCAGTGGTTTATCTATGTTGTCGACCACCATTAAACCGGATAGGAACTTCTTTAATCAGTTCACCTGGCCCATTGCCTCATAACATTCTACAAACTCGACATACATTGTGGACAATGTAGTGACGATTTTTTTGAGCTTTTCCATGAAATAGCTCCCACTGCGAGAGTGAGCACATATCCAGATGTGGATTTTCTATCATCCCCCGCATAATCAGAATCCCAGTACCCTAGTATGTGCAAGGATTCTGACCTTCTATACATCAGCATGAGGCCTTTTGTGCCTTGCAAATAACGCAAGATAGCAAAAACCAACCAAGTAACCCAGTAACAAATGCTAGGTCAAGGCACACACACACTTGAGCAAACTGCAAGCTTCCGACAGCAGAAGCATATGAAACCACTTTCATTTGATCGAGCTCATATTGGTTCCTAGGGCATTGAAAATCCCCATATCGGTTGCCCTTGACAATGGGTGCAGGTGATGCACTACACTTGTGCATATTAAATTTCTTTAGAACCTTTCTATATATGTCTTTTGTGATAGTCCTAATACCCCTTTTACTCTATCTTGGTGAATTTCTATGCCCAAAACACACTACACGAATTCTGGGCTTTTGTGACAATCAGATTATGATGATATCAACCAGTTTCCTGTCACTGCCTGCCTACAGTAACGAAGTGGCTATCGTCACAAATGGTGGGTCACTAAAGAGCTTCTATGACCACTAGAGGACATCGTCATTGATATAGTGACGAAAATTTTCCTATCATTAATGCAATGACGAAGCCAAATTCGTCATAACAAATTGAACCAAATAATGCCATGTGTGTGATAACATGACACATATAACATATCAAATGACACATCAATTCACATTTTGTCCATATAGCATGGGCTTTTTTATTATATTTTTATTTCCAATCAACCCAATTGGCCCAATTATTTTTTCAGCCCAGCAACAAATTTGCGATTTTTTCCTTGAAGCCCAACATTACAATCTTGGCCCACATTATAGGCCAACCCAATTAAAGAAATAATCACAAATTATAAAGCACATAAGCAATTGCACAATTATAACAATCAACCCATACAATAGAATATATTCCTGCCATAAGCATAACCATCAACTCATAAAATATTAATTCCAGAATACATGATGCATACATAAGAAACATTTCAGCCACATTCTAGGCTTCCAGCCACCAAAATACAACACCATACACAAAATCAAGGCAAAAGTATTAAGACTGTTTGGCTGTTGGTTACAGCTTAGTCATCCTCCAAGTTCAACTACGGTACAGTAGTCACTACTACAAAAATAATTAACGGAAACTGGCAAAAATGATTAACCAAGGCGGTTTTTGCAACCGCCTCGAAACAAAGGTCACGGTAAATGGACTATTTTTCGACACGGTTGTCTGCCCGCCACAGTTAATCGAATAAAAAATTAAAAAAACCCATGGACAGGCCCGCGAGCCCATCCGCAGACCCGCTGAGCCCATCCATGACCGCCGCTGCCGCCGTTGCTCGCCGTCGGCGTCCTTCACCAGATCCGGCCTTGCCGCCACCGGATCTGGCCACCCCAACGCCAAATCCGGACTCGGCCGCGCCGGCACCCGCCGCTGGAGGAGCACGCCCGCCGCAGATGGAGGAGGGGGCCGCCGAGATCCTCATCAACGCACATGGAGGAGGAGGTGTCGGGCTCCCTGTCGGCGCAGATGGAGGAGGTGGCATCGAGCTCTCCATCGGCACAGAGATGAAGGAGGGGGCAGGCTTCCTGTGCAGCACAAATGGAGGCTGGGGCCATCGGGCTCCCCATCGAGGAGGAGGAAGAGGGGCACGGGAAGGGAGCGGAGGGAGGAGTTGGTGCACTGCGTATGTGGCGGGGAGCAGCTGCTACTGCAGCCGCTCCTCCAGGGTGAGCGGGCGTCGTCGCGGCTCGCAAGAGAGGTGAGGGGCACCGGGCCAGTGGGAGAAGGGGAGGGGACGCGCACGGGCCAGTGGGAGGAGGGGAGGGGGAGGGGGACAGAAGGGGAGGGGGCGCCGCCGGGCTGCTGGTAGGGAAGAGGATCAGGATGGGAGTGAGAGATGGGTCAAAGAAGGAAACCCTAGCTCCATATTTATATGATGACTGCTAGCGGGCCGATATGGGCTGTCTACTGGGCCACTATTTTAGGAGGCGGGCTTCATAATATGCCCGCCTCGGTTAATGGATTTACCAAGGCGGTTGCGTTATAACGTCCGTCTCGGTTAATAGGTATTAACCGAGGCGGTCGTATTACATTGCCCGTCTTGGTTAATTGATTTTAGGAGACAGTTACTTCTAACCGCCTCGGTTATTAAAAAATAACCGCCTTGGTTAATCCGAGGTATTAATCGAGGCAGTTGTAACTACTGCCTGCCTTGAAAGAAAAAATGGAAACGCCTCGCAAAAGATTTTTGTAGTAGTGAGTACTAGCCTCACAGAAGTACTAGCCAACAACACATTCTAGCAACCAAAATCCCATACACAAAAGTACCGGTAGGAGGATCAAATGTTGCACGCATTCAAGTAGCTCAGCCCAAAACGGTTCACAACCTCTAAGTTCAACTACGCAAACTATCAGCCTTGAAATTCCAAGTTCATCCACCAAATTCTTGTTCAACCATACACGTACACCATAAACAAAAAATTCAGCCACCAAAGAAACAATACAATAGTCTTGATTTGGATGCAAAGGCACAAGAGACAAGTTTAAAGCTATGTACCTGAGCATAGCTTAGGGAGGACTGATCTGACCTTGTCCAAATGCTATCATTTGTCGAAGAAGGCTCTGAGTATCTGCTGCCATCTTTCTAAGGCTCTCAATTTCCTCAGCTTGTTTGTCCACTTTTGCATCAGATTCCTATGTCTAGGCCTTCAATCTTTCAAGCTCCTGCTGAAGTCCTGCAGACTCTAGCTTCTTTGCATTCACTTCAGCTTGTAGCTCTTTCATCACATTGGTTGTCCTGGTAGCGGGCTGCTGAATTCCAACATTGCGCAGAAATGTATTCGACTTCGGCAACACTTTAGAAACAGCTTCAATAGAAGCCTTAGCTTGCTGCCCATCTTCTACTGATGGTGAAGTGAGGGCTTCCTAGGCATGCATATCGTCCTATCAATCAAAGCAAGGTTTCAGTTTTACATTATTATATAAATAAAGGTTCATTGCACAAGGTACTTAATAAAAGAATGAAAAAGAGGTAATAGTTTAGTACTTACTATAGCTTTCTTCACAGGTTCACTAATTTGATATTGTGCGTGTTTTGTATGGGTTTGGTGGTCTGCTCTCAGGAGTCTATGCATACAATGAAAAACAATAAAACCACTAAGGTATGCACCAACCCTTGCACGTCCTAGCGGTATTCACAATCTTTTTGGAGGCAAAGGTGGCCGGTTTGAATCCTAGTTGGTGTGCTAAGTGCTTTGTCATCTGCCAGTCGTCATAGAAGCACAGATTCCTTGTGGTGGCAAAAGAAGTTTCACCAAGATCTTTTAGATCAAACTTTGAGGACAAAAACTTCTTTGTCTCCAATAGTAGACTGGTATCACTACTAGCAAGTAGGATATCATCCACATATAGGATTCGGAAGATAAAGTTTCTATTCTTAAACTTTGAATATACACAATTGTCCTCAACGTTTTCTTTAAATCCAAAATGCTTTATGGTTTTTTTAAACTTCAAGTACCACTATCTTGAAGCTTGCTTCTACCCATAAATCGATCTCTTTAGGTGGCATCCCAACTATTCTTTCCCTTTCATGACAAAACCTTTTGGTTATGCCATGTAAACATTTTCCTATAGATCCCAATATAGGAACATGGTTTCACATCCATCTGATGCAACTCTAAATCATAATGTGCCACTGAAGCCATTATGATTCTGAAGGAATCTTTACATGAGACTAGAGAAAATGTCTCATTGTAATCAATTCCCTCCCTTTGTGTGAAACCTTTTGCCACAAGTCACACTTTATACCTTTCAACATTCCCTTGGGAGTCACATTTTGTCTTGTAGATTGATTTGAAGCCTACTGTTTTGTCTCCTTTAGGAATGGGTTCTAAGTCCCAAACTTCATTGGTCCTCGTTGATTCCATTTCATCTTCCATGGCTTTAAGCCACTTTGATGAATGATCACTTCTCATGGCTTCTTCAAATGAGGTGGGATCACCCTCCATTTGAGACTCTTTTGTGTTATACACCTCATAATCATCTGGAATGACTGATCTTCTAACTCTTTGAAATCTCCTAAGAGTCTCATTAAAGGGTGCCTCTTGGGGCTATTGTTGTTCTTTCCCATGAGCAACAGGTGGTGGTTTCATGGGATCGTAAAGGACATGTTCCTCATGTTCATCCATTGCTACCATAGGAGAACTAACAACAGGTGTTGGCATTACAATGACAGGCACTGTTGGTGCAACAAGAATAGTTAGTTAAAAAATAGATCCTGAATCATTGGAGTGGGTACACATACCCGCTTCTCTTCAAGATCAGTTTGTCGAGCTACCATGCTCCCCTTGATCATTTCATTCTCTAAGAAGATTGCATGTCTCATTTCTACAAACTTTGTGTATCTATCTGGGCAGTAGAAATGATAACCTTTTGACCTTTCAATGTAGCCAATGAAATGGCAACTCACTATTTTGGGATCTAGTTTCCCAAAATTTGGGTTAAATACTTTAGCCTCAGCAGGACTCCCCCGGACACGTAAGTGATCTAGTGAAGGTACTCTTCCTGTCCACAACTTATATGGTGTTTTGGGCACCGACTTACTTGGTACTCTATTAAGAATATTAATGGTGGTTTTTGAAGCCTCTATCCATAAACTTAATGGTAGGATGGAGGAACTCATCATGCTATGCTCCATACCCATCAGGGTACAATTGCATCTTTCAGCTACTACACTCTGCTAAGGTTTGCCCGATGTGGAATACTAGGCTACTATACCATTTTCCTATAAGAACCTTGCAAAAGGTTCAGGAACTTGGCCATATGGGGTGTGTCGACCATAGTACTCCCCCCCACGCTTTTCATAGGAAAAGGACCACAAATGTCTGTATGAATTATCTGTAGTATTCTTGTGCTTCTTTTCACATCCTCATTGATTTTCTTTGTGTACTTTCCTTTAATGCATTCTATACATTGCTCTAAATCTGAGAACTCTAATGGAGGAAGAATATCATTCTTAACTAGTCTTTCTATTCTTCACCTCGAAATATGGCCTAAATGTTATTGCCATAATTTTGACGATGCATCTTGAGTTCTCTTCCTTTTTCTATTCGAATCCATAGACAAGGGTACATTATCATTCACATCGCATACGTAATTAACATATTCGCGAAGTGATAATAAATAAAGGCCTTGCTTTAAAAAAGCAATACCAACACTGTCATTATTACAAATAATCTCACACTTGCCATTTACAAAATGGCAGCCATAACTATCATTGTCCAAACAAGACACGATTATCAAGTTTCTTTGTAATGAAGGAACATAAAGGACATCTCTAAGCAAAAGGATAAAACTATTAGCAAGTTCTAAAGAAACATCGCCAATAGCTTCCATGTCCACCTGCACTCCATTTGCCACTTTAATTTGTCTTTCTCTTCTTTGCGTAGTCCTCATCGAACAGAATCCCTGTAAAGAATTTGCAACATGAACAAGGGCTCCTGAGTCAATCCACCAAGTAGATTTTGAATACTGTACATATAGAGATTCATTTACAAAAGTAATAATATTCTCACCATTCTTTTCTATTATCGTCTTTAAGAATTTGGGGCAATCCTTCTTTAAATGCCCCTCCTTGTGGCAGTAGTGACACATGTTGTTGTTAACCGAAGGTTGAGACTTTTTCTACAGGGTCTGCTGATGCATGGGTGCTTTGCCCTTTGCCTTTGAAGGAGAGCTCACATTGGCACTGACATTCTTTCTTTTGTTATCTCTAACATAGTTGAGGGTGCCACCATTGGTGGCCTTGATCCTCTCTTCCTCTTGAACACACATCACCATACAAAGCTCTAGGTTCCATTTCACGGGCTGGATGTTGTAGTTGACAACAAAAGTGTCAAATTCCTTTGGCTACGAAGCAAAAATCACATGAACAAGGAACTCTTCCTTGATCCCTAAGTACTTTGGTTTAAGCTTGTTGTTTAAGTGATTCATCTTTGATATGTGTTCTTTGATGCCAGTGCCATTGCCACGGCCAGAGTAACTTTCTATCATCAGTTGCTTAATGAACAAGGGTAGCATATGTCTTTGAAGATCCATAAAACTAACTCTTTATATTTTCAAGATACTCTTCAATAGTATCACACTCTTCAATTGAACCCACTATTGTAGGATCAATTGTGTTCTTTACCACTACCAAATATTTCTTGTTGACAATGGTCAAGTGTCTCTTTTGAAGGTCAAAGAGCATTCTTTCATTTACATACTTTCCTTCTTTTGTTGCACATGCAGCAACAGTCTCATCAGTTCCCCTCACCGGTTCCACTAGCTTAGTGGGAAACGGTATGGAGATGACCCAGTCGACCTCAGCCAAGACGAAGGCCAGGTCAATCTTTTTCTTCCATTTTGTATAGTTGTCTCTTTTGAGGGCTGGAATATCTTTGATATACGCCATCAAGGAGACTTCTGAAAACACAGTTAAATAAAGTGAGAACATAATTACAATAATTGCATGATTTAGTTCCAACTTTGGTCAAAAGTAAAACATACAATTAATCCTTTTACATTAATTCTACATCACCTTTTGGCAAAGCACTGGCTCGACCATTGACACCAGAGATCCGCCCAAAAATGGGCACCACTGCGGTGCCTTTCAACAGCATCACGCTCAACCATCTATGAGCGAGAGCTCTAGCGAAGGGGCCCGTGGTGGCACCGGTCTTACACCTCTGGCTCGTCATGGTCGGCCGGCCACTGCTGTTGGCCTCCTTGTCAGGTGCGGTGAACGTGGGAGAGAGAAAGAATGGAAAGAAGAAAGGGGAGCTGGCGTGACTTGGTCCAGTAGCGGTTCTCTCCTCCGGCACGGGCGGCCGTCCTGGCCGCTACCATTGTTCTTGGTGCCGCCGACGCCTCAAGAGAGAGAGAGAGAGGGAGGACACAAATGAGCTAGGGTTTGGGGTGACGGCTGCAGGGGCCAGGGGGCATTTTAACCGCCTGAGTTTCACTTCCAGCCGTCGGATCGCAATGGACGGTCCCGATCGACCAACCGCGCGCGGGCCAAAACAGGCCCAGGTGGGGCTAGAGAATCCTGGCCCAGGCCCAGGTTGCCGCCTGAGCGTGGGGACGACCATAGCAGGCGCGCCAAGCGGGCCGCCATGCTACACGTTTTGGGCCAGTTCTTAGCCAGGCCCAAAGAAAAGCAAAGCAAAGAAAGGGACGCGCACATGCTGCTAGTTTGTTGGGCCACGCTGGGCCGCTCTACCACCCCGCGCGAGCGCACAGTGGGCTACAGGTCAGCTGCCGCACGGGCTGCTTGTGAGGCTAGGCCAAATGACCAAAATTGCACAGTTTTGTTTTTCGTTTTTCCATAAACAGTTTTAATTCATATTTAAATGATTTTTCATAAATCTTGATACTAAACTCTGTAAACTATAGGATCATCTAGGAGTGGATCTACGCGGGGAAGAACCTTTGATTGCTGGATACATGGTGAACCAGAGAGTGAGAGGGAGTGAGGTAGATGTATACTGTCGTTGCAGGCAGGTGCTGGTGCGGTAGTGTTGGATTCTGAGGCAACCATGGAGTCGGTGAAGATCCTCTGCGCTAGGGCAGCAACGGTCCGAGAAGGGGTTGATGCAGTGGAGATCCTGACAGTGGTGAAGTCACTGGAGGTGCTTCCTGTCACTAGCTACGCGCCCACTGTAGAACGAATTAGGGTTTGTCGGTGGAAAAATGGCAGCTCAGATCAACCTCGTACTGAGAGCATGCCGGGCGCCCCCCGATCAGGGCGTGAATCAAGGCCCGATTAGGCCTTTGGGCCTAATAGGTGAGAGATCATTCTAACAGTAAATTTGATTCAGGAAGCCTATATAGAATGCTCAAATCCAAGGATTGCCCTTCGTATCCGGCTGCAAATTAAGTTCTGATCCTCTGGCTAAGCAAAGCACCTCCTAGAGTGCAGTTCTTCGAGTGGCTGCTTATTTATGGAAGGATTCAGTGCAAAACAAACTTACGTCGTCAAATAGTGATGCATAACCCAATCTGCGAGGTCTGCAACCAAATGCCAGAGTCTACAGATCACATCATTGCCGAATGTGAATTTGCTACTGAGGTTTGCGGAAAGTTGGGGATAGTCTTTCAGAATGGCAACTGGGGAGTGGCCTCTCCACGAAACTACAGCACCATTCCATATCCCAAACAAGCAGTTCCCAACCATCGTTGCCCTTTGTTGCTGGCAGTTGTGGAAATAGACAAATTGCTGATTCTTACTGTAATATTTTCCAAACAGCAATGTAGTTATCATTCGGAAGAAAACGCAGATGTAAAGCTTTATTATCTGATGGACTTTTCAGCCAACATCACTTAATACAAATTTAAGGTGGGGGAAACTCTCCCTCCCTGTTCACACTCAAAAAATAATAATTGTAGTGTAATGGACTCTAGACGTGACCTGTCCACTCCACCGGAGCATTTCAGGCGGTGATGGCTGCTATTGTGATGGGGACGCTGTGGAGCACAACAGTCTCGACGGTGAGCCCGGGGCCAAAGCCAAAGAGGACGCCCCAGTCAAAGCCTTCTCCGGTGGTGGCCTGGCCCTCCTCGGCGGAGCGTTTGCGCATCTCGTCGAGGATGAAGAGCACGCAGGCACTAGACATGTTGCCGTACTCGGACAGGACATGTCGCGTCGCGCGCATCCGCTCCTTCTTTAGCCCGACCTTGGCCTCCACCTGGTCCAGGATCGCCGGCCCACCGGGGTGCGCCACCCAAAAGATGGAGTTGTAGTCGGTGATCCCCAGCGGCTTGAATGCCTCCTCTAGCGAGCGCTCTATGTTCTTGGAGATGAGCCCAGGCACGTCCTTGAGCAGGTGGAACGTGAGCCCGACCTCACGGAGGTGGCCGTCGATGGCGCCCTCGGAGTCCGGGAGAATGGTCTGCGACGCCGACACGAGCTGGAACAGCGGGCATTCCACACGCTTGTCGGGGTCAGCACCGACAATAACCGCCGCCGCCCCATCGCCGAACAGCGCCTGCCCGACCATGGAGTCGAGGTGGGACTCGGATGGTCCCCGGAATGTGACGGCAGTGATCTCGGAGCACACCACCAGGACACGCGCCCCGCGGTTGTTCTCGGCGAGGTCCTTAGCCACGCGCAGCACCGTGCCGCCCGCGAAGCATCCCTGCTGGTACATCATCAGGCGGTTGACGGAGGGCCGGAGGCCAAGCATCTTGGTGAGCTGGTAGTCGGCGCCCGGCATGTCGACACCGGAGGTGGTGCAGAAGACGAGGTGGGTGATCTTGGATTTGGGCTGCCCCCACTCCTTGATTGCCTTCTGTGCCGCGGCCTTGCCTAGCTTGGGGACCTCCACCACCACGATGTCCTGGCGGGCGTCCAGCGACGGCGCCATGTACGCGCACATGTTGGGGTTCTCCGCCAGATACTCCTCCGTCAGGTGCATGTACCGCTTCCGGATCTGCGACTTG
>Ga0182004_10003681_pt1 | contig 12229 bp, 15 predicted proteins | sample Sormic07211540_1_FD_120479 | JGI IMG/M metagenome (GOLD analysis project Ga0182004, IMG submission 120479) | Endophyte microbial communities from Sorghum bicolor roots, Mead, Nebraska, USA - 072115-40_1 MetaG | ecosystem: Host-associated > Plants > Roots > Unclassified | place: USA: Nebraska... | reverse complement strand
CACCTGTGTGGATGAAGTAGATAGAAGGCCACTGATCAAGTCACACCACCGCACTCCAAACCCCAGCTTCCTAAGAACCTCCAAGAGGAAAGCCCAAGAAACCGAATCAAATGCTCTGGTGATATCTAATTTTAGGAGTAATCTAGGCAGCTTCTGAGAATGCAGGTACTTCACTGTTTGCTGAACCATCATGAAATTGTCCTGGATGAACCTTTTCTTAATAAAAGCACTCTGATTTGGGGAGACCATCTCATCAAGGCGATCTGCAAGTCGATTTGCCATAACCTTGGTCATCAGTTTGGCAAAGCTGTGAACCAAGCTGATAGGCCTGAAGTCCTTAAGTTGCACCGCATTCGACTTTTTAGGTATCAAAGTTATGTAAGCCGAATTCAATTTGCTTAAGTTTCTACAATTACCACTCCACAGTGACTGTATGGCAGCCATTATGTCATTTTTTATAACAGCCCAGCAGCATTTATAAAATCTGCCCGAGGCAGGTTCTTTATGGAATTGAACACCTCTTCCTCAGAGAAAGGCAGATCCAGATTAAGTAACTCAAAGCTTGGACACCCAAGAGACTCTAGGTTGATAGATCTGTCTCTTCCATAATCTGTCCCAATAAGGTTATCATAAAACTCCAAGACTGCAGCTGCCTTGTCTTCATGACGTGTAATGAGTTGATCGCCAACTTGCAATTTTGGGATGAAGTTCTTCTTCTTTCTGTAACGGGCATGCTGGTGGAAAAGCCTTGTATTGGCATCTCCTTCTTTTAGCCAACCAATTCTAGATCGGAGCCGGGCAATAGTTCGCAACAAAGATGCTAGAGCAAGAGAATGCTTCTTGAGCTTGTTTCTCAGCCACAATTCATCTGGCTGCAGAGGCCTATTCTCTTGTGCCTTTTCAAATTGACGGATAATTTCCTTAGCAAGCAGCCATTGGGATTTGATATGACCACATTTCTTCTGGCTCCAACTTTGTAGACCTCTTGCTGTAGCTTTCAGCTTTAGCGCCACAGTTTGGAGGGGACACTGGTTGGGCTGCACACTGTCCCAAGCATCCTTCACAGCATCCAGAAAACCATCAAGTGAGGGCCAGAAAGCCTCAAAATGAAACCTCTTCCTGCTGCCAATAACATCCTGCAGTCCAAGTAATAAGGGGCAGTGGTCTGAATCCATAGAATCACCCCCTTGCAGAAGACAACCAGGGAACTGCTCCTCCCAGTCAACAGAACAGAACATTCTGTCCAACCTGACCAAAGTTGGAGAAGCACTGGTGAAGGAGCTGGTCCAAGTAAATTTACGGCCATGGAGAGGGATTTCAGAAAGCTCCATATCATTTATCCATCTTCTGAATCGTCCCATCATTGCCCTGTTAAGGTTGGCATTATTTTTATCCTCATCGTTATAGATGAGATGGAAATCCCCGACCACCAACCAAGGTCCAAAGCACTGAGCCCTTATATCTCTCAATTCCTGGAGAAATTGGATTTTATTCTGGTCATGTTGGGGCCCGTAGACGCAGGTTAACCACCAAGCATTGCCTTTGGCCGGGCAGAATTGAACCGATAAGCTATGGGCATCCATTCTGGTGGCTCGAGGGGGACCCAACTGAGAGCGCCAAGCGACCAAAATTCCTCCACTAAGTCCCACCGCGGGTACAAAGATGAAGTTGTTGTCAAAATCACTTCCCAACATGGAAAGAATCAGACCTCTAGAAACATCACCCAATTTAGTTTCTTGTAGGCAAACCACATCGCATTTGGAAACACCCACCTCTAATCTTACTGCATCCTGCCTAGCAGTAGAATTTAGCCCCCTAACATTCCAATTGAGAATGTGTGCTGGATCCATTAATCAAAAAAATTTATTTAGAGCACGACCAAGCAAGATTATCAGGCCCTGCATTCCACCAACTCTGTGCCAGGCGCAGCGTCAGGAAGGTTCCATCCAAAGAGAGCCGCAAGGGCCATTGTGTGCACGGAGGACAGGGGGTGCTTGAAGCGTTGAGCATAGTCCTCAAGCATCTGGGGGCTAATCTGCTCTCTCTCCTCTTCAAAGTTCAAATCAAGAGCACGCATGACTCGCTTCTTTAAATGCAGTGGGCATACCTCAGCAGGAGTCGTAGGGAAGCCGGCGATACGGCAACTTCGGCGAGGCCCCATGCTTGGTGGCTCCAGCTTCTTCTTCCTTCTTTTGCAGATGTTGGGAATCGGGAGTATCCCCCCCGGGGTCTTGGACAGCATCTTGATAAATTTAGTAGCCGGGCTGGGCGGCGAGGACGGAGGGGGCGCTGGAGCAGCAGCCGGTCTTCGAGTTCGCCGACGTGAGTAGACCCTGGTGATCTGTCGTTGCCGATGCATTGACATAGGCGGGGAGGCAGCCGGGAAGAGCTGTGGCGAGCAGGTGCCCGTCGGCCGCGGCTGCAGGGGAGAGTGCGGCGACGGTGTTGGAGACGCCGCAAGGGGAGAGTGCGGCGACGGTGTTGGAGATGCCGCAACAGCAAACACCTCCCGCAGGGCTCCTGGGTCAGCAGCTAATCCGTCCAGGTCAACAATGACTGGGCCGCCAACCGGGAGCCCCACTCTCAGCCCAGAGCCAACAGGGAGATCTAGAAGGAGCTCAACCCTCGGCCCATCAACATCAAGCCCATCAGGGAGCCCAATCAGAGAAGTAGGGGCAAGGTCCACGACAGGATTGCCCCCGACAACCGTATCCACACCGCCCAACAACGCCGAATCCGCCGCCAGCACTACGTCCGGGCGCATGCAGGATCCCTCGGACATCGTCCCGGGGCAAACGGTCACGTCCCCGCAATCTGCAGGATCCGCTCCCTTGGTTCCGTCCACACATGCAACAGGTTTCGTCGCCTCGATTCCAGCGGTGCATGCCTCGGGACCCTGCACCACCGCGCCATCAGCATGCATGGGCACCCTGTCATCAAGATCGTCCGTCTGCGAACCAATCCCAGGATCTTCGACAAGTAGGGCAGGGAGGCTCATCGTCTCTCGAACCCGTGGGCCCAGTCTTGTGTGTACTAATGAACGACCAGCCATGTCGGTTGAAGGCCCGTCGTGCTCCGCCGCCGGCGCCAGGGAAGAAGACAATGACGACGAGAACTTACGATGCCGGCGAGGCTCTGTATCTTCATCTTCAGGGGGTGGTGGGGAGGGAGGATCACCAGAGCTCAACCCAGGAAGGTCCAGCGGACGGACAAAGACCGAAATAGGATAGGTCAGAGTCCGCACACCGGGGCCGCTCGCGGAAGGGGGCTCAACAATCTCGAGCACCATCTCAGAGGGGAGACGGGCGGGATCGGAACACCAAGCCTTCAGCAGGAACATGTCGCGACGGATTTCATTGCTTGGGTGCACCCCTTCGATCCAGCAGAACTCGTCAAGCAGGACTTCAGCAGTGGCACGGTCCCAAGCATGGGCAGGAATTCCTCGGAGCTCCACCTCCACAGCCATTGGCAGGCACGCCGCTGTCGCCTGGAAGATCCTTGACCAGCGCATGATATGTAGCTGAACAGAGGTGGTGATAATGGGATGGCCTCCATTGTAGATGGTGGCAGCCAGCTCCTCATTAGGCAAGATCAGCAGAAAGCTATGCGGACCCAGAGGAAGCAAAGACAGCCCAGCTTCGTCGATCTCAAACCTGAAAGCAATAGTACCACGGATGAGTTCCACTCTCCCCTCCAAAGGCCCACGCACCACGTTGACGATGAGGGCGCGCCTTAGGCCATCCTCGGAGCGGGCGATCCTGGTTGACCAGTCTATCACGCGGCGAGGAACAGGTGGAGCCTCAGCAGCCCCAACAGCAGGCGCCTGGGATGGAGAGGGAGGGGGGAGAGGATCAGAGCTGCCTTCGTCACCAGAGCCCGACTCCACAGAATCCGTGGCAGGCACGGCGCGCGCCTTGCGACGACGCCGACGCTTACGCCTGTGCGCGCGCCCGCCCTCCGAGTTCGCAAAAGGGTGCATGACCACCGATCGTGCCGCCTCCACGACCTTAGGCCGCCAGACCAGCTGCTTGCGGGCCGGCCGGCGAGAAGGGCAGGCACTGGAGAGATTTCCAAGCCCCCCACAGAAGAAACACCTTGGAGGAGAGCGGCAGACAATGGCCTTGTGCCTGGTGGAGAAACAGTTGAAGCAGCGGCCACAGAGATCCGCCGGAACAGCACGCTGAGGGAGCTCCCGTCGCCGCCGCTCAAGACGCGCACGCCGGCTCTCCGAGGTTACCCAGCCATCGCCGTCAGGCGCCGATGCCCCTCCCAGGCGAGCACGACGATCAGGCTTCCTCAGAACGATTCGCACCGGCACTCGAGGAGGGGGAGACGCGCGAGGGATGGCTGAGGTAGCAAGGGCCGCGGAATAGGCAGCATGAGCAGGCGAGCCAGCTCCGCTCAAGAGAACGTCCTTGAAAGATGGGGGAGGGCCACCGGAAGTGGACTCAGAGGATGGGGAGTCCCTCCAGTGCTGATTCTTGGATCGCCGCCGCTCAAGACGCGCACGCCGGCTCTCCGAGGTTACCCAGCCATCGCCGTCAGGCGCCGATGCCCCTCCCAGGTGAGCATGACGATCAGGCTTCCTCAGAACGATTCGCACCGGCGCTCGAGGAGGGGGAGACGCGCGAGGGATGGTTGAGGTAGCAGGGGCCACGGAACGGGCAGCATGAGCAGGCGAGCCAGCTCCGCTCAAGAGAACGTCCTTGAAAGAAGGGGGAGGGCCACCGGAAGTGGACTCAGAGGATGGGGAGTCCCTCCAGCGCTGATTCTTGGAGCGCCCAACTATCGCACCAGGAGAGGAGAAGGCGGATCCCTCGGGCATCGACGAGGGAGGGGTGTGGGTGGTCGCCGCGCCCGGAATAGGCAACGGCGAGCGGCTGGTGGAGGGTAAGGGTGGGGAGGCGTCGGGCGGTGGAGGGGGGGAAGGGCAGCGGGAGGCGTCATCTTTTGGATCCCTGCATCGAAATAACCAACCTACATACTATCAATATCAATGTGATTACAGCGTGCATAATCATTGTTTGCCAATTACTCCTTCCTTTCTTTCTCACACGCTTCCATATGCCACGAAAGCGGACACCAAGTGCATGTGTAACGAACATGCGCACAAACAACACAATGGTGCAAAATATTGTGAAAAATAATTGATAGTGCAGCATGATTATGCTTAATTGATATCCTCAGAAACAATTTCCACAAGAGTGCACATAAGAAAACAAGACAGAAATCAATTATGTGAAAGTAGCAGGGCATGGTTATTAACCATTTGAACTGTTTTTTTTTCTCGAAAAACAATCATTTGAACTGTTAAGCATTACCTTTACTTTGTCATCACCAAGTAACTCAATAATTTTCCCAGTCCAGTAACAATCAGTATACCACCAATCGATCAAGTCACCTACTTTCCATGGACCAGTCACAATTGCCACAGCATGTGTCTTTGGGAGTTGGTTAGGTTTTTCATTCTCCCAATAGCACTGTGGAAAGGTAGGGCGTACCATGATCATCCTACTCAGATTTGATTTCCTCCTGTGGCTACCTGGGGGAATTTTGTATAGCCGAGTCCATGTCTTCTCTGACAAATAAAAAAGGAACCTGTAAGAAGTGAAAACTGATGTGGATCACCGGCAATATCTTGGCGCTGGAGAACTCTAATCCAAGCACTCAAGAAACCTAAGAACAACTGATGAACTCAGGATTTTGGTGCTACTAAACTTAGCTGTATTGTGTATAACTGTATATTGCTGAGAATATATACAAGTCATTATATAAAACGGAAACAATTCCATACGCTGAACTCCACGCACGGTCACGCCATCCCACAATTGCTCCATGTTTTGCATAAAGCCAGGCACTCACCTATGACTCCATCTCCACTAAACCAAACTACACACGCAATATCTGATCAAGTCCATGCTAACACCAAACGAAACAGTTAACAACCACCTAACTTAAGTACCCTAAGCTAGCAGATTACATGATAATGGTGAGGAGCAGGAGTAGCTCGACAAAAACTACAGTAGACAGCCTAAACTGGCTTTCTGACAAGGGTACAGCTGAACAGGACAAAACAATATACTGAACCTGTGCTTTGACTTCTACTTTTTTATTAGATGCAAATACAACAGCCACTGTTAAGTACTGAACTTGCATGGTTAATAGGATCATCACATTGAAACAATAAAAAGAAATTACCCAAAAAATTGAAATTTACAATATTTGCATGCCCATGGGCACTTCCCCAACAATTGAAAAATCATTACAAATACATGATACACTATTCCAAATTTTCTAAAATTTTAATGGCTAAATCTATTACCTTATGATACAACGACAACAACAACAGTAACAGAACCTTTTATTGCAAAGCAAGCTTTACTTGTGGGGGATGGGTAACAAAAAAAGACAAGCTCCGTACCATGCACAATTCATATCTAGTGCTTGTTTTGTAGTTCTCTAACATGAACGTTAATTGCACCTTGAAATTTTGTTTTCACTGAACCTTGCCTTCCACTATCAAAATTGAGTTGAGGGGAGGGGCATCCTGTCCATGCTTGGGAGCTTGCTGTTTAGTGTATGAAGGCTCTTATACTAAAGGCCCATATGGCCCATGTGGCTCTCTATATATAGATCATCTCCACCTGTGGAGAGGTTATCTTCTCAGATCCCCAAGGTTAGTAACATGGTATCAAACCCATGGATTAGAGTTAGGATTAGGCTGATCAAATTCACCCATGATCCCTTTTTTGCTTGGGATTCTTCACGCGGGTCCTCTGCTCGCAGCCCCTGCTCGGCCAGTCGCCATGCAGGTCCTCTGTTCCGTGCGCGTCGTTTGCGCCATCTGCGCGCGATCCGCATGGCCCATCGCTGCAGTCTCCATCGAGCGGTCTTCATCCACGTTGTCCGCCTCCATCTCACGTGGTCTTCATCCGCGCCATCGGTCGTCCGCGCCATCCGCCTCCGTCGTGCGGTCTTCACGCATGGCTTCTTCTGCAGGGACTTCACGCGTGGGATGTGGGACATCTTCACGTGCAGACTTCCTCATGGCCCACGTGGACACCCTTACCCTCTCGTGATCCATATGCTCCTCCGCCTGTGTCCTCCGCTGCTGCCGATATTAACTTCTTCTGTGCTAGTGGTAATTCTTCATTTTTTAGCCTCCAGCAATGTCTCAAATTAATGCAACTGTTATCAATATTACTCTTGATGGTCCAAACTATCTGGAATGGGCCTTTTCTATTGAAACTGCATTGAGAGGTGTTGGTCTTCATTTTCACTTGACTGATGATCCACCGACTCTCAAGTCTGATAGTAGTAATGCCAGTGCGGTCAAAAGTTGGGAAATCAATGATGGAAAAGTAATGGCTGCTATGGTTAACAGCGTTAAACACACCATGATTATGAGTCTTTTAAGCAAGCCAAACCCATGTGGTCTTATTTGAAGGCACACTATGTTCAGGAAAGTGGTGCCCTTCAACATACTCTCATGCAGCAACTTCATGTTATGAAGAGAGAGACATGTCCATTGATGAGTACTAATCTGCTTTTGATCGGTTGATGGGTTCTTTCATTTCCATGGTACCTTAGTGTACAGCTTGTCAGAACTGTACATCACTTTCATTTATTGAGAAGTTTCTTACTTACAAATTTGTCATGGGAGTCAGGGCAGAGTTTGATTCTATTCATACAAGGATGCTTCATACTTCCTCTACTCTGACCATGGCACATGCATTGTCCGACTTACTTGCTGAAGAGACACGTCTTCAGTTCTTGTCCTCTTTTGTGTCTCACTGCTGCCCAGACATTGATCAGATTAGGATAAAGCCCAGAGGGCAGCTTGGCATATAGCCGCTTGGATTCAAAGTAAGGATTACAGGACTAGGTACACAGGGGTGCTGCCAGTGCTTATATAGCCTAAGTGGACAGCCTCACTGATCCCCAAACAAACGTGCCGACCTTGGTGAAGAGTTCTCGACACCCGGTCATGTGGTGGGTGGCACCGCTATCCAGGTACCATCCATCCATCTTCTCCGCATCACCGGACCCGATGTCGAGGTAGGCACAAGCTCGTGGTTCCTCGAAGTCGAGGGGAGTATGCTTGGAGCAGGAGGAAGCTTGGACCTTGTCGCAGCCCTCCTCTGCATCCAGCTCGATGGAACCGTGCACGAAGAACAGAGCGGCTTCCTCCTCTGCTTCCGCGACGTGAGCGGCTCCACCACGATCTCAATTGCATCAGAGATGGGGGCAGTCTCGTGCCCAGTGGCCGGCATTATTGCAGTTGAGGCAGAGATCGCCGCGGTTCACCCTACGGTCACCGTCAGCACCTCCTGCCTTGGCCGCTTGTGCTCCTCCACCAGTGCCACTGCCGTTGCGATCGTCGCGTGGCTTGTTCTTGCCGCCGCGAGAACATCCCAGCACCCTCCTTCTCGAAGGCCCGCCATTGCTCAGCGGTGTACAGCAGCTTCCCGCCGACGGTGATGGAGTAGGAGTCTAGCGCTTACTTGCGGTCCTGGACCGACTTGAGTTGCCCGGTGACGTCCTCGAGCATGAGCTGGTCAAAGTCAAGGAGTGTCTCGATCGAATTCACGTCTGGAACGGCCACCGAGAGATGCGCCCTGACCATGGGTTGAGGAAGGATGGCCAAGGTGCACCCCGTGGAGGTGGCGGCGTCGTGTTGCCCCCACGACCTGCTCCACGTCCCCTGCCACGGCGACGGCGTCCGCCACGGCACCCTACCCCCGCTCGGCCCGCGGGGAAGAGGACCGAGAAGTGACGACTGTGGTGGCGGAGCAGGACGGGGCGGAGGAGTGGCAGCGAGAGCAGTCAAGGAGGACGAGGACTCCGGGGCAAAGGTGGACCCAGGCTGGAGGCCCTGAGTAAGCTCCTCCATGATAAGGTCGTCACGGACCTACAAGAAGGTGGGGAAGGGCCGCTGCCGGGTGATCCACATCTGGAGGTAGGAGTAGCGGTCACCGAGCCCGCGGAGAACGTTGAGGACCAAGATACGATCCTCCACGGGCCAGCCGAGGTCGCCAAGGGAGTCCACCATGCCCTTTATCTGGCTGCAGAACTCGCTGACGGAGAGGTCGCCCTGGACGAAGGTGCGGAAGCTAACGTCGAGTCACAGAGCCTGGGCTTCGGCGTTGCCCAGGAACTGGCCCTTGAGCGCCAGGCAGGCCTCGCGAGCGCTCGGAGTGTTGCGGACGAGGTCGTGGAGGTCCTGGGAGATCGTTCCCAGGATCCAGGAGAGGACGATGCGGTCGAGGCGGAATCGCGAGGCAGTCTAGACCGCGCCCACGGCGTCGAGGAAGACGTGGTCATCGAGGGCGTAGCAGCGGAGGGTGAGGACCAGGTCCCGCCAGCGAGCGTAGGATGGCGACTCCCGCTTGAGTACAACTGGGACCAGGAGCCGGATGTTCTGAACACCCCCAGCCTGGTAGTGAAGCTGGGCCACATGCGGGTCGGCCGGATCGTGCCAGAGGACCGCCACCGTGTGAGTCACGCGGTGGCCGGCCGAGCCGGCGGACGTGGCCCCGACGTCGGCCGAGGCAGGAAGGACGAGGAGCTGCTCCGCATCGGCGAACTGGCGGGCCAAAGCATCAGCCGCATCTCCCTCGCGCTCCCAAGCGATGGCAGCCTCACGCACGCGGGCCATGCCCTCTTTCGCAGCGGCCCGGACAGCGACGAGGGTGGCAGCGAGGGCGGAGGTAGGACCCGTGGCGTGAGGCGGAGGTGGGGCGGTGACAACCAGCATCCCCAGCCCGGCTGCCATGGCGGCAGCAGACCCTGCAGCCATGGCTGCTGGACCCATAGCCGCAGCAAGGTTGTCCATGCCGGCCACGGCCCCTGGGGCGTTAGGAGCATCCACCCTGGCATCCTCTGCCGCAGTCAGGGCAGGATCTGCCCCGGCGCCCACTGCCATGAGGAGAGAGGCAGGCGGAACCGTCCCCTGCAGTGCGGCGGCGCTGGGCGGGCGGATCGGGTCAGCAGCCGCGTTCGAGGTGTTGGGCGGTCGTTCCTGCGCGCCAGTACTCCCGGACGGACGCGCCCCCTGCACGGGCGAGCGGTTGAGGGCGGCCGCAGCGCCGGGCGGACGCGCCCCCGGCACAGGCGGGCCGCGGGGGTTGCCCGCAGATAGGACGCCGGCGGGTCTGGGCGGACGCGTCCCCTGCATGGCGGCGGCGGCGCCCTAGACGGCAGGGGTGGCGGCGCCAGAGCGGGGTAGCTGCGCCCAGGAGGGGTGGGGAAGGGGAGGAAAGGAAGAGAAGTATGTGGGAGGTGGAGGACCATCCATGGCCGTCGGCGCCCAGGCACCGGCTGGCTCCTGGCGGCGGCTGGAGGAAGGGGAGGAGAGCGAAACCTAGTCTGATACCATGCTAACTGATTTTGCTTGATTAGGCTAACCCTAGGAGGATAGCAATATAGTATAGCATACATGGGCCTCATGGGCTTAACCACATGGGCCAATACTCACTCCTATACTCCAACAAATATTATTCGTATTCGAACTGAATCCGACCAGAAATATGAAAACAAATATGATATCGGTGATATCCGTCCGTATCCGATCCGTTTTCATGCCTAATTACGGGTGATGATGAGGATCACATTTCTCATGCGAAGCAACAATGTAGTGCTGAATTTCAGATGTCTGATTTGGGTCCTCTCACTTATTTCTTCGGCATTGAGGTCAACCAATCTACCAATGGATACCATCTTTGTCAGACTAAGTACATAAAGGATCTTATTGCTCGTTCAAGCATTACTGATAATCGAACTGCAGCTACACTTATGGATCTTCACTTGCAGCTTCGTCCCACTGATGGGATACCTTGAGATCCATCTCCATATCGACAATTTGTGGCTAGTCTTGTTTATCTCACTGTCACCAGGCCTGATATTGCTCATGTCCATATTTTGAGTTAGTTTATTTGTGCTCCAACTTTTGTTCATTTTGGACATTTACTTTGTGTGTTGCGATACTTACGGGGGACATCATCTCAAAGTTTATTCTATGCGCATGATAGTCAGCTTCAGCTTCATGCTCACTCGAACTCCACTTGGGCAAGTGACCCAACAGGTCGTCGTTCCATCACTGGATATTGCATTCTTCTTGGCTCCTCTCGTATTGCATGGAAGTCCAAGAAACAAGCGATTGTGTCTCGTTCTAGTACGGAGGCCGAACTTCAAGCCCTTGCTACTACTACTCCAGAGATTGTAAGGCTTCGATGGTTGATTTTGGTATTGTTTGCAATGTTGCCACACCTCTTCTCTATGTACAGGAGCCATACAAATTGTCAGTGATCCTATGAAGCATGAACTTACAAAGCATATTGGTGTGGATGCCCTCTTTACTCGGTCTCATTGTTATCAGAAAACTATTTCTCTCCCATATGTGCCTTCAGAGTTACAATTGGCTGATTTTTCACTAAAGCACAAACTCGAGAGCAACATATCTTGGCCCTTATACTAAAGGCCCATGTGGCTCTCTATATAGATCATCTTGTTCCATAAAGACGTTCCCTTGCACATATCTTGGCCTCCCACTCTCAACTGGAAAACCAACTGAAGAGGTGCTGGTACCTATAGTGGATAAGGTGGCTGATTGTCTCCCTGGATGGAAGGCCTCTCTTTTGAACAGGGCTGGAAGGTTGGTCTTGGTTAAGGTTGTATTGACTGCTGTCCCAATATATCATTTAATTGCCTTGGACCTACCTAAATGGGTGATTAAAGCCATTGATAAAAAGCGGTGAGGTTTTCTTTGGAAGGGTCACCAGCAGGCCAATGGTGGCAATTGCCGGGTAGCTTGGGAAAAGGTGCAGAGACCACTTGAATATGGAGGACTTGGCATTCATAATCTTGATCTTCTTGGTTGCGCTGTTAAGATTCGGTGGCTGTGGGCACAAAAGACAGATGAAGACAGGCCTTGGGCTGGCCTTCCTGTTGCTGTTCCTCATAAGGCCCAAGCTCTCTTCCATGCTGCAGTTGATGCCATAGTTGGAAATGGAGAGAAAATACTGTTCTGGACAGAGAGATGGTTGGAGGGGCATACCATGGCTGATTTAGCGCCTAACTTGCTCAAGGCGGTTCCAAAGCAAACAGCCAAAAGGACTGTGGCCCAGGCCTTGCACAATAGAAGTTGGACCCAGGATGTTAAGGGAGCTCGTACAGTTGAGGTGATGCTCGAGTACTTCCAGATTTGGGATATGGTGGATGGCTTCATTTT
>Ga0182004_10003680_pt1 | contig 12230 bp, 8 predicted proteins | sample Sormic07211540_1_FD_120479 | JGI IMG/M metagenome (GOLD analysis project Ga0182004, IMG submission 120479) | Endophyte microbial communities from Sorghum bicolor roots, Mead, Nebraska, USA - 072115-40_1 MetaG | ecosystem: Host-associated > Plants > Roots > Unclassified | place: USA: Nebraska... | reverse complement strand
TTTTAAAAGCTTAAAAATTATCAAATTTAATAAAAAAGATAAAACACAAAATATAACAGAGTGCTCATTTTCTACAAACATCTATTTGCTCCCGTAGCAACGCACGGGCATATTTTGCTAGTAATAAAAAAAGGAGATTTTTAGTTACGTGTTTATTATAAAAACTGATAATTACCCACAAGTTATTAAAAAGTTAAGTTCTGGTCTAAATTTTTTTTTATCCTTCACATCACTTCCGTCAGATTTAGCTTAACGGTGTCAAACCGCAAGTATAAAAAGTAAAAAGAATACTCTCAAATCTAAATATGTAATTAATTTTTTCGAGCATTTTAATGACCTTAAATAAAAAAACTCAAACTACAAAGTTTTAGACCTCGATAATACCTATAATTTATATATAAAAACTATCTTCATTGAATTTCGTAAAAAATGATTTGATATGATTGATATGATTAACATGTTTTAGAAAATCATATTTTTTATATGGAATCAAATAAAAATATTTTTATATAAATTTATAGATCTTGGCGAGATCTACAACTTTCTAGTTTTGAGCCTTTTCATTTCAGATCGTTAAGATTCTCAAAAAATAATTTATATTCAGGCACGAGGGTATTTTCGACTTTTCATTCCTACAGTTTAACACCCAGAGTCAAATCTGACTAAAGTGGCACAGAGAGCAAAAAAAAGTTTAGAGCAATGGCACCTATAAAAACTCAACTTTTTTAATAGTTTATAGATAATTACCAACTTTTATAATGACATACATGTAAACGCCTAAAAAACACATAAGCTTCTTTGTGGACTGTTTTTTCAGTTTCTTTGAATTTTTGTGTTTTTTTATTTTTCTTTCTTTTCTTTTTAAATTTTCATTCTCTTTGATTTCATATATCTATTCTCTTCATTGGATACTATCAATGGCTAGTAAAACATATGTTTTAAATAACATAAAATAAATTTTATATTTATTCTCTTCATTGGGCACTGAAAGTGGCTAATAAATATATAGTACATTATAAATAAGTAAATAGAACTTTTTATATTTTATTAAGGTTGAATATTTTTCTATTGAAGCTAGAAGCTATTTTCACAAGAACATATATCAATTTCACAAACCAACAACTCCTATTTACTAATCTTGGTTGTGAAGTTGGGTTAAGTTATAGAACTTAAAAAATAGTCTCACGTACTATTCCTTTGGATTCAATACTAAAACTGGGCTAATCTTGGTAAAATGCTACAACGGTGTAATATATATGCGCTTGCGGGTATCTATATTTACTTGTGTGCATTTAGTTTATATACCAACACTCACACTTTTTAGAAAGCTAATAAAGAACGGGTGACATATCAATTTAAGCTGATCCAAAATTATGAGACAATTCCAATTCATTCACATTTTTATCGTAGCTTTAGTGATTTCAAATTTGTTCATGTCAGGCTTCTTCATCTTCGCGTCTTGGACGCCTAGCTTTACTTTTGGGTTGATCACACATCCTCTATTGCCCTACTTTGAGTGCTGATCAATTCTTCATGTTCTCTCAGCCCAAGTCATCCTATTGAACTAGAAAACATACACTTGCAAATACATTAGTCCCACTTAGTCATATTGATTATCAAACACCAAAAATCTAAACTAAGAAAAATACATACGAGTCTATTTTTTCTTACAAAGTGGATCTAAGCCGTTTGGACTTCAGAGCGTTATAAATGGTATCAAATTTGACCTTTGCAACCACGGGCGCATGCAGGTTAGGGGCACGGGCATGGGGCTCATTGCGTGTGTAGGCCATGTGGGGTGCACGACATGTTACATGTGCCGTTACTAGACGTACGGTCGCGTGTGCTAAGAAAAAACGTTCCTGGGTTATCATTTGCTCAATTGTGGATGTGTTGGGATGGACGTCGGGCCCTTTGAGGGAGGGGAGGGGGGTTTGCACGTGGCATCGGACCCATTTTTTAGTAATATTTGTGTTGAAGAAATTCAAGCTAGAAACATATCTCTAGAGACCCTAAATGCTAGAGGTTATATAAATTTGTGGCAATTTTTCTTTCTCAAACAGGGAAATAATATACTCAAAATCAGTACTTTTGAGAAATCATTTGGACCAATACAGGTCTTGGGAGGAACCCAGCTTTGGGGGCAGTCATGGCAAGTCAAGCTTGGTGGGATGCCAACACAAAGGAGGAATGTGTCATCTGTATGTTTGTTGTAGTTCGTTTTGAGTGAATGGAAACGGCTAAAGTACTTGTATTTTTTTTTCTTCTGCTTGTGCAGGGAACCATGATCAGGGAGAAGAAGGCGCTCTAATTTGCTTCTCCACACTGCTTGAAAAAAAAAATGGAAGTCATGTAACAGAAGAGCTATTGGAGAAATCAAACCCATTGAAGAAGAGGAGACCGGCGATCAGATTGAGAAAATTGAGGAGGATCATAGTTTACGCCCTCACCATCTACTAGTGACATGAATGCTTTTCATGATATAGTATTGCGGATGCTTTGAGGGCACTCACAATGCAGACTCTATCATAGAGTCTAAAGTTATCTATTACCTCGAATAATATGGACTTGGAGTCTAAATAAGACTTGGAGTCTTATTTTTTCTACCACTTTCTTCAATAAATATGATGCCACATCAACAAAATACTATAAATAATATGTAATTAATTGTCTTGGATTCTATGATAAAGTCTTGTATTGTGAGTGCCCTGACGAACATGAGAGATCTGAAACATTCTTGGCTTGTCGAAAAGCCAAAGAGGCACAACTAATTAGGAGTGCAACGATATGCGCTCCAACCAAGCCAACCAGCGCAGGCGAAACAGCTCCTCCATGCAAAAACAATGGACGAACAGTACAACCAGTTAAAACAAAACAATCACCCGGATAGCGATAGTTAATTCCCACTAGTTTAATAGGTGATCAGGATTAATCCCCGGCCAAAAAAAAAACAGTACCGAACAACAATACGGTAATACCACAACGGAGTATATTGAAGAAACGAATTAATGGTAATTGTTTTCTTCTCCCTCCTAGCTAGCTGCTGCTACTTCAAATGACAGTTCGCACTGTCAATGGAACGGCCTGAACGAGAGGCGGAGCCTGCGTCGTGGCCCTGATGAGCCGGAGGGGGGGGCGGGGGCGGGGGTTGGTGCCGGGCTGCGCGATGTCGACGAGATCGACGGGGTCCGGCTCAGCGCCTCTGGTACCTCAGGCTGGAGCGCCTGCGACCGGCTGAGCATTTCCACCATGGACCGCGTCTGGTACGTGAGCTCCGTCGAGTCGCCGCGCGCAGTGGCCCGCTGCCACGAGTGGGAGCTCAGCCCGGAGAGGATGTAGGCGCGGCCGGACCCCTCGTACAGCTGCGGGTTCAGCACGCGCTCCTGCATCTCCCGCAGCTCCGCCACCAGCGCCTGCGTTTGCTGGTCCCAGGACAGCGACGCGCACGACTCCAGCAGCACGCGGCGGGTCGCCAGGATCGAAGCCGCGCGGGCGTAGTCGCCGTCCTCCGCGGCGGCCTGCGCCGCGGCCATGTCCTCCGTGGCGCGGACGCGGTGCCTCTCGCGCTCCACCTGCAGGGACACCCCCGCGCTTACCGGGAACTCCGGGCGGAGCAGCATCACCGGGTCGCCTCCCACCCGCACCATCTCCGCGGTGACCGCGTCGTGGTAGGTGCAGATCGGCCGGACGAGCGCAGTCGACACGCGTGACGGCGGCACGCGCACGGTGACGAGGAAGTCCCTCTCCTCGTCGGCGTAGAGGCGGCCGACGTGGACGAACCCGCCGCGGCCGTCGCCGTCCACTCCGCTGGCGTAGCTGCCAGACTTGATGGACGTGAGCAGCACGCCTTGGTCGGCGCACTCGACGCTGAGCCGCGTCTCCTGCGCCACCACGCTGACGCTGAGGAGGCCGCCGATGCACTGCGCCAAGGCGTCCTGGATCGACGACCCCACCATGTCGATAAACGAGAAGGTGCCGCTGGACATCTGGGCGACGGCGTGCATCGCCCTAGAGTCGTGGTCGTGGTCGTGGTCCATGCCCAAGCCAAAGGCATGGATCGGGACGTGGTGCTCGCTCCCGGGAAGGATGGAGCGCGGGACGAGCGGCGCGTAGTCCGGCTCCGGCGCCGAGCCGTCCCGCGGCGGGAGGTTGTGGGAGTCCACGCCGTCAGAGAGCAGGATGATGCTGCACACCGGGTTCCTGGCTTGCCTGTCCTCAACCACCCTGGCAGCTTTCCGCAGCCCCTCGGCGATGTTGGTGCCGCCATCGGCGACGAGGGAGTCGACAGCCTGCTGCGACTGCTGCTGTCCGAAGGCGGTCATCTTCCGGAGCGGGAACAGCCTGCAGGCCGACGAGGAGAAGGCGACGACGGAGAGCCGGTCGCTGGGCTCAAGGTTTTCGATCACGAACCTCATGGCGCGCTTCAGGAGCGCAAGCTTGGGGCCCGACATGCTCCGGCTGACGTCGAGCACAGTCACCAGATCCAGTGGTGCTCGGGTGCGCACCCACGTCGGCACCCTCAGATGGATCAAGATGGCAAACTGCTCCTGTGCCACGGACTCCTGAATTGCTGGGAATTCAGTGTATGTCGTGATCTCTAGCAATGGAGGAATCTCATAATGCCCACCACCAACTGCTGTTTCTATCTGCTCATCGTCATTGAAAACTGCTGGCTCCGGAATGAGAAAGACGACTGGGAGCTCATCCTCCAGCGGATTCACCGACAGCATGCTCATCTGGGGCCAAATCGATGGGTTTAGTCTCCCTGACCCATGGGCAGCAGATGCAGCAAGCTGAGGCCCCTGAAAAGGCAGCTCCTTCCACACAGCACGGCAGATTGGGCAGATTGTGTTGCCGTGCTGCACATTTGAGGAGATGCAGTTGAAATGGAACTTGTGGGAGCATTCAGCAGTGAACAGTGCTTGGCCGCGGCCGGACCTCATGGCGCTGAGGCAAATTGCACACATCTTCTGAAATCAAGAGAACTCAAAGTTAGAAAATGGCTACTCCTTTACCTTGCTTGTACAAATACACAGTACATTATTACAGAGATCAGTAAGTCGGGGGTGACATTTCAACACTTCAAAGACACATAAATTTTGCAGTGAAGGACAAGATATCCTGAGAACAGGAATCACAATACTTGCTTAAACAGAACTAATGTAAGCAGGAATATAGGCAAGCCACACCTCAGTCAACCAATGGCCCGACAAATGTTTGTGGTTGCAAAGAACACTGAGAAGAATGCTAACTCTTACTCTTCGCACCAGCAATGATGTCAGAATCAGCAATAAGCCGCACATAATGAAGTTTAATAGTGACTAGAAACATCAATATATTGCATAGCACGTAATACTTATCATCTTCATATTAGCTTGACTAAAAATTGCCAGATAAGAACCAAAATAGCTAGCTTTGGAATTAGGGAAGGCGGGCTTACAAATAACTGCATTAAATACTAGTGGCAACAGTGTAAGTGTTATTTCTTCCTGTATATAGTATGAACGACGACATCAGTGCGTCAGGTATATATTATCAGGCTGGGATTATCCAAAGGCGACACAAAAAAATTAGATGCATCCATAAAAAAAAAGGTCAAGTGCAGTGCAGACACATCAGCCTATCAGTCCATCCCTCCATTATTCAGCTCTTTCCTTTTCTGAATGATACCTAGCACATGGGAGGAAGGTGTGGTGCATCATATACCCTGGATTTCTCAGAGGGCCAAACTAGAAACTTGTAATCATGCATGTTTCAGAAGATATTTGACACTGGCCCTCTAAGTCTTCAAGGAGCATAGTATTACTTGAAGATGGGCATGACATGCATGTTTCAGTTGATGTAAGAACAAACATGTAGGTTGATGTATTGCTGAATGAAATCCTTTATGTCAATTACACATCGCTTTGCACAAAACTATCAATCTGCCTGTTCACTTGCAGCAATCTGCTAGCCATTCAACAATATTTTTCTCTCACAACAAATCAGTGAACGATACTTTCTATGATGGCCTATCAGCCAAATGAACAAGGTGTCTCAAGTTTACTTTCAACACTTCATCTGAGAACAAGTACAACGTGATATAGCTCACAAACGACTAAAACTTTATAGTTTTGAGTTTGAGATCTCACCGCTGAACTCCGGCTCCCAGATGACCTCGACGCCAGTGACACCTCCCTCTCCTCCGGCTGTTGTTGCTGCTGCTCCGCCTCTGTTGCCACCGGAAACTGTGCCTCCATGTCGACCAACTCACGTGGCGCGTCATCGACGACCACGCGCCTCGCCGCAAAGTGCATGCAAAACCTGGTTGCGAGAGCGCGCCTGGCGCGCTCCCACACCGGCGCCATTACCTCAAGAGCGTGAGCGTGTCACAGAAAGGCGTCTCCTTTCTCTACCGGAGCGGAGGGTCTGGGGGTCGAGTGCGATCCTCTCCGTAGAGTGGAGTCCTTGCGAGTGGACCGAGTTTGGGTTTTGCGGCGAAGTGGTGTGTGGAGAGCAAAAACAGGGGAGAGATATAAAGGAGGAGCCAAAGAGGGAAACGAGGGGGACGAGGAATCTGTGGGCGGTGTTTTGACTTGTTCTTCCCACTTTGCCCCTTTCAAAAGTAGGAATGTTTTTTGGTGTTGTTTTTTTATTATCACTATATTGCTATTCAAATGCTTATGGGGTTTGGCACATCTTTGTTCTGTTCTAGGAATCTCTGTCATGAAAAGATGAAGGAGGAATTTTGTTGGTCATTTTATTCGAGGTTTGAGTAAGAGATGCCACTAGAAATGTATGTGATTTAATTTTCAAGTCTTCTTTATATGTTCTTTCAGTAGACCTATATATATGTATGAAAGTTGGATGACTCTTATGTGTTCAAGTTGAAACTTGTAAAAGTATTTGGTTAAAAGTAAAATAAAAATTTGGAAGTAGGATAGGGGTAGAATTGGAAGATATAGATTACGTAACTCCTAAGTAACTACGGAATGTATTTTCTTTCTTTTCTTTAGGTCAACTGATTTCTAGCCATTGGATCTTCTCCTTTACACCATGAACCCTACACCTCACATGCTTCCCTCGCTCACCAACCTGGCCGCCGCCCACCGCCCGCCGCTATCTTGCCGAGTCAAAATACATATCCTGATGTTGCGTTACCATATCTCTTCATAAATACTCCTGCACACTATACCTTCCTCTAGCACACATATCTCGAGCATTTGTTTCACTAGCTGTATCGTCAAAATCACGCAATGATTCTTTAGTAATGCGTCGTTGACTTTGTGTCTGGTCCTAGTAAGGTAGTCATGTTTTCCATATTGTGCATCCAATCTAGGCATAGGTAACCATTGTGCCATTGGGATCACACTTTCATGAAAAGATGAAGAGGGCATTTTGTTGGTCATTTTTTATTAGAGTTTGGAGTGATGAGATGCCACTAGAAATATGTGTTATTTAATTTTGAAGTCTTCTTTACATTCTTTCAGTAGAACTATACATATGTATGGATGATTATTATGTGTTCAAATGGAAACTTGTATTTAGTTAAAAGTAAAAAATAGAAATTGGAGGTAGGATAGGGGTATAGTTGGAAGACATAGATTGTGTAACTCCTAAGTAACTAGGGAATGTATTTTCTTCTTTTATTTAGATTGAATTATTTCTAGCCATTGGGTCTTCTCCTCTAGCCATTGGATCTTCTCCTTTACCCGTTGTACCCTACACCTCACATATTTCCCTCGCTCACCAACCCATCCACGCCACCCACCGCTATCTTACTGTCAAAATACATATCCTGATGTTGTGTTACCTTATCTCTTCATAAATACTACTGCATCCTATACCTTCCTTTAGCAAACCTATCTCAAGCAATATTGGTTTCACTAGCTGTATCATCAAAATCACATAATGATACCTTTAGTAATGCATCATTGACTTTGTGCCTCGTCCTGGTGAGGTAGTCATGTTTTCCATATTATGCATCAATCCAAGCACCAGTAACCATTGTGCCATTGGGATCACAATAGTGTCATGAAAACATGAAGATGACATTTTGTTGGCAATCTTTTAATGGAGTTTGAGTGAGAGATGACACTAGAACTGTATGTGATTTAATTTTGAAGTCTTCTTTACATGTTCTTTCAGTAGAACTATATATATGTATGAAAGTTGGATGGCTCTTATGTATTCAAATGGAAACTTGTAAAGTATTTGGTTAAAAGTAAAATAGAAATTGGTGGTAGGATAGGGGTAGAAATGGAAGATATAGATTGCGTAACTCCCAGGTAACTAGGGAATGTATATTCTTTCTTTTCTTTAGGTCAATTGATTTCTAGCCATCGAATCTTCACCTTTACCCCATGAACATACACCTCACATGTTTCCCTCACTCACCAACCCGGTCGTGCCGCCTCCGCTGTGTTGTCATCAAAATACATATCCTAATGTTTGTTACCATATGTCTTCATAAATACTCTTGCATCATATACCTTCCAGTGGCACACCTATCCCGAGCATTGGTTTCACTAGCAGTATCGTCAAAATCACACAATTATACCTTTAGTAACGTGTCATTGACTTTATGCCTAGTCTTGGTGAGGTAGTCATGTTTTCCATATTGTGCATCCAATCCAGGCACTCGTAACCATTGTGCCATTGGGATCACAATACATTGTCATAAAAAATATGAAGATGACATTTTGTTGGTCATTTTTATTGGAGTTTGGAGTGAGAATGCCACTAGAAACATATGTGATTTAATTTTGAAGTCTTCTTTACATTTCTTTCAGTAGAACTATATATATGTATGAAAGTTTGGTGACTCTTATGTGTTCAAATGGAAACTTGTAAAGTATTTGGTTAAAAGTAAAATACAAATTGTAGGTAGGATAGGGGTAGAATTTGAACATCTGTATTTTCTTTCTTTTCTTTAGATCGATTGATTTTTAGCCATCGGATCTTCTCCTTTACCCCTTGAACCATGCACCACACATGTTTCCCTCGCACCAACCCGGTTGTTCTGCCCACCGCTATATTGTCGTCAAAATACATATCCCTACCATATCTCTTCATAAATACTCCTTCATCATATACCTTTCTTTGGTACACCTCTCTCGAGCTTTGGTTTCACTAGTTGTATCTTCAAAATCACGCAATGATACCTATAGTAATGCACCATTGACTTTGTGCCTCCTGATCTTTGTGAGGTAGTCATGTTTTCCATATTGTGCATCCAATCTAGGCACCGGTAACCATTTTGCCATTAGGATCACACTTATACCGTGCATGGACACCACATCATAATATCATAGGTGAAGATATATTATTGAGGAAAATGATGGGAATGAATAATCTATGGGACAAGTGTTAAGAATTGTTCCATTTTGCCCCACTACAAAGTAGGAATGTTTTTGTTTTTACTTTATTCTTATTGGAATTTGGTCGATTAAAGGGGTTATCACAACGATGCTCATTTTTATGGGTAATGGAAAGGTGTATGAGGAAACGTTTGGCATCTTTGATTTATTGGAAATTGGAGTGTGGGATTTCACATGAAATTTACATGGTATTTATGGTCATTTTTACTTTTTTTTTGAAAAAATGATGCTAATGTCCTTCTATTTGAACCAAAAATTACACAAAGCTTTATAAATATGCTTGAAACTTGGATGATTATATATGTATTCATACATGACATCATAAAAATTATATCATTGAAATATAAAGTGGTGGTACCATAGGGGTAAAATTGGAAAATATAAATTGAGTGACTCCTAAATAATTATGGAGAACCCTTTCTTATCACTAAAATTTTTGATTGAGTTTTAATTGTCAAATCTTTCTACTCACCACATTTGACCATAACCTTGAAAGGTTAACCTTTCTCACCAACCCCATTGGCATGATTTTGCTAATTCAAAATATGTATCTTATTACGTTATCATATCTCCTCATAAATGCACTCCCGCATACTACACCTTCCATTTGGCACCTATATGATATGCTTGCATACCACACCATTTGACACCTCTATGCACACTAGTTATATCATTGATATCGCACTACGATACCATCAATAATGCACAACTAACTCATGCATGCTCTCTATACATTTAAGTTAGTCATGCATTTTGTATCCTACACATAACTTAAGCATACTTAACCTTTGGACCATCATGATCACACATGTAACAACCTAGTTGCATAAATTTGTATTAATCATATCATCATCATGCATACTTTTGGAAAAATATCTAATTGAAAAATTTATGTTGACTAGAGATGAACATGGCATTTATGTGGAACATTAGATAGTCTAGTGTAAGGATCATGTGCCCATGATCTTATCTTTCTAGTTTTGGTGATTGAGATGGCAACACAAGCCTAGGATTAATGTGTGTCCAAGATGTGTTAGACAGGTTATAACAAGTCAAAGGGATGCAAGGTTAAGGTTTGATCAAGATCTAAGTTGAAATTGAGAAGAAACAACCAAAGCTTTCACTATGTCATTTGTTCTGACCCACCGGATCATATGGTAGGGTCTAATATGTCAATCAAGGTATATAGGAAGTGTTGAAATCAATTTAGTGATGCATAGATTAATTTCGACAACCATGAAAAGACCAACAACATGTATCACAGATATATGAATCAAGACTAGCACTACGATCTGAGACAAAGTCACGACATCTAGTGCTAGCAATAGAAAGGATGCGAGAATGAACAATAAAGAAAAGATAGACATCCTTACAGTAGGATTGTCGGCGTGGAGGAAGAGAAGGAGATAATCGATAGAGATTGGCGAACACTGGGCGTAGAGGGAAGAAGACGTCCAGCGAGCAGTCGCGATGGCGCTTCCCAAAAACCAGATACGTCCCCCTACCCCGTGCAGGGACACAAGGAGACGTAGGCTTTAGAGCCTACTCTTCTGACACCGATGGCACGTCGATGACAGGATAGGAAAGAAGACGGCAGTGCAAGGCAAGGAAGAGATGAATCTTGCGGTACTGAGGATGATGTCTCGCCCCATATTTATACATGCGTCGTAGCTAAGGAAAGCAATTAGCCACTCAATCACAGCATTATGGTAATTACTTGTCGTTTGTGCACTTACCATAATACGAGAATAATTGCTTACCAAATAGGCCGGTGCAATTTTCTCCATGCATGCAAAAATTTAGAGTGGCAAAAAGAAGTCACGCACCCGCAAGGGTCGAAACGGGAAATCACTGGACCATTCACGCGCATGTTGTGAATGCGCGCCCATTAGCCCCGCCCTGGGAGTGAGCGCATGTGTGGTTCTTCCTTTTTCTCTCCCCAATAGCTTGAACAAGATAGAGATAACTCAACTGTTTAAGTTGATCTCACTCCTCTTGAAGTAGCAAGGTGGGACTAAAGTTCCAACTTTCCATATATACATGCATGTGTGAGTGGGCCTTTGAGATCTATTTGAAATTGTCTGGCCCATAGCCCAAAACATCTAACAAGAAGACAGTGCCCACTAATGGTTTGCTAAGAAGAAGAATAATCGATGGACCATCCGGTGCACACCAAAGAGCTAGCACAGTTGAAGACTTGGAAGATCAAGGTCAGTGGAAAAAATAGTGTAGCACAAGAGGGTCATCCAATGAAGCCCAGAGCCATGGCAAGATCATGACCAATGGTCGGATACCTTGTTGGATGATACAGTGGACAAGGAAGGACAAATTGGTGGATCATTTGGTGAACAAATCCTAGTGTCAGCAAGTGAAGATCCAATGGTAAACTAGGGAATATACCTGACTAGATGATATGGTGAAGTATCAAAGATCACCTAGCAGATCATCCCATGGTGCAAAATTTTTTCGGCAGACCTTTTCCAAGGGTTTAAGAGGGCTGAGGCTATATATGTGAGGTTGCCTTACTTTCTTGAGTGTGAGCACTCCACGGTCTTCGTGACCTGTTGGTGAAGGTGCGGTGGCCATCAAGGCTGCGAACCTCCATTTACATTTTCTATGTTCCGTTAAAAAAATTAGTCAGTGCCATACGTTGAATTTAAAGTTTTTAAAGATATAATCAACCTCATCATAATATATAAATCATACGGTAGCACCAAGCCTATTCAAAGGTCTGAAGGCACTGTTGACATTTGGTAACGCAATAAGAAAACGATCCGCAAGCGCACGGATATCGGTGAGCATTTCACCCGGGAGGTTATCCAGAGTTATCGTATTTATATTTTTACCACTGGGAGAAAGGGTGCATCTGAC
>Ga0182004_10003679_pt1 | contig 12231 bp, 12 predicted proteins | sample Sormic07211540_1_FD_120479 | JGI IMG/M metagenome (GOLD analysis project Ga0182004, IMG submission 120479) | Endophyte microbial communities from Sorghum bicolor roots, Mead, Nebraska, USA - 072115-40_1 MetaG | ecosystem: Host-associated > Plants > Roots > Unclassified | place: USA: Nebraska... | reverse complement strand
TGTTTATGTCACTCTTATGCCCAATCAGATAGTGTCTCCAAATTTTTAGTGCATGAACTACAGCTGCTAATTCTAGATCATGAGTAGGATAATTCAGTTCATATTTTCTCAACTGTCTAGATACATAAGCTACAACTCTATCTTCTTGCATAAGAACACAACCCAAACCCAAACGAGAAGCATCACAATAAATGGAGAAACTCTTACTCAAATCTGGCAATACCAACATAGGTCCAGTAGTCAACCTCTTCTTAAATTCCACAAAACTAGCTTGACATTTATCAGACCATATAAATTTAGCATTCTTTTCTAACAGAGCAGTCATAGGCTTTGCAAGCTTTGAGAATCCTTTAATGAATCTATGATAATAACCAGCTAGACCAAGAAACCTGCGAATTTCACTTACATCTGTAGGCGGCTTCCAATTCAGCACATCTTTCACCTTACTAGGATCCACTGCAATACCACCATTAGAGATAACATGGCCAAGAAAAGAAACTTCTTCCAACCAAAACTCACATTTACTATGCTTAGCATACAACTTATGCTCTCTAAGTTTCTATAAGACCAATCTTAGATGTTGAGCATGTTCTTCCTTTGTTTTAGAGAACACCAATATGTCATCAATAAATACCACTACAAACTTATCAAGATACTCCATAAATACTTTATTCATCATGTACATGAATTAAGCTGGTGCATTGGTCAAACCAAAAGATATAACTGTATACTCATACAACCCATACCTTGTTGTGAAAGCTGTCTTTGGTATATCTGAATTCTGAATCTTTAATTAATGATAACCAAAATGCAAATCAATTTTAGAGAACACACAAGCACCTCTTAACTCATCAAATAAGTCATCAATCCTAGGCAAGGGATACTTATTCTTGATAGTGACCTCATTAAGTGACCGATAATCAACACACATTCTCTTATTGCCATCCTTCTTATCAACAAAGATAACCGGTGCACCCCATGGAGAAGAACTAGGACGAATGAACTCTTTATCTTACAATTCCTTTATTTGTTTCTTAAGTTCTTCTAATTTATTAACCCCCATTCTATATGGTCTTTTAGCTACTGGTGCAGTACTAGGTAGTAACTCAATAATAAATTTAATGTCTCGGTCAGGTGGCATACCTGGAAATTCATTCACTACACGATCTTGAGGATCAACATCATCATCCAACTGATTCACTGTAGCTATGGGTGGAGCCTGTACTGCTACATCAACACTAACTCACTCCCCTTTTGGTGTTGTCACAACTACTACTTTCTCTTTGCACTTAATTTCCATAGTATATTTCTTCATCCAATCCAAACCCAAAATCACATCTATGCCTGAAGTTCTCATAACCATAGGATCGACAAGGAAATCTACCCCCTTAAAGAAAGACTTGTTGAGGGGCAACAATAAGGAACTGGTAGTCCTTTCAGGTGAGTTTACTAGCATAGGGGTTTTCATGGCAACTAGTAGAATGCTATGAACTCTAACAGATGCTTATGAAATAAATATATACGAAACTCTAGAATCAAATAAAACTGTAGCGGGGATAGAGTTGATGCTGAACGTACCCATCATAATTTCTGGTCCCTCCTGAACTATATCTGCAGCCACATTGTTCACCTTTGCCGCATAAGAAGTAGACTTCTGATTGCTGTTCTGTTGGTTGAACCTCTCTGGGCAGTCATATGACATATGTCCTTCCCCTTCCCACAGCAAAAATAACTATTAGGAGTATTGGGAGCACTTTTCTTCATAGGGGTGGCATTCGAATTTCTTGAATGGGGTGTCTGATGACCACTCTGCTGTTGATTAGGATTACACTGCTAGAATTGAGGGCGTTGATTCCCATTCTATGGTTGGTTCTAGAAACGCTGAGGGTGCTGGTTGCGGTTCCACTGACTAATTGGTCCCTACAACCTCTGTTGAAAACCCTACTAAGAATTGAAACACTGACAGTTATTGCGACCAGAACCTTGTGCTGGCATCCTTCTCTTCTTATTCTGACCTTTGCGCATGTTATCTAACACAATAGCACAATTCACAAGAGCCTGGAAGATAGGATAGATATTTCCAGCCAACTGCAACCTGAGTTCATAGTAAAAACCTTTTTATGAACAGACGCTGCTTATTAGCATCCTCCCTCACATCATTTGGGCATAGCGGGCCAACTGCTCAAATGTATCATGATACTCAGCCACAGTCATAGAGCCCATTCTGAGAGATCTAAATTCTTTCTGCTTAAGCTCCAGAATTCTCTATAACATTTCTGCCAAGTGATAGCAGGGGTATGGTTGGGACGAGCAACTTGATAAGACTCCCACTAAGTCTGAGCTACTCCCTACAACTGTCTAGAAGCATACAACGCCTTTTCAAAATCATTGCATTGTGCTATGTTCAATTGTTTCTCCACAGCACGTAGCCAGTCATCTGCCTCTATAGAATCTACAGAGTGAGTAAACACTGGAGGTCTTCCCTTCATAAATTCTCCACACTTATCCCTCACATGGACAGGTGGTGGTGGTGGTGGTGCAAGTTGATGCTGAAGGTGTTGCATAAAAGCATGCATCATCTCATTCTGAGTCTGCATGAGCTCTTCCACAGTAATTGGGACATTGGCACCCCTGCCATGGCCTCTGCCTCTACCACTTTCCCTTGTTGTCATCTGCATTTCAAGGTAGAGAAACAGATCTTAGTAATATCCAACATGATAATTACAAGAGATAATTGAATTTGAATTTTTCTAGGCGATATCCAGCATGAGCAGTTCAGAAATTCAGTCATATCTCAAGTTCCAGAACTCAAAAGAAGACGTTCTTTATACTGTTGGAAAGATAAAGAAGTCTAGTTGTTTCCAGAAAAATTTGATAAACTTTGCACGAACGGAATTTGAGATATACCAGAATTGTTGCAAACTGCTCCAGAAATCAGCAAAGGACAAACAGAATTTAACGAAACCCAACTATTTAGTTCATTAATCCTTATGCCTTAGGACTATAAACTAAATGAAATTGTGGAGAAAATCCACAAGATCATTACACTCATTATAAAGACCCAAATCAAGCATAAGTATAATGACAAACCAAACCAAGCATTAAAAGTTCATACTTAAAGCATTAACACAACTTGCGGTACTATCGTTCTCTTCCTATTAAGGGGTAAAGATCCTAAAATTCCTATTTCAATGACACGAGAAAGTGGTAAGAGAAAGTTCTAAAAGCATATCAAAGCAAGGAGTGAGGGTGAGAATAAGTCTTTAAAATAAGGAAAAAGGTGAAGATGAATAGCAATGGAATGAATATAGTGTAGAGAAAAGTACCAAGGTTTATAGAAAAATGATTTTATAGCAATTTTCAAAACCTTAAGATGACAAATTTCTAACTAGGCTTGCATCCTATAGTCAACAAAGCTTTGATACCAATTTGTCACACCCATATTTCAAGAACAAAATAGGATGCTTAAAAGACTCATGTGCGCCCTAGAAACAGTTGCACACATAAGTAGACAAATCCCAAGAGTATCATCTCAATGTTTATTACATAGCAGAACAATAATAATCACATAGTCTTATACAATAAAGATAACTATAATAAATAAACTCTCTCGACGGAAGCACCACACAGGGACAAGTGTTGACTGGTTGACTCCAACCTAGTACTCATATCGATAATAATTATTCCAATCATCATCATCATTTGCATAACCTGAGGTGTTGAGAAATTGCAAGAGTGAGCACATATCATACTCAACAAGTAAGCTGATATTGGTTTAACTGCATTTAGCTTTTATATGTAGATAGCATGTTTGTATTTAAATAACAAATATCAAGGTAGCATAAATAATTCCATAACCACATGATCAAATGTAATCATAATTAATTCAAAGCATAAACGATAACCAAATGAACATAATAACTTAATAAGCGTCATCATCTTTAATTTAAATGTCCCCAAGGCCGCTCCTAACTGTGAGCTCGGCTAGTATAGTAGTTTTTAACACTCTGCAGAGGTTGTACATCTTTACCCATTAGTCATGATTTACCCTTTTGCCCGAGGTGATCAGCCTCTTAACCCACTATCAATGAAGGTCGGCAGGGATCACTATGAAGCCTTTCAAAAATTTATCTAACATGTTAGGGCCTCAAGGTTTTCTGGGCGCGCAGATATAGGGCCCCTCTTCTAATGGCATAATGACACGCGGCCTATACACATAAGGGCAGAGGGCACACTATACCTAAAACGGCAAGCTCTTCTAGCGCACTTTCGGGTAACCTCTAACAAGCTAGAAAAGGTCTTCATACTGAGCTAAAGCCAGAGCCATTATAACCCTCATGGTTGCACTGTTATCCTGTGTGATCACGTACAGACAAGATCTCATACAGTTATATGTCATCTTTTACGTTCATTGCATAGTCACTAATTACCTTACAGGTTCATGGATTATATCAAGCACTAGCAATAACTACACCAAATGCATATCAAATAAGTAACAAGGATTCCAAGGTAACAATCATCTATGATTTTGCTAAGGTCGTCAAGGTGGACACATGCATATGATATATATTGTATTAATTATGTATAGGTAACAAGGATAGTCTCAAGTTATACTTGCCTTGATCAAAGCTCTCCTAAGACTGCTGCTAGTCATCAAAACTTGGTCTTGCTCACCAACGCACGACTCAACGTCTATACTCGATCATCAACAGACAACACGCATTCCAATGGAAACAATCATACACAAACCAAACAAGCTATAATTAGAACAATATACCAATAGTGGTAAAACAAATATAAAAGTATATAAAACATTCTACGCAGCACTACGATCACACAAACATAAAGATCACGAAAATCGGAATTAAAACGTAGAAGTTATGAATTTTCTAAGATTTCCTATAGAAGAATAATTAATTAAATAATACCATAAAATTAAAAGTTACAAACTGGTAAAACAATACCACTAACATGTAGAGCTCGCAAATACGAACCTAATGCAAGTTGAACGGGTCAAATCGGAATTAAAATGAGCATTTTATGAGCAACCTAAATTTAGTGGCAAAACTGTAATTAGTAAAAACATATTTTGAACTGAACCGATCTAAAATACATAACCCAACCGAGAAAAAACATTTCCATGCTTTGGACTGTGGATTAATATGTGAATTTCTCTAGGGACTCTTTAGCTAAATACGCCCCGAAGGGGTATCTTCTAATCTCGGCCATCACTCTTCAATCCGACGGGTGAGAGCGACCTAGGGAGGGATCAGCAGGGGCCGGCCGTCGGGGTAGGATTCCGCCGCGGTGGCGCCATGAACGCCGCCTCGGAGCTCGCCGGCAATAGCTGTTCTCGCGAATCCGAGCGCTAGAGAACAAGGGAAAAACACCAGGCGGAGGAACTCACCGCGATCTCGCCTATGCCCTTGGTTGGGCCCGAGAGGGAGCAGAGAGGGCTGGTGGGTGCAACGGTAGGATCCGGCGACTCGGCGAGATCCAAGCTCGCAACTGAGGTGCTAGGGCGCGGATTTGGCGACTTAAATACAAATGGAGGGTCGCAGAGAAGTCCAAAGGCTTTATAGAGGGTCGGTTGGTTGACGAGGGCATCAAATCCCATCTAAATCGGGGTTGGGACGTTCGGTTGGCTCCCGGTCGAGTCCTGCTCGTCCACGACAAGAGGAAGGAGGAGGGCGCTGCTCGATGGGTCCCATGCGTCAGCGAAAGGAGGGCGGGGCCCGATCGTCAGCGATGGGAAGGGAGAGGAAGAAGAAGGCGCTCACTACAGAAATGCTCAAAGCCAGCGGTGGAATATAACTTTTACACGCGGTTTTAATTAAAGAACGCCAGTGGAAAGAAATTGGCTTACCCGACTACAAAACCACCTGTGAAAATCAATTTTTACAGATGAAATCATGTATTTCTACAGGCGGATTTCTTAAGAAACCGCATGTAGAAATCATATTTCTACCGGCGGATTTCTTAAGAAACCGCATGTAGAAATCATATTTCTACACGTGGATTTCTTAAGAAACCGCATGTAGAAATACATTTGAACTTAAATTTTTTGAGCTTTTCAAATAACCTCGTTTGAAAAAACTGTCAAAATGAAAGTTGTAGATCTTGAAAAGTTATAAAACTTTGTAGTTGATAATTTTTTTTATTTGAAATCATCTTGTCATTGAAAACTATGTTTGAATTTCTCAAATGTAAAATTCAAATTTTGTAAATGACCTCGGATGAAGGAACTATCAATATAAAAGTTGTAGATCTTAAAAAGTTATAAAACTTTGTAGTTGACGACTTTTCCATTTGAATCCATTTAGAGCCTCATATAATCAATTTATGATTGGTTTATGATAGTATGTGGGAAACTAAACTCTAATACGAACATAATTGAGGGATAGGTGGAGTGGTAGAGGAGGGTATGTGTGAGGGCGAGGTCTCAAGTTTAAATCCCGCCAACCGCGTAGCACGCGATTTTACGTAAAAAAATGCGCGGCTTGTGACTTCTTTGTATTAAAATCTTTTTTTTACGCGAAAAATGCGGGCGAATAGCCAGTGGGCCTTTCTTATATTAAATTTTTTTCCTATTTTTAAAAACCAATTTTATATTTTCTGAAAAAAAAATTTCTACATTCGGTTGACATAACTGAACCGTATGTAGAAATGCATTTCTGACTGTGGAAAAATTTATTTTCACATGTCACCAAACACAAACGGTTCGTCAAACCGCGTGTAAAAAGGTTACAAACCACTGCAGTACTGTGTACTGGTGGCTCGCGCGCTCGCCATGCTGGGCCGAGAGGGAAGAAGCCAGGTGGGCTGGCTTCGGCCTGGGTGCGAGGGTGGGTTTTTCCTTTTCTTGTTTTTTTCTATTTTCTTTTCCAAAGCCTTTTTCCAATAGAATTTTGAATCAAATAAAATAAAACCAAAAACAATTAGCATAAAAATAATTATGCTCCAGCATTAATACAAAACATGTTTCTAACCTTATAATGAATTTTAGTTTCAACAAAAATTATTTATTTGCTCTATTAAATGTTCACAGAAATACCTAAATAAATCCAATTAAATCCTATTAATTGAAAATCAAATTTTGGGTGTTACACTTTTTTAGTGTCGTTCTCGTTTCTCAAGAAACCAAACATACTCAACTTTGACTAAATGTATATAAGAAAAAACTAATATTTATAATACATAATTAGTATAATTAGATAGATCATTGAATCTATTTTTCATAATAAACTTATTTATAGATATAGTTTTTTTTACATTTTCTACAAAACCTAGTCAGACTTAAGAAACCAGGACACTTAAATAGGAGGGGTGAGATAATCCAGCCAGGCCCAGCCCAATTCGGTCATATAGGGCAGGTTAATTTAGCACAACTCTAACTCCATAATATTTAGCGTAATTCGAACTTCTAAAGCATACATAATTTGGAGTTTTTAGAATAAAATAAGTTGGTTTTAATATCTGTATTATCTATATTTATCTCGAAAAATAATAACAAAATTGCTCTACTAAATGTCTCCCATGCATGTGTCTATAGTCCGATTTCAATAATTTCTGGTGTCCAGAAATTACTCCCTAACTTTGTGGCAAACATATCATACTTTTTCTTGATATAAGAAGGAATTTTTTAATTCACAATCATTACCTCAAGTTGTACAATAGTTATGAACCCACAGGCCATACTTAGAAACCTAGTAAGGTTTGGATTTTACAGTTTCAGCTAGTAAATATATTCCTATAGAAATAGATCACTAAAGTATATCTGCAAGATATTGCGAGAAACACAATACATTTTCAATACTACAAACTCTATATACACGACTAACATGAGCATATTGAATTGTTGTCCAGGTGCAGCTATGGTTATTATATATAGCCACGTTGTTGCCTAATTTTAGTTGATTAGATCCACATACAATGAATCCAATATGCCTTTAATACTCCGTGAATCAGTGTATCCATCCACATCTTTGTATAGAAAATCCATTGTACGAGCCAGGTTGGCCACCCTCTCTAGAAGAACCTTTGGTTGTTGCTGCCTCAGGCACTCTTCGGTGATGTCCATCCATGCTTCCTCGATCAGCTCTCTAAGCTTTTCTATGGCTTGTGCAACTGTGGTACCATATTCTTTTGCACATGTTTTCACTGTAGATACCATATTCTGTGATGTTTCTTCTCGCTGCAGAGGAAAAAACATTGAAAAGTTTATTAGGAACAGTTGTATAATTGAGCTTATTATTATTTATTAGCACTTAAATATAGACAAACTGGCACCTTGTATGACATTATATCATTAGCGAGGCGTGCAATAATGCAGACAGCTTGAATGATTTTCGGATAGGTAGAAGCCCACTTAATAGCCTCGCTAGTTGCCACATCTCCCATTGAAATGAATCCCTGGCTCACCAAGTGCATACAACCGCTACTACGTGCTGAAATTTTTAGATGCTCATCAACCGTGGCTGGCACATATTTCTTGTCACGCCATTCGGTCTCAGCATTATAGCATTTGGCCATGTCGATTATCTAAAATGCATGAAAAATTGTTAGAACTGGATTAGTTTAGATGTTTCACACTTATTTGATTAGTATACAACTATTGAATAAAAATAAAGCAGTGACAATTATATTGCTCTAAATTAATTCTAGGTCGCATTGTACCATAGTAAGAATATAATTATGGCAATCACAAGGATGCACAATGAACATTTGGACATACACACATAATATAACTTTGATGGGGTTTAGATATGTCAATCACCATATTTTTCCTCCTAGTGATATATACAATTGTTTCTCCATTTTAATCTTGTTGTTTCAGCAATACATACCAGTCTTTTTACCAACTTCGCATGTTTGTTGTTTTGAAGATTCAACCACTCCTCGATGGCTTTTACGGTGGTAAGTATATTTACATATAAAGTCCTCAAGTATGTTGGGCATTGCTCCACTGCTTCTTCATCCCACCTGTCATTTATCAAACTTATGATTTTATTATACCATTGTATTAAAATGGAACTTCTAGAGATATGAGCTCTCCATACCAATAAATAAGTAGGACTATATAAATTGACTATTACCATATAAGCAACATGATGAATATGGACAAAAGTGTTGCAAACCTTTCTAGTGCTGCAGTGAAGACATTGCCTTCTTCTGTGGTGCAATGATTGTCATACAAGTCATCGAGTATAGACACAATCATAAATAGTTGCGTAAGCATCTTTCGTGAATAGGAATATTGGGGCTCAAATAATACTCCCATCATCCAGAAATGCATCTCCACCATCCTATCTCGTGCGTAGATTGATGTGTTAGCCTGTGTTTGGAACTCTGTCCACCATCTGTGTTATATACAGGGTATGAGAAGATATCTAGAAATAATGGTAATGAGAGAACTTAGTACAACATCACTATGCTATTAATGATTGTTCTTACAGTGTAAGATCTTTTAGCTCCTCACAATATAGGGTTAGCAGAATGTTGAAGTCTAACTTTGAAAACTCTAGGAGCATATTATTATGTGCAGTATTTTTCTCGTATATTGAGATATATTGCCTCGTTTGTACTCTTTTGAGCCTTCTGAAAAGTGGTGTTTCCAATGCATATTTCACTTCCTCTTTCAATTGTGGTTCGAGATCATCTACAATACACTGAAGCTGACTCTTGGTGAAAATAAGAATATTGTCAAGTATTTCTTCCCCTTTCACTCTAAGATGTGCCGCTTCATACATTAATAATAAACATCTTGCATCATCTGTTACAATATTTCCTTTGTCATCTCTGAACTTCAAAAATACATCTGCGACATTAAAAACATGTGAGACATCAATTATATTGTTGCTAGAAGTAGTATGAAAAAATTGTAAGAGATGACTGACAGAATAATAGTATAGAGTCCATTGTTTAGTCTTCAACTTGAACAATAGTTCAATTTTCAACTTTGAAGGACGAAACTGGGTACTGGATGCTCTCCAAGACTCCAACTACCGAAAACGAGCAAATTAGGTTCTCTCTCTAGTTTCAAAGGTGGTTTTCTATTTTATGAAAATAATAAAAAAAACTTGTTTAACCTCTAAAAATTAGTGAGTATTTTATATCTTAAATCAGAGAAATGTGAAACCTGTACATTTTCTCCTAAAGATCTCAAGCTGGTGCTCTTATTATAGTAATCTTATTTGTTGATCTTCTTCATGTTTCAATACAAGGAATAAAATAGTATAAAAATAAATAAGTTCAAAATAAATCTAAATAGATCGTTAACTGATAGATAACATTTTTAGAAAATAAACTAATACTTACATATTTACCTAATCTAAAATAAATTGGTTAAGATTCTTTAGTGATTAACCAGCTAGAGGACCAAATTTGCCAAATTTCAAAAGTTGGAGGCTGTCTACTACCGGATTTCATAGTTCAGGGTTTAAAATTGGACCACCATGCAAGTTGGAGGTACGGTTGGAAAATGGATTTTACCCCTAGAACAATATAATTACGATACTATAAGTTGTGTCCTCTTTATAAGCAGATATTATTATATTTAAGACATAAGCATATGTATCGCCACACTATTTGAAGTAATAAAACCCCTCTTTGTTGGTTCGGTGGAAGGTCGAGACCATAAAAGTCCTTCTAAAGTTACATATCTGAAGTTCCAACAAAGAAATATATGACAATTGCAATAGCAAAGTTTCTCTGGAATCTTACCAGAAGAAATATGATATCCATGCTTCCTAAGCAAATAGAAAAGATGTGATGTTGTAGGAAGATCAAGATCTTGATCGCTAGCTTTGAAGATATTGCACATTAATTTATCAATCTCCTTGGTATAGTGATAATCCAATCCAAGCCGTTCTAGTGTATCAATACACTCTAATTTATCAGACAAATCAAAAGAATCAACATCCAGTAACATTTTCTTCACCTCCTCCTTCATTATTTCGACCTTATCCTTCATCATCAAATACTGCAAGAAATATATTTCTATTTTAGTTAATCTTGTTGTCTGTACTCTAAAAGTCAATGTGTGACCCCTTTCATATGCACAACACAACGAGCCATATTCTACTTCAAGAGACACTTAGTTGTTGATGGAGGTCAGTGTGAACTAGAGAAACCAATATAAACGAGTTAATAGCAGTGTGAAATCAGTTAGGCAAATCCCTCTCTATATAGCTATGTAAATTGCTTTATACTAAATATGTATAAGGTAAAATAGAAAGAGGTGCCAGTTGTGTGCACCACAATTAAGTTCTTCTACTAGTTGTTTCTCCCACAAGCAATGGATGGTCTGTCACTATTGATTGACTTAGTAACATAAAAACATGTATATTGGAATTACATTATATTCTTGGAATATTTTGTTGGAAACTGGCTCGAAGATGATGAAGAAAGATAGAGCAAAGCTCTAGTGTTGCAGGCCTCATAGAAGGATATAATCATATAAGGAAGAATCATTTGGGGTAGTTCAGACATTAAAGTTGGAATATAGAGCTCTAGTGTATACAGTTCAGACATTAAAGTTGGAAGTCATACAATATACGATGTTATAAACTTTCTTTGCAGGTATATAAGCAAGGGACGGCGGAGCGCATGGACAAACGTGCTTTAGACAACATAGTTGAGGATATCTGCTCGTTCTTCATGATCATGAAGCATGTCATTTCACGTGAAGGCAAATATCATGATGATGAAAACCAATTATCCATGCCACAATATTGGGTGCTAACAGAGATTAGTAAGCTCAAACTTACTAAAGAGGGTTATTAGAGGACAGAAACAAACTTTGATGTATATATAATGTGTGATGATGTATATACTCTTGTAATTAACTTTATGACTTTGAGCACCAAACTTTGATGTATATAAATGTATGTATGAAATGAAATATTTAAATTGCATGTTGCTATGTTTGAACACCAACCAATATCAATATATTTAAATAATAACAATATAAATAAATAAATATATAATAATATAATTTTAAAATACGTTTGCACAGGCGGTTCTCTTAGGGAACTGCCTGTGTAAATGTCAAATTTACACAGGCGGTTGCCTAAGAGAGCCGTCTGTGGAAATGTTTTCTACAGGCGGCTCACAAGGAACCACATGTGGAATTGGCACATTTCTACTGGCCTCCAGCGTAGACGGTGCTGAAAAATGCCAGTAGAAATATGTTACCAACCGCCTGTATAGTATGCCCCTGTACTAGTGGTA